>VOFK01002711.1_pt1 | contig 18837 bp, 37 predicted proteins | sample 5384121 | NCBI WGS metagenome assembly VOFK01 (sample SAMN12384730, study PRJNA508395) | human gut metagenome | isolation source: healthy gut J | host: Homo sapiens
CTCAGGCCGCTGGGTTCAGTTGCACGTATTGCTAAAAGCGACTAACTGATTTTTGAAGGTAATATGCGTCGGTCCCTTACTACTTATCTGAACGGATTATTCTAACAGATCATTACATATAGATACTTTATCGAATTTCAAAACTTACAAAGGATGAATGCGGTATGTACACATTTATAGCCAATCCCTAATGCCAGATCCGGCAGAGGGATTCTTCTCTGGAAACAGATTGAGAAGATCTTACAGGAAAAAGAAATTGAATATAAAGTTTTATTTACTAAATATCAGCATCATGCTACCAGACTGGTTCATGATCTTACCTCCGATAGCGCATCCCATACGATCGTTGTACTGGGAGGCGATGGTACTTTTGAATGAAGTGATCGACGGAATCGTATATCTCGATAAGGTAACACTCGGATATATTCCGCTTGGATCCGGCAATGACTTTGCCAGAGGCCTTGGTCTTCCAACGGATATTCACGGTGCCCTGGAGCAGATTCTGCCCCAACGCATTACACCGCCATGAAATGTAGGTGTACTTGATTACGAGAATAAGCACCGAAGATTCGCTGTAAGTACCGGAATTGGCTTCGATGCTGCAGTCTGTCATCAGGTGATGGTCAGCACCGCTTAAGGCTTTTCAACCGGCTGAAGCTCGGAAAGCTTACATATCTTGGTGTTGCCCTTCATAAACTGTTCACATTAAAAACCAGTCACTATGACGGTCACAACCGAAAATGGTGAGACAAAAAAACATATGAAAAAGTATATTTCACAGCTGTTATGAATCTGAAATATGAAGGTGGCGGTTTTAACTTCTGTCCTGCTGCCAGTGGTACAGATGACAGGTTAGATATCATTACCGTAGCAGAATTACCGAGACTTAAAGTTCTTTGTCTGTGCCAACGGCCTTCAAAGGATGGCACACGTTTCCATGGAATCCATCTTGATACCTGCACAGAAGTGACTGTCATAAGCGATTACCCACTGCCTGTACACATACAGACGGCGAGCCCGTCTTTTTTTACAATCTGAGATCCACGTACATCTGGAGAAAGAAAAAAGTTACGTATTATTACACCTTGTTAATCATATTGTTCACGGGGAGGTTCTTTTATGCGTTTACTGATTACCGGAATTATTGTATTTCTTATATTATTTTTACTTTTTATCTGATCTGGCCGAGACTGTCTAGGAAACGACAGATCCGTCCATTTCTTCACACGATGTTCGCCCATCGTGGATATCATTGTATTGAAAAAGGGATTCCCGAAAATTCCATACCTTCTTTCCGTGCCGCTATCTCCCATGGATATGGGATCGAACTGGATGTCCATCTGACAAGCGACGAAAAAACTTGTCGTATTCCATGATGACGACCTGTCTCGTATCTGTGGACGACCGGAAACCATTGAATCACTCCCTTTAAAAAGAATTACAAAGCTGCCGGTTACAGAATACGAATGAGACTATCCCACTTTTTCACCGATGTACTATCCCTGGTGGGCGGCCAGGTTCCGCTTCTGATCGAACTGAAGATTCCAAAGTCTTTCTTGGCATCTGTGAAAAGACCTGGGAGATTCTTAAAATTATAACGGACCTTATATGGTACAGTCTTTCAACACACTTGGTATCTGGTGGTTCCGCCGTCATGTACCCCATGTCTTAAGAGGTCAGCTTTCTTCCAACCTGACTGCCGACCATCTTCCGGAGCCATGGATCCTGACCTTTGTTGTAAAGCATCTGCTTGGTAATGTACTCGGACGGCCGGATTTTATTTCGTATAAGCTTGCAGACCTTCCGATGTTTGAAGTCTGGTTTTTAAAGTACATTCTGCATCTTCCGGTTGCAGTGTGGACTCTGCGGACACCTGATGCTTTAAAAAGGGAAAACGGCATTATGATATGCAGATATTCGAGAAAAAAGAACACTTACTATTAACTTTGTAAAAAATGTTAATATTCCATGAACTTTATTGTTGATTCAATTTTTTCATGTTATAAATGCGCTTTGAAACGAGATAAGATAATAACAAAGGCTTTGAAAAAGGGGTAGTTCATATGAAAGCCATTGATAAAGCAAAGAGTTTTTTGAAGAAGTACCGTCATGCATGGGTATTATCATACTTTCTGATCTATATGCCATGGTTTTGTTTATCTGGAGAAGCGCACGAATGTACGTCATTACATGATACATTCCCCAATCGACAATCATATTCCGTTTATTGAATATTTTATCGTGCCGTATTTAGTGTGGTTTGTATTCATTGCCGTAACGGTAGCTTATTTCCTTATTAAGGATAAATGGGGATTTTACAGACTATGTGCTTTTTATTTTCAGGTATGACGATTTTCCTGATCATATGCACGGTTTTTCCCAAATGCATTAAATTTGAGACCAACTGTATTTCCACGCGATAATGTATTTACAGATATGGTAAAAAGTCCTGTACAAGACAGACACACCGACGAACGTGCTTCCTAGTATCCACGTATTTAATTCCATCGGTGTCAGTATTGCTATTTCACACAGTAATGATCTTAAAAAGCACAGATGGATCCAGATCAGTGCCTATATTCTGGCAGTGCTCATTATCCTGTCTACAATGTTCTTAAAACAGCATTCCGTGACGGACGTGATTGCAGCTGTTACGATGGCATGTATTATTTATCCATTCGTGTATGTGACAGCGGATAAAAAAAGCGCCAGCTTTCTCAGCAGCCGACGTAACATGAATATAGAAATGACTAGCTATTGGCAATTTTTTGTATATTATGCTATGAAAGAAAGATGCAGGTAACTGTTATATAACTGACAGTTACCTGCATCTTTTTATTTTTGTTCCGTTTTCTTTAACAGACAGCGCTTTTTGAAAAATGCGATGCCGTAACCGAGCAAGCAGTGTTTCCAGCTTTTTCGTAATATTACTTCCGGCATACTCGATAAAAGAACGGATTATGGCATTATCACTTGTATTCTTCCAATAACTTGCCGGTGCTGCTTCCGGATTTTGCTGCAGATCCCGCATATAATTCATGACATCCACGGACAATATACATCGAAGCGTCCAAAATGATAACCATCATACCATCTTTTTTTCACTTCTTCTGCCTTTCCGGACACATTTGCGTCGGTCAGAATCTGATCTACTTCTTCCTATGTAAATCCAAAATATTCATTTAATCTGGAATCTGTAATAGTATCAGACACAAAATTATTCGTTCCTGTGAAGATACTTTCTTTTTTGCAATCTTCAGACAACCTGTTATCACCGCAAACCGAAGTGTCGTATTATCTTTCAATGCCGTACTCATAGTATGCAGGGACTGTCCTACCTGAATCTTTCCCGCACTTCCACTTTTTAACTCTTTAAAAGATTCATCCATGCACTGCACAATGCTTCATCGTAGATAATTTCAAGACCATCGAATAACCTCCTGTTATCCGGACCGTATATCAAAAAATGGGCAAAACATACCCATCCCCATTGTTTTTCCAAAGCGTCGTCGGACGGATGATCAGTGTAACTTCTGCAGACTCTCTTTTTTAACAGTTCTTTGATCAGTCCGCTTTTTATCTATGTAGTAGTCATTTTCCCGGATTTTTTTTTTGAAGTCGGATATTCCTACCGGGAAATTGAGTTGATTGTTCACTGGCTCCCTCCTTCATGCTATGATTAGTATACACTTTTATTTTTAATTGATGTATTTTAATAATTTTCCATATATGCATCTATTCCATCCGCAATCCCCTGCACCATTTTTTTGTTGATATTCTGCTGTCTGCATCAGAACATCTTCCTCAGGATTTGTCATATATCCCATTTCAACAATCGTCACCGGTACCTGGCTCCAGTTATTTCCGCTCATTGTATCTGTTTCCCATACATATTCTTTATTGCAACCAGTAACTTCACAGTATTTATCAAGAATTGCTTCTGATAACGCTTTACTTTCGCCATATATCGATGCATTATATGGATTATTTGGTGTTGTACAAATTGTCATCGCTCCTTTCGCATTAGAGTTTTCTGAACCATTTGCATGAATCCGCACATATACATCGGCATTTAGATTATTTGCAACTTCTGCACGTTGTACACAACTGATTGGTACATTATTAGATTCTCTTGTTAAAACCACCTGATATCCTCGTTGTTCTAATACTTCTTTTTCAACTGAACGGATATATTTAATGTTAACTCATATTCTGGCACACCACTTGAAATACCTCTCGTCCCGCTGGCATCTGCTGCCTTTTGTTCTGATGATCCGGGTCCCAATGGTTCTGTCCCAGTTGCTACAACTGCTGAATGTCCCGGATCAAGAACAATCACTTTTTATCCGTTACTGTTTGATTTTCCTGTTCGTTATCCGTTGTTTCATCTTCCGGTACAGGTGAACTTTCTGTTCCTGTTAATTTTGTATTCTCTGACTTCTTAACTCTTTTTTGTTCTTTTGACTCTTTTTGCTTTTGAGATTTATTCATCTGTTTAATTTCACTGATCGTTTTCACATGCACGTCCTTTTACAACCAGTTAATGCAAAAAACTAGGGTCAGCAAATATATTGCCAGTTTTAACTTTTTCATATTTTTCCTCATATTTCATTATCAAAAAATTAATATATCGATCCATTGATATCTTATTTCACATCAACAGACCGATATACAAAATTATCTATAACTATTCAAAAAATCAACATTCTTCTTTTCAATTTCCGACATACTATCCGAAACAGCATTCATATCATTCACTTTATTTGTATTACTTTTTATACCATGTTTTGTTTGAAAAAATAATGCAGACAACTTCGAATCTGTAAATTCATATCCATGTTTTGCGTATATTTCGTTGATAATCATCTGAATAATATTTATACCTTCCGGAAAATTATATTCTGAATAATTTGCATTTAAATATCCTTCAACATCACTGTCTGTCAGTAAACGATCACTGCTATAGGAACACAGATAGTCACTGGTAACTCCTAAATCTACAGCCTCAAGTTTCCCCGAAACATCCCATTCACAGTCAAATTCATCAGCCACTTCATCTACATAATTCTTTTTTTTAACTCCTCAAGTGTCTGATATCCATCAAAGCTATATGAACCAGAAGATAAATCTCCACTGGTTACTTCTACACTAAAATCATCATATGGTACATCATATTCATCCAGATCAATTTCGCACTTTCCATCCCCACCTACAATAACATTTTCAAATTTCATACTATAATAACTAACTACATCTTTTCTCTGTCCACCATCTGGATGAATATGCGCATTAATCTGATAAATCACACCATAGTAGTTTTTAGTATAATCGTCGCTGTCTTTGCAACCTGCAGATAATCTCCTGCATATGACACTTTTTATCCAACGTAACATCCTCAGACCAGTAATCTACCATATCGCTAATACTTTTCTGAGCCTTTGCACGAGCAGAATTCATACCATCAGTATCAACTTCTTTGATTTTTGAAAGATACTTTCCTAAATTCTTTTTACTTTGTATTCCTTTTCTAACACAGACGGTGCTTTTATTATATTGGTCAACATAATACCCCGCATCCTCAGTAAGAGAAATCTTAATTTTTATCACCATTTTTCAAACCAGAAGTTTTATCACAGGTAAAATCATACTCAGACAACATATCTCCATTATATTCAATATCTGCCTCTCCATTTGGCTCTACACCCGAAAACGTTACTTTCAAATTTTTAAACGGATCAAACAATTCCATTTCTTTTTAGTCCAGATACTTTCTTTGATCCATCGCTATACTTTTATTTTGCATTTGATAAGCTTTGCAATCGCATCTTTATCTACCTTCCAAGTATAAGACACTTTATCTCCATTTGATAATTTTTCATTCTTACCTTCAATATTAGCATTGTTATATGCCATGATGATATCTATCGTTTTTATACCTCCTGTTTGCGCCATTCCCCTTTTATAAGAAATTTTATTTTCAAAGTCCTCTTTCATACTATTCCAATCAATTTCAGTATAAGCCACACCGCCTCCATCATATCCTCCATATGTAACTTTCAGATAATCATTCAAATTAACCGTTGGTTTATGCAGAGCAATTACAATTAACAATACTAAAACTAGCGCCACACATGCTCCAATGATTCCCCATGTCTTTTTTGAAATTTTCTTAAGTTTATCTGTTATAGTCTGATTTTCTGCTACTCTTTTTAATTGTCCTACACAGCCATCAGCTATATTTTTGCCTTTTTGCAACCGCTCTTCTGCCATTTTCTTCCGTTTTCCCAGTCAAATCCACCTGGCGGGACTTGTCTCTGTGGCATCCTTACCTGTTTTGGTGGTGTTCCTACTTGATTATGCTGTACGTCTCCTGAATTCTGCTGTATTCCAGGCTGGTTAACACTACTGCTTCTCGTTTCTGATTGCTCCGTTAATTTATTTCCACAATTCCAGCAAAAATTTTGAACCATCTTCATTATTAGATCCCACACACTCTACATCTCATAGTCCATTCCTCTGTAACCAACTTTCTTTAAAAATAAATATTGATTTTTCTTTCGTTTAATTTTTCCACTTGGATACTGCCATATCTCCCATTGTCTGCAAATCATGTACCAGTGCGCCCACTTCATTCATCATACGGTCAGTATCACTTGTCGGCTCGCTGACAATAGCGTAAAAACTTTGCGTTTCCTTGCAATGAAAGAGCACCCTCACCAATGTTAATCGGAGATGGACTACATTCAGACGCATAAATAGTTAATTTAAAACTTTTTCTAATTCCACTAACAAATAAGAACAATCCCTAGTATCATTATCAAAAAGAATAAAATCTTCCACTGCCAATATAGGACGAGCTAATTCCCCATGCATAAAAGCCTAAAATAGTCAGAATTACACCCACAATAATCTGTGTAATTTTCATATTTACTCCATAATAACAGTCAACACCGGTGACTTTATCCAACGAAATTTCTTTTGAAATACGGCTTCTGAAAAAGGTACCTCCTTTCTGCCTGAAAAATCATACGCCTCGTTGTCACGCTTAAATATCCCTCACATCTTGGCTGTTTTACACTACTACAATGATACTGCCTTACCAACTGCTCATTTTCTGATAAAACAATCCCTGACAATGAAGAATCCTCTCCATAATTATTGTTTACGTATCCCATTCTGTCATTTTTGATATTGATTCTGTACCGGATCATTCTTCTGACCATTATTAAAATCATTCATTCCATTATTGGCATACTGTACTTTTTACCTTCCACAGACCGGACATCTTTCCACACCATCCGGTAATGAATTACCACACTCATTTACAATACATAACTTTTATTCCTCCTTCGTATTATTGATATAAATTAAATTTAAAGCGGAAAGGTTCTCCGCTTGGTGCACTTACAATTGCTTCTCCGACCGGAAGATTATTAATATCATCATCTTCTACGACGTACCCTTCTCTCAACTGCTCAGCAATTCCTCGGTTTTGAACTTTTGACATATAAAGACTGTTGCTTGATATTCCGTCCAAATAAATTTTTTATATATTCCCTTGAACCAACATCATTTACCCGAAATGCAAAAGTTGTTCCAAATCCTGACAGAATACTTCGTCCTGTATATTCACCATAAGCTTTGCCATTTGATCAATATTCTGAATACCCACAAAAAATTTTGCTCTAGACTACGTCCAAAATTTACAACCATCATCTATATGCTCCAGATGCGGCACCAGTCTAAACTCATCAATAAAAAAGTAAACATTTCCCTCATTTGAGGTTCGACACAACGCCTCTTTTTAATCGCCAGATCAATTAACAGCCGATAAATAGGCATCAACATTCCACCGATTCAAGGTCATATTCAACAAATATAACTCGTCCACCTTTTTCTTCTCACCAGTTTTCTCATTGACAATCCGCCTTTTTTCTGGAAATTACCGATAAAAAATCTCGCGCATCATCTGCTGTAAACTCAGCCATAACTCCCCAGTGTTTGTCCTGATTTTTTCATCATCATAAATATACGACTGCATAGCCTTTAAATCTGAATGTTGATTTAATATATCAACCATAATATGTGGTGTAATACTATTCAGATACGAACGTAATGATTTATTATTTCTTTTATCTGCAAATTTATCATTCCGCACCAGATGTAGCATCAATGCTTTGCGAACAAATCTTTGGCTGCATTCGGGAAAAATGGTTGTGTTGGTATGTTCCAGTTTCTCAGCAAAAAGTCCTTTGGCAATCTCAGTATATTTTCCTCTACACGATCATCAATTGTTACTTCTTCAAAAAATATTCCAGTAATCCGCTTCACTGCCTCCGGTTGCTCTCGCATCGTTACTTATTACTACATCACCTGGTCTGTAAAATTCTTTTATAAAAGTCACCTTTTGTATCAAAAATAATCATGACATCCTCATTCGTCAGATTCGACCTGGTATTCCGAATAATGTGATTAAATGCATTTGATTTTTCCTGTACCGATTCCTCCTAATAACAACATATGTCGTGACAAAATATGTTCTCAATCGGAATCATCATAGGTTGTCCCATATGATTTTTTCCCGGTATTGCATACCGGGATGCACTTTTCCTGATATGTACAATAATCCACTAAGCTGTCACCTATAATTACATTTTTTGTGCATTTGTATTTATTGCCATCTGTATTTTCTCCTATTCTGTTAATATGAATAATTTTCGTCTTCTTCATTACCCCCACTTTCATAGGATGTACTATCATCTTCCCCCACTTGACAAATCTTCAGCTTTATCTTCTTCCTCTGAGTTGTCTTCGGTTTCTCCAAATTTTCTTCACTTGACAAATCTTTGGCTTCATCTTCTTCCTCTGATTCATCTCGATTTTTCCAGAACTTTCTTCACCTGACAAATCTTCGGCTTTATCTTCTTCCTCTGAATTGTCTTCGATTCTCCAGAACTTTTTTCACTTGACAAATCTTCAGCTTTATCTTCTTCTTCCTCTGATTCATCCTCGGTTTCTTCAGAACTTTCTTCACCCGACAGATCTTCAGCTTTATCCTCTTCCTCTGATTCATCCTCGGTTTCTTCAGTGCCTTCTCCACTTGACAAATCTTCGGCTTCATCTTCTTCCTCTGATTCATCCTCGGTTTCTCCAGAACTTTCTTCACTTGATAAATCTGCCGCATTATCCTGCAATTCTGATTCGGTTTCTGTTACTGCTTTATCTTCTGCATTCTGTTCTTCTCCCGCTTCCGCTTTATCACTCAACAACTCTGCTTCATCTTCACTTTCTGACTCGTTCCACCTCTCCTCTTCTAACTCATCCTCACTCAGAGTTTCTGTTTTATCTTTGTTTTTTCTGCCCCTTCTTCTTCGTAGTCTTTTTTTCATCTTCCCGATTCTCTAATTTATCCTTTTTTCTCTGATTTATTTTCTTCTTCAACTTCTTCTTTCCTTTGATTTTTCTACGTCTTTTTTATGCTCTGGAATTTTCTTTCTCTATTTCTTCTTTTTTTTATACCGCTTTTCCGTACTCTCCTTGTCCCCTGACTTTTCCTGGAATCCTTCATCTTCCTGTTTCTGAGCATTCCTGTACTCCCTCTACTGCCGTAGATATTTCTCACTCATTTCTTCGGTCATTCGCATAACGTCTTCATTGGATAAAGATGGATCATTTTTTAAATGCTCATAATATTTATTCACCTGATCCCGTAATGTTTTATCGTACTCTTCCACACTTACTCGATCTGGATTAAATATTGAACGATTCTCCGGATTTTGTGCTTCATATTTTCTGTTCTATTTTTCTTTTTCTCCCCCTGTCTTCGCTCTTTTTTCTTTCTGTTGAACAACATTTTTTGTATTCTTCTACCGCAGAAAAATATTTTTCACTCATATCTCCGGTCATTCGCATAACATCTTCATTAGATAAAGATGGATTATTTTTTTAGATGCTCATAATATCGATTTACTGCTTCTCTTGATATTGCATCATACTCATCTACAGTTATCGGATCAGATTAACTGTAGAATTATTCTCCCGATACCGTTCTTCATATGCATCCATCATTTCTTTATACATCTGGTTCAAAAGCATCTGGATTATTATTCCATAGTCGCTCCAACGCATTCTCATACAATTATCCTCAACTGACTTTTCATACATTGCGTCAGGCTCTGTCCCATAATATTTTTCAATTTCATCAAAAAGCTTCTCTGGTCTTTTCACTCCCATATTTCCATGCATCACGCTCTCGAGGTTGCACCAGATACTCATCACCTCTTCTAAAATATTTTCACATTTCTATCATTTATGGCCCACTCTTTTTACTTGTTTTCATATCTTTATGAAATCCCGGATGCTTTTATTGCATAACCCTGATATGCATGATATCCCTTCATGTGCAATGGTATCAAATAGCTGCATATTAGCGTCAAGCTGTGTAGGATGATTTATATCTACCGGTCCCTACGAGTGTTCCATACTCTACCAAATCACGATTAATATATATAACATTCTTGTCTGGGTCATATCCACCATAGGCTCCTCTCGCTTCTTTCGAAGAAATCGGTAAAACCTTAACTTTGCTGGACCCTGTTCGGCTGCAAAAATGATTTTCTAGTTGTTGTAAACATTTCCATTTACTACCTGTATCTAACTGATTCCACTTATTATATGAAAAATTACTATACAGTTCGCGCCGGTTTACCAATCGATTTATCTTAAATTTGGTAAATCCCAACATTCATATCACTTCCTTCTTTATCGACGCGCAAATCTTGTAAATATTTCATACCCATGTAGCGGATCTTTAGAAGTTATATACAGTAAATCCACTGCTTCTAAAATATCCAATCCTATTCCTTGCATAGCCATCTCTAAAGAAATTCTGCTATATTCAATTTCTGGTATTTGTTCATCTTTTGCCCACTTACGAATCACATTTTTTAAATCTTCCGGATATTCATTTAAAATTTTCCAGCTCCATTTTTCAGCTAGAACGGGTTGCATATGCATTTTTTTGCTGATTATAGTACCTAAATCTTTATCAATGTCTTTATAAACTCGCTCATATATTTCTCCTCTCTACTGCATAATAAAATTTCATATGTAACAATATTTTTTATATAAATAATATATTTCTACACAATAATATCGACAATATACCTTTTTATGTAATATAATGTCATACTCTATCTTCCCCTTTCAATATGTGCTCCCTAATTGTGCTCGTGCACTTTCACTGCCTTTTTGTTCCGTTTTCTTGACCTTCGATTGATAAATGTACTAAACTGAACAAGTGACCTGCACATATGTGCGCACATTATTTACTTTTTACTAATACAAGAGGGGATAAATCATGTCAAAATTCAGTGAGAAATGTAAAGAGTTGCTTATAGAAAACGGTTACAACGTATACCGCCTTTCTCAGGCGGCATCTCTGGAACGTACCACACTTCAGAGGAATGGTTACTGGTAAAAGATTGCCCGGACCTGAATTTGTCGAGAACATTTCTGTCAGGCGCTTCGGATTTCACTGCCTGAAAGAAATAATATATAAAATGGAAGCCATCGGTGAAACTGCTTACCGGAACAAACCACAATCCTTCACCTTTTTTTGAAAAACTATCTGCTTTGGAAAAAAAAAATGAAGGATTTAACAAAAGATCAATCGTTGATTATGGCGAAATGAAACTGATTTCACCTATCTCAAATGATAAATACGAAACCGAACTATTATTGCAATATGTTCTCAGGAAGACTATACAGGAACAAGAGTCTCTGAACTTTTACACTAATCTTCCAGGTACAGATACATTGCTTCCACATTATCTGAAGCTTCTGATCCCACAATACGGTAAGACTATTCTGATAAAGCATCTGATCCATTTCCAGACGAATGCATCCTCTGCTTATGAAAATCTGGAGACACTGCACCAGATTATTCCGTTGTGTTTTTCGGCCGGCATCAATTACATGCCTTTTTATTATTATAGTAAGCTTTCCCGAAACGATCAGCCGAACCTTATATATCCATTCTATATTATTACGGAAAAATATGTACTACAATTGGCATCCGATCTTTCAAAGGAATCCTTCATTCGGATTCTTCGATTTTACAGGAATATACAAAAGAATTTCAGAATTGTCTGGAGCATTCGTCCCCCACTATTACAGCAAAGTAAAGATCTTGATGAAGCGCTCAACTTTATATGACTTCATTTGATACAATTCAGGACTCAACCAGTCTGGCCCGCCACTCCCTTGTGACAGTGATTTCATGGATAATGAATATTTTTTTTTTGATCGGGTAAAAAGAATATTCTCCGGAATATGCTCCACTTACAAAAGCATATGGAGCTTTTTTAAATGTTCTGAAAGCATATCAACCGGAAGGACTTTTTTACCATCAGTGGCTTTCAGAAGTACTGTGAATCTGGAATCTCATCAGGTACCAGTAGTATTGTCATGCCTCAATTTTCACCTGAAGAGAGAATCACACCTCTCTTAAATATTTTCTGGAACATTTTTCGAATGAGAAGGACCATATGCTGAATTCTACTTTCAGTTATCCGGATTCTTTATATATTGAATTACGCAATAATCATTCATTGTTCCTTATCAACCTTGCAGATAAAGCGAACATTTCTTTTTATCATCATTCAGGAAAGTAGTATCTGCAATGCATTTTCTGAATTTTTCCAATTATTGGCCGATTCGAATACATAACTCAGAGAACCAGACACGCACTTATTCAGAAATACATCCAGCAATTGAAACAACTGACATTTGGTATTACTCCTAAATTTTTTCATTTCTTCTTGTGGCTTTTTTTATTTTCTCTCTGATCTACAAAACCTAGCACTGGCAGTTTCTTTCGAACACATGACGATATAAATTAAGGAGGTGTACATCAAAACATACACCTCCTTATCTATTTACTCCGAATTCCTGCATACTCCGTATACTTCTCAAATGCCGACGGTATCGAATATTCTTTTTTTATCTGCTCCGGATGAATGAACAGAAAACCTTCCTCATTCGTCTTCTCCAGTTCATCTACGGCCACTTCATAACCTGTCATATGCCATTCAATATGACTGAAGATATGTTTCGCCTCCGGAAGTTCCTGTATGCGGACCGGCATCAGACCAATCTTCTTGCTGTATTCCGTAACTTCAGCCATTGAAAATTTTCCTTCCAGATTCGGGAATTCATATAATCCGGCCAGCAATCCTTTTGCCGGACGTTTTTCGGATTGCAATCTGTTTACCGTCTTTGTAGATCAGTACAGTTCTTTCTTCGATCTTTCTGGCCTTTGCTTTCTTCTTTACCCGGTATCTCCGCTGTCAGATTCTCTGCATGTGCAATACAATACTCTTTTACCGGACATTGTTCACATTTCGGTCCCCCGTTCGGAACACACACAATTGCGCCTAGTTCAATCAGTCCTTGGTTAAAATCGCTGGCGGCATCTGTAGGTATCACCTGTTCCAGTGCACTTTCTATCTTTTTGCGGACACTTTGTTTCATGATATCTTCATAGCTACCCGTAATTCTGAAATCACCCTGAGCACATTGCCATCCACTGCCGGTTTCGAAGGATTCCATAGGCAAATGCACTAATCGCCCCCGCCGTGTAATTGCCAATTCCTTTCAATTGTAATATTTCTTCATAAGTATCCGGAAACCTTCCCGCATGATCAACCATGATCTGCTGTGCCGCTTTTTCTGCATATTTCGTACACGATTATAATATCTAATCCTTCCCACAGTTTCAGCAGTTTGTCTTCTTCTGCTTCTGCAAAGATCTTTCACTGTCGGAAGTGCTTTTAAGAACCGGTCATAATATCCTTTTTTACTGCTTCTACCCGTGTCTCTTTGCAGCATGATCTCGGATACCCATACCCTGTATGCATCCGGATTATGGCGCCACGGCGAGATCCGTTTATTCTCCCGATACCAGTTCACCAACGGCTTTACAATATTTCTAAGCTCTGCCTCTGAGGACATCTTCGGTTCCTGCAGTTCTCTGTCTTTTTTGATTTTGCTTCTTCGACTTTCACTTCTGTTTTTTCACTACTTTATGTTCCATCTGCTTCTCCATTGTCCATTTGGGAAACAAGTGCCTTTTCTGTTGTTTCCTCACTTATTTTATTTTTCGAACATATGGTTTATTATAACTTATCTCTCTATACAACGTCAAAGCCCTTTTCCTGGAAATGTCGTCTTGGGGAAGACACTTTCAGGAAAAGGGGCTCTTAAAAGGAATGTGGCTGATCCTTGCCACTAACAATATTATCGTTTAAATTTATTATATCCCCGTTTTCTTTAAATTACCAATTGGTTATTCTCATGTACTTATAGTCATTTTCTATATGTCATATTCTATTGAATCTTTTCATTTTTTCTATTATTATAGGTATTTTCTATTTCATTTTATCATTATAGGAAAAACCAATTGGAAAATTCATTTAGAAAAGCCTATACTATTCATAGAAAAATAAATATGAATATTTAGGAGGTATTCGGTATGTCAATTACAGCTGAAACAGCGAAAGCACATGCAAATGATCCTGCCGTATTATGCTGTAGAGCAGAGGGCGGAATTACAATCGAACCAGCAAACTTAGAGGATCCTGCAATCTTCGATGAATTAGTAGATTCAGGTCTTTTTAAATCTTGATGGATGTCTGAAGATTGGACAGGTTCTGGGAGCAAAATTAACAAAAGACCAGTGATTCTCTCTGTCCACTGACAGCAGACAATGTAGACGGATTCAAGACTGATGATGAATTAGCGACAGAAGGCTCTCCTGCAAAAGGAAGCTCCTGCCGAAGCTGCACCTGCTGCAAGCGTTCAGGGGTGCTGTTACTACAATTAAGCATGGTAAATAGTCAGTCTCTCTATCAAAGAAGGAAAAGATATTTATCTGGAACTTCCTATCTAGTTTGAAAGAACATACAAAAATTTTCTTATAAGGACAAAATGGCAGATATCCCCCAAATGATATCTGCCATTTTTATTCTTAATACTACATATTCTATTTTTCTGCTTCTGCTGCTTCTTCAACATCTTCCGTCCAGTTCATTCTTCCATAACGCAATGTCACCGCATGGATCTCTTTCTGTAATTTCACAGATAACTGGTTCTTGCGGATTCTCCACTTCCAGTTTGTTCCAACAGTTGACGGTGTATTCATACGGCACCTGTTATCAAGGCCAGTAATAATCTTGCATCGGGATCACGCACCATTTTGCTTTGCGCTTCTCATGATCAGACTGATCGAGAGGCTTATTCAGTTCCGCCTCCGGTGTATAGGTATCACAGAGATATTCGCGGGTCAGCTTCTGCTCATCCTTACTGATGCTTCCCCACCAGCCGGCAAGTGTCTCATTGTCGTGAGTTCCTGTGTAAGCAACACTGTTCACCGGATAATTGTGCGGTAGATAGTCGTTCGCAGATCCGGAATCTCTCGAATCAAATGCAAATTCCAGCACCTTCATGCCTGGGGGAATCCGCTGTCTCTTACCAGATCACGTACGCTGTCCGTAACATATCCAAGGTCTTCTGCGATAACCGGTTTTTCACCCAGTGCTTCTCGTACTTTCCAGAACAGATCCATGCCAGGCCCCTTTTTCCCAGTGTCCGTCTACTGCCGTCTCTGCCCCGTATGGAATAGAGAAATACTCATCAAATCCACGGAAATGATCGATTCTTACCCATCATACAGGCGGAATACATAAGCCAGACGAGATATCCACCACTGATAGCCGGTTTTTATGATATCCCCAGCGGTACAGTGGATTTCCCCATAACTGTCCGGTTGCAGAGAATCCGTCCGGCGGGCATCCTGCTACTGCCAGCGGTACATTGTCCTGATCCAGCTGGAATAATTCCGGATGTGCCCAGGTATCTGCGCTGTCCATTGCCACATAGATTGGGATATCGCCGATGATCTGAATTCCTTTTTTATTGGCATATGCTTTCAACTGCATCCACTGTTCATAGAACTTGAATTGCATATACTGCTGGAATTCAATATCATAATACAACTCTTCACGGTAATAATCCATGGCAGGTCCCCAGCGCAGCTTGATATCATCTGCCCACAATTTCCATTCCCGCCGTCAAATCTGTCTTTTACCGCCATGAACAATGCATAATCCGACAGCCACCAGCTGTTCTCTTCTACGAATTTCTGATATTCTGCATTCTCGTGCACGTTACTTCTTTCGTAAGCTTTTTCGAAGAAGCGGGTAACGCCCTTCGTAAAATCTCTTTTTATAATCAATACTCCCTTTTTGCTTTTCCCCCAGTCTACGGCCTCACATTCCGCCTTTGTCAGAACGCCTTCTTCCACCAGTGCCTCCAGACTGATGAAATATGGATTGCCCGCAAATGTTGAAAAACGACTGATACGGAGAATCCTCCGTAGCTAGGACCAAGCGGCAGAATCTGCCAGTAACTCTGACCTGCTTTTCTTCAGCCAGTCTACAAATTCATATGCACTCTTTGAGAAACAGCCGATTCCATATTCAGATGGAAGGCTGCTGATCGGCATAAGTATGCCTCTTTGCTCTCTCGCTCATCTTTCTTTCCCCTTCTTTTTTTTCTATTTATTTTGATTTCCTTTTTTGCTTTATATTTTTGCAGATGTCTTATTATAAAATGATCCATTATACCGTTATCATAACTCCATAATGATCCGATACAACCGGTGCATTCTTTCCGTTACAGATAACATTTGATGGGCGGACATCTGCCGGAATAATTGCCACTCCGTCTCCTAATACCTTATCTGAAAACACCGGATCCGGTACTTCACTTAAAGGCACTGCCTTTCCGGTTAACAGCGCAAGAATTACTTTTGGAACCTTTTTACTCTCATTCTCGTTCACAACGAAACCTCCTCATGTTTTTTCTCGTCTGCACTTCTTTTTGCATTTGTTTTGCGCAACCGCTTGCATTAATTATATTCAGTTTTTGCATTGTTTTTCAATTAGTATTTTACGTTTTTTGCTCTGATTTCTACTTTTTGTATAATTTTGCATTATTGTTTTTGTGCACTTTCCCTATGTTTTCCCATGCGTGCGTTTGCGCAATATTTCATGCAAATGCATTGCAATGTTGTTTTCTTTGCTGTAAAATAAAAATATATGAAAAATCTATGATATCGGAACGTATAAAACAAGAATATCAGAACTACAAAACAAACGGAGGTTATCTTTATGGCAGTAACGATCAAGGACATTGGCTGCGCTGGCAGGAGTGTCTCCTTCCACCGTGTCCAGAACCTGTAAAATAATCCATCCATCAGCGAAGAAACGAAAGAACGTGTCAGAAAGGCTATGGCGGAACTGGGGGTATGAGCCGAATTTCCAGGCAAGCAATCTTGCCTCTCAGAATTCGCGTACCATTGGCATCATTCTCCCCGCTTCCGCAAAAAGAAGTCTATGAGAACTCCTTCTATCTGGAAGCAATCCAGGGAATCAGCCATTATTGTAATGGCAGACAGTATATGACAACAATTGTTACCGGTCAGGATGAAGCAGAGATCCTTAACGCCGTTCGCTCTATGTCCAGAAGTGGCAAAGTAGATGGTTTCATCATACTGTATTCCAAGAAAGAAGATCCCGTCATCGATTACCTTTTTAACGAAGGTCTTTTATATATTCTGATTGGAAAAGCAACACAGTATACCAACCAGACTATCTATATTGATAATGATAACCTGCTTGCCGGAGAGAAGCGACTGAATATCTTTATCAGCTTGGACACCGCCGGATTGCCTACCTTGGTTCCGACAGTTCCCTGATGTTCTCTGCCGATCGCAAAGCCGGTTACCAGCTTGCGCTTGCAAGCCACCAGCTCCCGGTTCGTCCGGAATATTGCGTGGAAGTAAAGAATGTATCAGAGAATAACGAAGAAGCCATACGCGGGCTCCTTATGCAGAAAGACCGCCCGACAGCAATCCTGGTCAGCGACGATATCCTCGCCGTCTCTTTAGAAAGAGTCTGTCTGGAAAACCATCTTGCAATCCCGGAAGATCTGTCGATCATCTCCTTCAATAACTCTTTGTTCGCAAGACTGACCTCACCACAGTTAACATCAATCGACATCGGAGCAGGCCAACTCCGGAAGTGAAGCCGCCTCCCAGATCATCAACCACATAGAAAATCCAAATCTCCTTGCAACCAAGATCATTGTTCCTCACCACCTGATCGAACGGGACAGCTGTTGTAAAAATATAACCTGTAAGAGATTTTTTTTGTTATAACATCATAAAACACAAAAAGGAAATATATAATGTTATAAGGGTTTTCTGCATAGCAAACGAAAACATTTACATTATATATTTCCTTTTTTCATTTTTCATTATAAAATCTTAGATAAAAATTCCTTAAGACGAGGATCTTTTGGATTCTCAAAAAATTCCTCCGGTTTTGCCTGTTCTTTTATCTGTCCCGCATCTATAAAGATAACTCTGGAACCCAACTTCCTTGGCAAAATCCCATCTCGTGTGTTACCACAACCATCGTCATGCCTTCTCTTGCAAGCTGTTTCATCAGCTCCAGAACTTCTCCTACCATCTCCGGATCGAGTGCCGATGTCGGCTCGTCAAACAGGATCACATCCGGATCCATTGCCAGCGAACGGACAATTGCAATTCTCTGCTTCTGACCGCCGGATAACTGCGATGGATACGAATCTGCCTTTTCGGCAAGTCCTACTCGTTCCAGAAGTTCCATTGCTCTTTTTATCTGCCTCTTCCTTACTCTTTCAAGAAGCTTGATCGAGCAAGTGTGATATTTTCCTTGATCGTCTTATGTGGGA
>VOFK01001287.1_pt1 | contig 18823 bp, 22 predicted proteins | sample 5384121 | NCBI WGS metagenome assembly VOFK01 (sample SAMN12384730, study PRJNA508395) | human gut metagenome | isolation source: healthy gut J | host: Homo sapiens
ATTTCGGCGCTACTGACCAGGATCTGAAAGCCTGCCACGGGCGGCAGCCACAATGAGGAGTTGGTGGCTTTCATAAAGCCAGTAAGGAAATGGACGACTAGCTTCGCGGCTATATTCGCTGTACGTCGCGTTTGATTTTTATTATCAATGAGGCGATCTCAAGCAACTCAAGCAATCAAAGCCAGAACTAAGCAATGCTGGTTTTCACAACTTCTTTCGGAGCGGATGCTCCATACCTACATGGGAACGCTGCTGCCCAAACTGCGCAATGTTTCGTACAGCACCGCAGGCGAGCTGTCGCCCCTGCTCAACGATCCCACGTGCCGTACGATCGGCATGGGCACGCGCATCTTCCTCTGCGGCGCACGCGGCTACGTGAGCTGGCAGGGCACGCAGTTCAACACCTCCAAACCCGTCAATGAGCACGGCATTCCGATCGGCGGCGCGCGCACCGTGGCCGCAATCGGCAACCTGCGCGAGATGTCGACCGACTACCTGCGCGCCGCCTACTACGAGAAATACGGCGTGAGCCTCTTCGTGGGCGTGGGCATCCCGATCCCGCTGCTGGACGAGGAGCTGGCGCACGACGTTTCGATCCGCAACGAACAGATCACCACCAACATCCTCGATTTCGGCGAGGAGGAGCGCCCGATCGGGCAGACCAACTACGCCGAACTGCGCAGCGGTTCGATCGAGGTGCGGGGGCAGCGCGTGCGCACGGCTCCCGTGGCGAGCCTGCGCAAGGCGCGCGAGATCGCCGAAACGCTCAAAGGCTGGATCGCCCGCGGCGAATTCCTCCTCACGGAACCCGTACAACCCATGCCCGCCCATTCGACGGTCAAGGGGCTGAAAGCCGACGACGAATAACCGCTAACAAGGAAAAGCACATGACGACCAAAGTAATTCTCTATTTCCCGTCGGACGCCACCGACAAGGCGGTTACCTACGATCTGGTGAAGCGTTACGATCTGCGCATCAACATCCTGCGCGCCGAAATCGAGGCGGGACGTTCGGGCTCGCTGCTCGTCGAACTGACGGGCGAGGAGCCCATGGTGCGCGAAGGCGTCGCCTATCTCGAACGCAACGGCGTCACTGTAAGCCCCGTGGCGAGCAAGATCGCCTACGACCGCGACCGCTGCATCGACTGCGGCAACTGTGCGCTGGCCTGCTTCCCGCAGGCGCTTACGATCGGTGCGCCCGACTGGCGGCTGCATTTCGATCCCGAACGCTGCATCGCCTGCAAACTCTGCCTCAAAAGCTGCCCTCTGGGCCTCTTCCATATCGAATTCACCGAAGCCTGAGCCGTGGAGTACGTCGAGCGGCGCTACCGGAGCCGCATGGGGCGGGATGCGGTCGTGTTCACCGTCTCCCACCGCGAAAGCGACCTGTGGATCGCCGTCGACCGCGGCGATGCGGCCGTCATGGCCGCCCGCACGGAACACTTTCTGCACGAACTGCGCGGGCGGCTTGACCGTTACCTCGACCGCGACCCCGCCTACCTGCGCGCCCTCGTTCCCTGTCTGCCGCGACCCGACGCTCCGCCTCTGCTGCATGAAATGGCCGTGGCGGCCGCTACGGCAGGCATCGGGCCGATGAGCGCCGTAGCCGGAGCCTTCGCCCGCGAGACGGGACGGATGCTGCGCCGCGAATTCGGCGTCGGCGAGGTGGTCGTCGAAAACGGCGGCGACATCTACGCCGACGTGCACCGGCCGCTCGACGTGGCGCTCTTCGCCGGAGAGTCCCCCCTCTCGGAACGGGTCGGACTCCACATTCCCGGCGGAGCCTTCCCGCTGGGTATCTGCACCTCGTCGGGGACCGTCGGGCCGTCGCTCAGCTTCGGCCGTGCCGATGCCGTGATGATCGTCTGCCGCGACGTGCTGCTCGCCGACAGCTATGCCACGGCGTGGGCCAACCGCGTCCGCACCGAGGAGGATACGGGCTCCGTCGTCGAACGGGCCTGCCGCGTGCCGGAGATTCTGGGGGCGATGGCCGTCAAGGGCGAACGGCTGGCCGTCGGCGGCACGTTCGAGCTGCGGCTGTTCGGAGAAGCCCGGGATTTTTAAAAAATCGTTCCGCCTGACGATTTCGCGCCAAACTCCCCCTTTCCGCTTTCCATCCGTTGCGAATTATGCCCGAAAAGATGATACTTTGCGATCTATCCGGATGTAAACCGTTACAGTTCCGCAGCGAAAAAAGAGGCCGGACGGAGGATATACTTTCAAAGATTACAGAGTTTCTGAAAAAATACCTATATTTGTCGGTACTTTCCCTAACGACACGGTGCGGGAAAGGCACGACCGGACGAGAATCATTACAATCAAATACGTTTTACTATGAGAAAATTCGGACTTTTTTTATGTCTCTCGCTGTTATTCGCCTTCACGGGTTGTAGCGACAGCGACGATGTAGAAAGCAGGGCGGCACGGTGCTCGCCAAACCTTCGGTCGCGGTGACCACGACGACGTCCTCCAGCTTCAAGGTGGCGTGGGATGCCGTACCCAATGCCGAAAGTTACAAATATCGCCTCTCCCAGGAGAACGAGACGGGCGACGAACTCGTCGTGCAGCCCGAGAACTCGACTTCGGCTACGGCCCTCGCATTCGGCGACCTCGATCCGAAAAACCAAGTATATCCTGCGCGTCAGGCCGTCGCCGGCAGCGGTCAGTTGACGGATTCGGAGTACTCCAAAATCTTCGCCACGACGCTGGCCGAAGAGGCCGCGGAGCTGACGTTCGAGAAGATCGCCGCGACGAACCCGACTTACGAGAGCGTCGACGTGGAGATCGTACCTTCGGCCGAGAACCTCTACTACTGGCAGGTCGTCGAAAACAGCCTGATCGAGGGCAAGAGCGACCGTGAGATCGTCGCCGCCCTGAAAGAGAACATCTCCCGAACTCTCCTCCGGCACGGTCAAGAAGACCGTCCACGGTTTTGAAGGCCGACACGGAGGTACACGGTCGTCGCCTTCGGTTACGGCCTCGACGCCGGCAAGTCCACGTCCGCTGTCGCACGTCTCGAAACGGCGTTCACCACGCCGGCCGACGACCGCATGACGATCGCCATCACCGTCGGTGAGGTGGCCGATAACAATGTGCACGTGACCTTCGAGCCGTCGGTTGCCGACGGACGCTATTTCGCTGACGTCGTTGCTGCTGCCGATATCGCGGGCAAGAGCGAATACGAAATCGTCGTTCTGTTGCAGAACAAGTACGGAGCGGAGATGACCGATATCGTTCGCAACGGCAAGTTCGAGACGGACGTCGCCGTCGAGGAGAACAAGAACTATGTCGCCGTGGCCTTCGGATACAATGTCGCTGCATCGGAATTCTCACGCAGTTCTTCCGTGCCGAGATCAAGAATGGCGGCGACGAACCGGGAATGTCCGAGGCGTGGGTTAACATGGCGTGCGTATACGGAACGATCAGCGGTCAACCAGGAATCGGAGCCGAGCTCTATCCGAATGATAAAACCGTTAAGGTCAAAGCCGGCGGATTTACGCTCACGGGACCTGCGACCTCTTTGGAGGAGATTGGTATGACCGAGGCTTCTCTTCGAGAAAGGATCATGAAAGAGGGTATCGACGTTACCCGAGCCAAGGGTCCTATCAAGTCTCCGCCCCAACCGAATACGGGCAAGTATGGCTCTTCGGTACCATAGGTATTGATGAGCAAGGCAATGCAGGCGAAGCCAACTGGTTCATTGTAAAAAAGCACAGGCATCGGCTTCCACAGAGCCCGAGATCCTCGGTATGTCCGATAAGAATGATGAGACGGGTGGAGACGAACCCATCGAGACGGATGCTTGGTCGGATATAACAGCGGTTTCGTGGGAAATGCAGGATGCCGGGCTCGCTATTTTTCTTTGACTGCGAACCCAACAAGACTGCGACAGCTGTTACCGTTGGAGCGTGGACACTTGACATGGACAAATTCCCTGCCCCGCCTACCTCGCTGGAAGAGATTGGAATCAGATCCGAAAGCGAACTCCGCAGCATGACGCTTGAAGACGGTATTGCGCTCGATATGGAGAAGAAATATGTAGGATTGAAAACCAATGCCGGAGAAGTGTGGCTTTTTCTCGACCGTCGCTGCGGATGCCGAAGGTAAAAACGGAGCCGTCAACTGGGTCATCGCACAGGTTCCTGCATCTCCCTCGGGTGAATATGGCGCTTGCACCATCCTCGGCCAGTCGGAGAACAACAATGCGGGCGGTATCGAACTTGTCGGTTCGACATATGAAGATTATCTGGGTGCATGGACGCTGGTTTCGTATGGTTCGGCAATCGTCGGCGAAAAAGGATATCAGTTTACGGAGACTCCGTTGCAATTCAATGTCCGAATCGAGAGGAATGTGGAAGGTCAGAGCTACAAGGTGTACGGCTGGAATGCGGATACGGAATTCGCCAATGCCAATCCGTTCATAATGAACTACGATCCGAAGGAGACGGAAGGTATCGGCGGCTGGCTCAATATTCCGTTGGCGCAGGTGGTCAAGACCGAAGGCAATATCGATTGGACGCTCTGTCCGAGATTCCTCTCAGGAGAAACTTATTACTATTACACGAATACCGATATGGATAAAGCCTTCATCGGTGCACGTGAAAAGGAGGGGGCTGTAGTTATTCAAGGTGGGCAATATGAATTTACAGGAGGCATTGGTGTGGTTCAGATTCTGTCTATGAATTTCATGGGTATCGATAAGGATAATCCGAAAGGCGAAGCCCAAACCCGGCCGTTGGAGACGAAACATGCGCTGGCGCCCTATGTTCTCGTCAAGGGTGATCTTTCGGCATCGAATGCCCGCAATCGGATGCAGATTAGTCGTAAAGCCGCTGATATCGCACGCGTTCAGGCGACGATTAATACCTTTGCCAGCCTTTCGACGGCTGCTGCGATCGGTGCTCCTCGGCATGTGGCCAAACCGACGAATATCCGTCAGGTCAATGGCCGATCGACAGGAATGCTCGGACTTGGGACGACTTCCGAATCGATGATGACCGTTTATTATCGGTCCGACCGATAATTCGATGTGGTTTAAATAAAAAGCGTTGTCTCAATATACGAGACAACGCTTTTTATTTGGACATTCCACAGAGGTAATCGCGGTCATCCCTTTCGGCGCAGGTTTTGCGCCGCGTTGGCTTGGAGGCGCCGGAGGCCGCTGCGCATGAGCGGCGTGCGGCCGAACGACGTGCGGAATTCCGCCTCCTCCATCGCGAGCCACCGTTCGGGCGGGAACGACAAGGGATCGAACAGCGGATCGAACGCCGGATGAAGATGCAGCGGCGCGCGGAGGTTGTAGGGGCAGCGGCTCTGGCAGGCGTCGCAGCCGAAAATCCACCCGTCGAGGGCAATTTCCGCGGCCGGCGTCCGTTCGATCGTATGACAGGAGATGCAGCGGCGCGCATCGATCGCGCGGTCGTTGCAAACGGCACCCGTCGGGCAGGCTTCGACGCAGCGGCGGCAGGAGCCGCACCCCGCGCCGGCGAGCGGCTCGTCGTAACGATCGCAGGCCGCGTCGAGCACCAGCTCGCCCAGCAGGACGAACGATCCGAACCGGGGCGTGACGAGCAGCGACTGCCGGCCGATCCAGCCCAGCCCCGCTTCGACGGCCAGCTGCTTTTCCACGAGCGGAGCCGAATCGACGAACGCCCGGCCGGCGAGGGCAGGCTCCGCGGCACGAAGACGCCCGAAGAGGTCGCCCAGCATCCCCTTGATCGTGGCATGGTAGTCGGCGGTCAGGGCATACGAGGCGATCTTCGCGCGGAAGTCGTCGGGATAACCGTCGCTCAGGCCGTTCTTGTAACCGACGGCGCAGACGACTACCGTCTGCGCCCCTTCGACCAGCCGTCGCACGTCGAACCGTTTGTCGAGATTCCGTTCGAGGTAACCGAGCGAGGCGTGACGCCCGTCGCCGAGCCAGCGACGGAAAAACTGCTCGTTCCGCACCAGATGGCGGCACGGCGCTACACCGCACAGGTCGAAGCCTGCGGCAGCGGCGGATTGTCGGATGAAACTGCGGTCGAGCATGGTGATAATTTGGTTCAAATGTAGTATTTTTTAGGTAAAAATCCGTACATTTGCCTTGAATTTCGCAATTCGGATTTACAGAAGAAGAATCTGACTTTATGAAGATTAACACGCTTTACGAACTATTGCGGCATGGTGTGGAGAAGTTCGCTTCACGCACGGCCTTCGATATGTTCAACGGCGAAAGCGTCACCTACGCCGAAGTCGGCCGGCGAGCCGCCGCGGTGCAGGAAGCGCTCGTCGGAGCCGGCGTCAAGGCCGGCGACAAGGTGGCGCTGCTCAGCAGCAGTATGCCCAACTGGGGAATCTGCTACCTGGCCGTCACCTCGGCCGGCATGGTCGCGGTACCGATCCTTCCCGACTTCTCCGGCCCCGAACTGGATATGATCATCGCCCATTCCGAGGCGAAAGCCCTGCTGGTCTCGGACAAACTCTTTTCCAAACTTTCGAAGCAGACGATCGATTCGCTCAATATCGTCATCCGGACCAAGAATCTGGGGATCATCGCCCAGCATGTCACGGCAACGGGATCTACGGCGGTTCCTTCGCCCGACGACCTGGCGGCGATCATCTATACGTCGGGAACGACGTCGAGCCCCAAGGGCGTAATGCTCACCCACAAGGCGATCTGCGCGCAGATCGATATGGATTTCGGCATCTTCCCGATCGACGAGACCGACGTCTTTCTCTCGGTGCTGCCGCTGTCCCATACCTACGAATGTTCGATCGGACTGATCTACGCCTTTTCGAAGGGCGCGCGCGTGGTCTACCTCGACCGCCAGCCTACCGCGTCGGCGCTGATGCCGGCGTTGAAAGCCGTGCGGCCTACGGTCATGCTCATCGTGCCGCTCATCATCGAGAAGATCTACCGCCATCAGGTTCAGGCCAAATTCAACTCCAACGCCTTCTGGCGCACGCTCGTCGGCATCGGCTTCATGCGCCGCTACCTGCACCGGATCGCCGGCAAGAAGCTGATGAAGGTCTTCGGCGGGCGGTTGCGCTTCCTGGGTATCGGCGGCGCCAAGCTCAACACGCAGGTCGAGCAGTTCCTGGTCGAGGCCAAGATACCCTATGCGATCGGCTACGGCCTGACGGAAACCGCCCCGCTGCTGGCCGGCGCGGCTCCCTCGCAGGTGCGGCTCGGTTCGACGGGCCCTGCGGCGCCGGGCGTGCAGCTGCGGCTGGAAAACGTCAATCCCGATACGCAGCAGGGCGAGATCGTGGCGCTCACGCCGAGCGTCATGCTGGGCTACTACAAGAATCCCGAGGAGACGGCCAAAGTCTTCACACCCGACGGCTGGTTCCGCACCGGCGACCTGGGCTGGCTCTCGCCCGACGGTTGGCTTTACATCAAGGGGCGGCTCAAAAACATGATCGTGGGCCCCAGCGGCGAGAACATCTACCCCGAAGAGATCGAGAGCGTCCTCAACTCCCCACGTTTTCGTGGCCGATTCGCTGGTCACCGAGAAGGAGGGGCGGCTCATCGCGCTCGTGCATTTCAACCGCGACGAGCTGGAAGCGCGCTACGAGGAGCTGAAATACGACTGGGAGATGAAGAAGGACGCATGGGAGAAACGCATCGATGAGCTCAAAAAAGAGGTGCTCGACTACGTGAACTCGCAGGTCAACCGCTTCTCGCGTCTCTCGGAGGTCGTCGAGGAGAAGGAGGAGTTCGAAATGACTCCCACCAAGAAGATCAAGCGTTTCCTCTACAACAAGCGGCACGGGAAGGATGCTGCCCCCAAGGAACCGAACAAGACGGAACAGGAATAATGATAGTTCTAATACAAAAACCGGACAGTGGATTTCACCGTCCGGTTTTTGTTAATCGAGATTTAGGTCTTCTGTTTGGCCCTCCGTTCGATGGCCTTGCTTGTTCTTTTACGAAATCATTTGTGGCAGTCGAGTTTCTTATTCAAGGCCATACCCTCAGGATAGCCGTCGAATTTCGTCAGGAGATGTTACCCTCTGTTCCGAGCAGGTATCTTCGTGTTATCGTTGAATAAAAACGGAGGCTGAATTCAGCCTCCGTTTTTTATTCATTGTTTATTCATAAGTAACAGTAACCGATTTGATTTTTGCTTGCGCTGCTTCTTCGTTGACAAATGACAACTCCGTTGTAGAGCCAGTCCAAGTTTTAGATGCAGCATCATAAGTTCCGGTATTCGGAGTGAGCTTTTTCGCAGTACCGAAATTAAATACAACTTTGGTAATGATTGCACCGGTAAAAGTCATTTTATTCTTATTATAGAGACGCAATTCCTTGTCTTTTGCATGTTCATTCGGTGGATTGTCACCACCATTCTGAGTTATTTCGCACGTAATTACGCCTTCGACTTTTGTAAGAGGAGAGGCTTGTCCTTTTCCTTGATCGAACGTAAATGTAACCTCTCCGCCTCCGGTATTCTGGATTTTCTGCATCACCGTAATAACGGCTTGCTGCATGCCATTGTCATTCGTCGCCGAGACAATGATATAAGCAGTACGCACAGCATCGGTCATATTGGTTTCAGCCGTATAGGAAATCTTCCCATTCTCGTAAGAAGCGATCAGCCAATCACATTCAGTCTTCCCCTCCTCTTCGTTATAAGCCGCGGCAACAACCGTAGTAGCATCGGTTACGGTTGCCGTTATTTCGTGTGCGGCCTCGTCGTCATAATCCAACTGAACGGATTCTTCGCTTAACGCAATGGTCGGCAGTACCTTGTATTCGGCAGGGATGAGATAGAGATTACAGTTTTGCGAGGTATTTCCATAGAAAGCAAAATAAGTATTCGCAGTATTTTTTGAGAGATAACGCGCTTGTTCGTCAGCAGGATGGATATAAACCGAGCCGTTGTCATTCTCGATAATCGTCAAATGGTAGGGCGTTTCAGTCGCATCTGCCGTATTCTCTCCATTCCATGATATGTATTTCCCATTGTTAGCGAATGTGTATCCTTTCTCGCTCTTCGTTACCGACCATACAGTCGTAGCGTCTGAGGCGATAATCGAGCTATCCGTCCCATTGTATTCAAATGGAACTGCATTAAGACGACTGCCATTCGCGACACTCGAAAAGAGCGAAATATGCAGCATTCTGTTTTGCGAGGATAACATACGTTCCCGTGTAGTCCTTGACTGGTTTGCGCACTTTGTCAAGGTTCATCGGAATGGTAATCGGAGCATAGACGTTCGAAGCATCGATCGCCGTCGCTGTCACAAAGTCGTAACTGCCTTTGTCGGTCTTTACGGTAAACGTACCTCCGGCGTAGCTCTTCGGCGTGACGGCCAGATAGATGTAACCGGCCTTGTCGGCGGGTTTGGTTGCGGGAACGGTATAAGGTGTCGTCAATGTTACGGTAGCAGACTCCTTGGTGCCCGTACTTGTTGTCTCGCCTGTTTCCAGATTATAGATGTGCTGGCCGTTGAGCTTTTCGCCGCCGGCCGGCGTAAAGGTGATACTCTTCACCGCGTCGCCGTTATTCTCAGCATCGTAGATATTGAACGCGATCAGCGATGCGATCGGCGTGAAGGTCAGCACCGTATTCTGTCCTCGGCGAGCGTCGCGCTGGCGTACATACCGACCATATTGCCGTTCAGCACGCCGGCTTTCGGTCTGTGTCTGCGCATCCTCGACATAGAGTGAAACATTCTCGTACGTGCGATCTTTCTGCGACGAGAAATAGGGATAGTACGCATACACCTTCGTCGCCTTGGTGTCGATCTCGGCGGTGAAGTTGGTCGCACCTTCGGCGTAGGTGCTCGACGCCACGTTCAGATCGGTCTCGACGTCGGTATAGAAGCCCAACTGGTCGCCCGCCGTCCATTTCATGCGTGTCGCGTCGCCGTTGAGCGTCGTACGTGACGAAGCGATCTCGGCCGTGAAACCGCGTGTGGCCTTGGTTCCCGATCCGGGCAGTGCGTTATCGGATACGTCCTCCTTCGAACATCCGGCCAATGCCATTGCAGCTGCTGCAACGAGCATCAGAGTTTTTTGCATCTTTCTCATGATCTCCCGTTGTTTGGCCGTTATTCGAACTCTCCGTCGAGCGTTCCGCCCCACTCGTAGTCTTCCTTCGTGACTCCGTCCTGACTGTCGCAGAAAGCCTCGTTCGTCGTCGAAACCGGCGAACCCCGATTCAACCGCGATGACGGTCTGTTCGAGATCGGGCGCGGCGTATGCGCGAACGCCCCCCCCCTTCAAATTAGTAGAATTTTCCATGATGCTATGTGTTTATAGGAAACATTTTACGAATCTGTTACAAAATTAACGTTTTTTCATTAACATGCAAGGGATAGCCGATATTTTTCTTTCATTCTTTTATTTTCCGGGACCTGCTTATCCGCAATATCTCCTCCGGCCTTTTGTCGTCCGCCGACGGCGAGCCGCAGAACTGCCGTGCCGATTGCCGACGAAAAACCGTCGTTGCACGCAGCGCTCGGCGGTTTTCCGTTGTCGCACCGGATGCGGAAACGGATCGGAGGTGTCCGGCGGACGCTTTCGGCACGACTTTTCCCGAAAAAATATGACAGACAATGTTTTGCAGGAAAATCGCCCCTCCCTCCGGACGCTGCAAGACAAAAAGAAAGCCGGAAACCCGCGAAGGTTTCCGGCTTCCCGTATCGTATTCGGCGATTATTTGCTCAACTCGGCAACCGATTTCTGTGCGGCGGCCACGTTGTCGCCGGCGGTCACCTTTTGAGGGCTTTCGATCGCCTGCGGCTTCATCTCCTTGGCGTTGTATGCCGCGCCGAGGATGAAATAGACGTCGCTCTTCTCGGTCTCGTCGGGCTGCGCAGCGGCGGCGGCCTCGCCCAGCTCGATTACCTTGGCGTAATCCTTCTTCGTGAGGTAAGCCTGCAAACGTATCTTCTGCGCCAATGCGTTGGCAGGGTTCTGTTCCAGCATCTTGTCGGCCATGGCGATGATGCCGTCCTGATCGTTGGCGGTCTGTAATTCGGCCACACGGTTGTTGGTATAGAGCGTCAGCAGGCGGTTCGCCTCGGCGGCATCGGCCTCGAACTTCGGGCCCTGCATCCCGGCGACCTTCTCCAGGATCTCCATTCCCTTGTCGTAATCCTTCAACTCGCAGTAGCAGGTTCCCAGCCACAAGGCCATCTGCGTATTCTTCGGATCGGCGGCATAGCCCTTGGCGAAAATCTCGGCAGCAGCGGCGTAATCCTTGTTGTTGAATGCCGTACCTCCCTGAGCCTGATAAACTTTCGCCAGAATCGTATTGGCTTTTTTTTCAGCGCAGCCACATTGCCGTAGAGTTCGGCGACCTCGGCCGCTTTCGACAGATTGGCGATCGCCTCGTCGTAATTGCCCTGCGCGGCCGCACGGGTTCCCATCCCCTGATAGCAGGTCGGCAGATACTTCTTCGCCGTCTCGACGCAGTTCAGTTCGGTGGCATCTTCCGAAGCCATGCCTTCGTCGATCACCTTCTGGAACAGCTTGGCAGCTTCGGGATAGTTTTTCGACTGCAACATCTCGGCACCTTTGTTATACGATGCGACGACACCTTCCTGCGCCGATACGATGCACACCGCGAAGAGAGCGGCGACGGATAAAAACAGCTTTTTCATCTTCTTTTGCAATTCTAAATTTTATAAAGTTTTAAGTAATTCGCAACGAATCCGGTCCCTGTCGCAACGGCCCGAAACTCACCGTGTGCAGAGGGATGGGGCCGAATCGGAACGGTACACGGAAGACAAAATTATAATTTTTTTTCGTTCTCCGCAACCCCTCAGCGCAACTCTTTGAAAAATTCCTTCATCAGCGCTTCGCATTCGGCAGCCAATACGCCGCGCACGACGACCGTCCGCGGATGCAGCCGCAACCCCTCGACGGTCGTGTAGCCCCGCTTGGGATCGTCGGCGCCCCCACCACGCGCGCCGCCTGGCTCCATGCGATCGCGCCGGCGCACATCACGCACGGCTCGACGGTGACGTAGAGCGTGCAGTCGCGCAGGTACTTGCCGCCGAGCGTCGACGAGGCCGCCGTCAGCGCCTGCATCTCGGCATGGGCCGTGGCGTCCTGCAACGTCTCGACCAGATTGTGCCCCCGTCCCACGACGCGGTCGCCCGCCACGACGACGGCGCCGATCGGCACCTCCTCTCTTTTCAACGCCTGTCGTGCCTCGTTTATTGCCATGCGCATGAATTTTTCATCGCGCTGCTGCTGTGCTGCGCTGTCGTTGATCGATCCGTTCATAGTTCTTCGTTTGCGGCAGGGCCGTGCGGCTGCGGCCCGATGCTGTAAAATGGTAGCTATATACGACTTTACACCCTGCCGGATTCCGGGCCGCTGCACCCGGCCGACTGTCGGAGCGTTCGTGGCAGAGCCGCGTTTGCAGATCCCCCTCCCGCCTTGGCGGGGACTTCGGACGAGGTCCGCTTCGGTAGTCGGGCTTTGGAGGAGCGGCGGTGTAAAATGGGATATGGTTACCTATAAAATTTTGCCGGCACTGCCGTTTTTCGTATAAATTTCGTACTTTTTGTATCTTGCAACTGCAAGTACAAAGATAGCCAAACCGAGCAATAAATACAAATTATTATGTACAGAACCCATACATGCGGTGCGCTGCGTGCCGCGAACGTCGGCCAGACGGTGACGCTCGCCGCTGGGTGCGCAGAAGGTGCGCAACCTGGGCGCCGCATGACCTTCATCGACCTGCGCGACCGCTACGGCCTACGGACGCAGATCGTCGTCGAGCACTCGTCCGGAAGAGACCCGCCGGACGGCCGCCGAACTGGGCCGCGAATTCGTCCTGCAAAGTGACGGGCCGCGTCATCGAACGCGAGTCGAAGAATCCCAAGCTGCCCACGGGCGAGATCGAGATCGCGGCGATGCGCTCAACCGCTCCGGACGTTCCTCCCTTCACGATCGAGGAGTGGAGTCGGACGGCGGCGACGACCTGCGCATGAAATACCGCTGGCCTCGACCTGCGCCGGCCGCCGTTGCAGCGGGCGCTGATCCCGGCACCGGATGGCGCACGCCGTGCGCATCGTTCCCTCGGGGAGGGATTCTCGAAAATCGAAACCCCCTACCTGATCAAGTCCACGCCCCGAGGGGCGCGCGACTTCGTGGTGCCGAGCCGCATGAACCCCAACCAGTTCTATGCGCTGCCGCAGTCGCCGCAGACGCTCAAACAGCTGCTCATGGTGGCCGGTTACGACAATATTTCCAGATCGTGCGCTGCTTCCGCGACGAGGATCGCCGACCGTCAGCCCGAATTCACGCAGATCGACTGCGAAATGTCGTTCGTCGAGCAGGAGGACGTGCTGGAAGTGTTCGAGCGCTGGGCGAAGCATATGTTCCGCGAGGTGCTGGGCGTCGACTTCGCCGAGCCGTTCCGCCGGATGCCGTGGATCGAGGCGATGAGCAAAGTACGGATCGGACAAACCCGACCTGCGCTTCCGGCATGGAGTTCACGACGTGACCGGCCGCGTCAAGGGGCACAGGTTCGGCGTAATTCGACGATGCGAGTACGTCTGCGGCCGCCGCCGGGATGCGCGGGTTACACCGCAAGCAGATCGACGCGCTGACCGAGTTCGTCAAGCGGCCGCAGGTGGGCGCCAAGGGGCTGATCTGGATCCGCGTCGAGGCCGATGCCGTCAAGTCGTCCGGTCGACAAGTTCTACACGCCCGACGAGGTGCGTGCCGTGGCCAGGCGTGCGGCGCTGCGGCGGGCATTATGGTCTTCCTTATGTCCGGGACCCAAGTTCCGAACGCTACGCAGTTGTGCGCCCCTGCGTCTGGAAGTGGCCCAGCAGCTCGGCCTGCGCGGACCCAAGCGGTTCGCTCCGCTGTGGGTCGTGGATTCCCCGGGATGTTCGAGGTGGGACGACGAGACGCAGCGCTTTGCCGCGATGCATCACCCCTTTCACCGCGCCCAAACCCGAGGACGTGCCCTACCTCGAAAGCGACCCGGGCGCGTGCGCGCCAACGTTTACACTTTCGTCTGCAACGGGCCCCGGGAATGGCGGCGGCTCGATCCGTATCCACGATCCCAAATTTGCAGGCCGCGATCTTCTCTCGTGCCTGGGCTTCACGCCCGAGAAGGCGCAGGAGCAGTTCGATTTCCTGATGAACGCCTTCAAGTACGCGCCTCCTCACGGCGGCCTGGCCTTCGGGTTCGACCGTCTGTGCTCGCTGTTCGGCGGCTCCGGAATCGATCCGCGACTACATCGCTTTCCCGAAGAACAATGCCGGCCGCGGCGTGTGCTCGATGCGCCGTCGGCCATCCCCTGCGCAGCTCGACACAGGAGTTGTACCTCGCGCTGAAAGCGCCCGGAAGCGAAATAGGCGGATGGAGACGGAGGTCATCGGGAGAAGATTTGCGCAGATCCGCGGTGCCGTCATGCTCGACGCCGATTGGGTTGCTCTCTGTGCAAACTTCCGGCACAGACCAGAATTGGAATGTCAAACCTTCAAAACGAAAAAACGATGATACGACTCAATGTATTTATCCGCACGACGGCGACCAACCGTGAAGAGACGGTCGCCACGGCCAGGGAACTGGTAGCGGCTTCGCTCAAAGACGCGGGCTGCGTCGCCTCACGATCTGTTCGAGAGCGCCCGCCCCGACGTACTGATGATCTGCGAGACATGGAGCGACGCCAAGCAAGTGCTCGCCGCCCATGAGACGACCTCGCATTTCACGACCCTCGTTCGCGTCTCCAACGAACTGGGCGAACTGAAGCTCCGAAAGTTCGTCTTCTGACCGCACGGCATTCGAACAACCGGCCTACCGCCACGAAAGCACTCCGACAACGGAGGCTTTTTTTTTTGGACTATCTACGGCACCGAGTGCCGCAGATAGGTCCGCCGTCTTGACCTTTTGCTACTTTCGGGGCGAAGCCAAAAGTACGAAGAATATGGCGCACGACAATCGGCAGTACCTCTGCTGGAAGCCGTTTTTGTAGCGTAGCTTACCGCCTTTGGTGCCAAAAGCGGCGCCACGCTGGACAGGTGAAATCGGGGAGTTGGGTTCCGGCGTCTCAAATGCTGCGCGGACAAGCTTGCGCCTGTGTTTAACGGCGGAACCGTCGCCGTTCTTTTCCCGATTTTCACGATGTACCTGTCGCTTCGCGCAAAGAGTGATTTTCTATTTTGCGCAAGATGTCGGCCGCAAGTTTCGAGCATCCGCTTTGCCGTTCCGTGACGTGGCCATTTCGACGCAGCGTCAGCTTATGTCGACGTGCCGAACGCTCAGTCCCTCGTAACACGCTTCTCGACGACGAGGTCGGGCGACATCTGGTGGGCGGCTGCTTGGCGCTCACCAATCTCTGCGAGTCGAACGCGTGTCGGTTTCAGCCCATCCTCCGTGGAAGAGCCGCTGGTCAGGCGGCGGAGCTCAAAGCGCCCATCGGCTTCGCGCTGTCGGTAAACCCGTCACGTCGGGGGTCGTAGCGATGTGCGCGTTAGCGACGTGAATCGGCCTGCAAGCAGCAATTCAACACGCCGCCGCCGATCCTGTTCATCGACGAAATCCACCGTTTCAACAAGTCGCAGCAGGATTTCCGCTGCTATGCCGTCGAGCAGGGTGTCGCACGCCTGTGGGCGCCACGACCGAAAACCCCTTCGTTCGAGGTGCCTTTGCCGCTGTTCGAGCCGCTGCCAGGTCTATATCCTGCGACCGATGGAGACGCCCAGCTGCAACGGCTTTCGACCGTGCGAGCACCGACCCCGAACTGCGCGAGCGGGGATCGACGTGCGCGAAACGGAGGCGCTGTTCCGCTTCTCGGCGGCGATGTGCAGCTGCTCAATTGCCGGACATTCTGCGGCGGCCAACGAGGGCCGGCTGACGACGACCGGCTGGTCACCGACTGCCTGCAACAGAACATCGCCTCACGACAAGAACGGCGAACAGCACTACGACGTCATCTCGGCGTTCATCAAATCCGTTGCGGGGCGGCGATCCCAACGCCGCGATCTACCGTATCGGATGTTGCCGGCGGCGAGGGAGCTTCGCTATCGCCCGCCGGCTGGTATCTGCCCTCGAGGACATCGACTGGCTAACCCCCAACGCCCCGTGTTGCTGGCCAACGCCTGCTTTCGATACGGTGCACAAGATCGGTATGCCCGAGGCCTTCGCATTCCGCTGGCTTTAGAGCGATCTATCTGGGCTTCAATGTCGCCCAAGAGCAACTCGGCCCACATATTATCAACAAGGCGCTCTCCTTCGTCGAACACGACACGACGAACCGTCCCGGTACTGCTCCATCTGCGTGCGCCGACCGCTTGATGGATCAGGCGGGCATTACGGCAGGATAAGGCAATGCCCACGACTACGAAAGTGTTTCGCCGATCTGGAATTATGCCCGAAACCCTCGTCGGCCGCCGTTTTACGAACCGAACGCGCAGAACCCCGCCGAGGCGAAGATCGCCGAGCGCATCCGCCAACTGGAAGGGAAAAATACTGAATCCATGTTGAAACAGCTGCCGTTCTGAATTTCCTGCTGGCCGCCGGACACGTGCTCGCCTCTTCCGCCTCGACGCTGCATTCCGGCTCTGCCGGATCGAACCGTTCATGGACCATTTTGGCAGCCTTGTGGCCGCCGATCCCCTATCCTGATCACCCGGCGTCGCCTGTGGACCGGACCGTATGCGGTCTTTACGCCCTTTCGCCGCCGGCGCGATCCGCCCGCTGCCGCTGCTGCGCCCCCGCCGTCTACGCGATCGGCGCCGTGTTCGCCCTGCGGCCTCGCCGGATTCGCCGCCATGAGTCTCGCCTGCGACTTCCGGTCGGCCGACCTCGCGGCAGCAGTCGTCGCAGGCGCGATCCGGGGCGCTCTGCCTCGCAGGCGGACGCCGGGCATTCCAAACTTCCCGCACATGAAACGCATATCGGACTCATCTCGGACACGCACGGCACCTTCGACGACACGCTGCGCGGCTTTCACGGACGTCGACGACGATCTGGCACGCCGGCGACATCGGCTCGCTGGAACTGGCCGACCGCATCGCCGCCTTCAAACCTTGCGGGCCGTCTGCGGCAATACCGACGGCGGCACGATGCGGCGCGTCTGGCCGCTGGTCGACTTCTTCCGGTGCGAAGAGGCGACGGTGCTCATGACCCACATCGGCGGCTATCCGCGCCACTACGACCCGCGCATCCTCCCGCGCATCCGGTCGGCACGCCCCCACGCTCTTCGTGGCGGGACACTCCCCATCCTGCGGATCATCTACGATCCGGTCACCGACTGCTCCACCTCAACCCCCGGCGGAGCGGGAAATTACGGCATCCACAAAGTCCGCACGGCGCTGCAGCGTTTCGTCGTCGACGGCGCCGAGGTGCGCGACATGGAGATCGGCGAGTGGCCCCGGAGCACGGGAGCGCATCCCTGAATTCCGGATTTCGGTCTCGCTTCGTCGCGAAAAAATTCCCGCCGCACAATTGCGGCGGGAGTGTAAAAGGATGGATGTGATCCTGATCGGTTCCGTGACCGGCGGATCAGTTCGTTTTCTGGCAACGAACCGACGAGGCCGACGCTCTGTTGAAAGCGTATTTTGCCGTTGCAAAAATTTGCCGTACATCGTATAGAACATCGCGGCATTCGAACTTTTCCGCCGTACGCTGCCGGTATATCCCATCGTTCCGTAAGCGCCTACATAGCAGTTTACCGGCGTCGCTTTGTCTCCCAGCGATGGCCGCAAAGCGGGAACCAAGTCTTCGCACCGGAGTCCGTCGTATAGTACTTGCCGTCGCTGTTCGGCCCGTCGTCCACGTTGTACGAGGAGATATTGCCCCATGCGGCCTGATCCGGCACCCGGTAACCGGCGGGACATGGATCGTAATTCGTCTTCTTCCTGCATTGTCCCACAAAGGCGTCCTCGCCGGTGAAAAGAGCCAGTCCTTGTTGCCGTTGGGCGAGTTGAAAAAGGAAGGTCGTCAGGTGCGCCGTCGCATAAGCTACCGTGCCTACCTGCTCGTCGCACTGCACGGCGATCCATGCCAACGATGCATGAGCCGATTGACGATCGTCGATTCCCGTGCCCGCAGGAAGACGCCGTCGCCCGAATCTTCGTTCTTTTTTTCGCCGCCGCCGCGGGGATCTTTGCGTCCCTTATTGATAGAGCAGGCCGAAGGAGGCGTCGCCCCCGTCTGCTTCCAGGGCGCTGGTCGCTCCGAGATTGCATCCATCAATTTTCTCACCTCCCTCGTCGTAGGCGAACAGCTCCGGCTGATCGGTCATCCATAGATGCCAGCTCCAAATCACCTCGCCCCTTCGCATCGAAAGCCGCCAACACGGTATTGCCTTCCCGTACCATCCGACGTGAAATGCACGATACCGTCTTTGAGGAGAACCTCGGAAAACCAACGGGTTTCCCGCTGCATTTCTTTGTCGACCACAGCCAGTCGACGGAAACAATTCCTTCGACATCCGAGCCGTCGACCTTGCGCGTCGCAAACCGATACTCGTCGGCCTCCGTGACGATGAAGCATTTGGCATACGCCTCCGAAGCCGTCAAATCGATCGATTCATCGACGGGGGAACACATGGGGCCCGTCGTTTTCGTTGTTTTTCGTCGTCGCAAGCCGCCAATGCGACGGAAAGACACAATGCGAACGACCATGCCGCACGAACACACTTTTTTCTCATAAACTCTTGTTCGATTTGAAAGATGATTAGATGCACCAAATATAACGATTTTTCATTTCAGCTTTCGGCTATTTTTTTGATGGATTTATTTCGCCCTTCGCCGTTGGCCGAGCGGTGCGAAACGCCGTTGAAACGCTCCGGAAGGCATCGCGGGAAGATCCCGTACACCTTTCAGCACAGTGTACCGGAACGAAGTACAATAT
>VOFK01004144.1_pt1 | contig 18813 bp, 18 predicted proteins | sample 5384121 | NCBI WGS metagenome assembly VOFK01 (sample SAMN12384730, study PRJNA508395) | human gut metagenome | isolation source: healthy gut J | host: Homo sapiens
AACCTCTTGAACGGTTAAGTCCAAGAGGTTTGTCTTTAATGGAGAGCCCGGAGACTACCTACTTTCGCAAGAAATACAACTCACTATCATCGGCGTGGAGGCGTTTCACTGTCCTGTTCGGGATGGGAAGGAGTGGTTCCACCCTGCTATGGCCTCCGGGCTTAAAACTGGTCAATTCGGAATAATCTTTTCTATTTGAGTGACTCTCTTTACTTCGAGTCTCTTTGATCTCTCTTGCAGATGACCTACAACGCACACCGGTCACAAGCAACACGGTTATAGGATCAAGCCTCACGAGCAATTAGTATCAGTTAGCTCAACGCCTTACAGCGCTTACACACCTGACCTATCGACGTCCTGGTCTCGGACGACTCTTGAGGGAGGTTCAACCTCCGGGAAGACTCATCTTCAGGCAAGTTTCCCGCTTAGATGCTTTCAGCGGTTATCTCTTCCGCACTTAGCTGACCCGGCAATGCCACTGGCGTGACAACCGGTACACCAGAGGTGCGTCCCTCCGGTCCTCTCGTACTAGGAGCAGCCCCCGTCAATCTTCCAACGCCCACGGCAGATAGGGGACCAAACTGTCTCACGACGTTTTTAAACCCAGCTCACGTACCTCTTTAAATGGCGAACAGCCATACCCCCTTGGGACCGACTACAGCCCCAGGATGAGATGAGCCGACATCGAGGTGCCAAACACCGCCGTCGATATGAACTCTTGGGCGGTATCAGCCTGTTATCCCCAGAGTACCTTTTATCCGTTGAGCGATGGCCCTTCCATTCAGAGCCACCGGATCACTATGACCTTTTTTTCGCATCTGCTCGAGTTGTTGCTCTCGCAGTCAAGCACGCTTTTGCCATTGCACTATCAGCACGATTTCCGACCGTACCTAGCGTACCTTCGTACTCCTCCGTTACCCTTTAGGGAGGAGACCGCCCCAGTCAAACTGCCTACCATGCACGGTCCCAAGACAGGATCACTGTCCGTGGTTAGAACCGCAAAAACAAATCAGGGTGGTATTTCAAGGTCGGCTCCAAGACCACTGGCGTGGCCTCTTCTCTGCCTCCCACCTATCCTACACAAATCGGTTCACAGTTCAATGCAAAGCTGCAGTAAAGGTTCATGGGGTCTTTCCGTCTAGCCGCGGGTAGATTGCATCATCACAAACATTTCAACTTCACTGAGTCTCGGGAGGAGACAGTGTGGCCATCGTTATGCCATTCGTGCAGGTCGGAACTTACCCGACAAGGAATTTCGCTACCTTAGGACCGTTATAGTTACGGCCGCCGTTTACTGGGACTTCGATCAAGGGCTCTCACCCCATCAATTAATCTTCCAGCACCGGGCAGGCATCACACCCTATACGTCGTCTTTCGACTTTGCAGAGTGCTGTGTTTTTAATAAACAGTCGCAGCCACCTATTCTCTGAGACCGTTTCACGCTCAAGGTGTCTCTCCTCTCACGCTACTACGGCACACCTTCTTCCGAAGTTACGGTGTCAATTTGCCGAGTTCCTTCTCCCGAGTTCTCTCAAGCGCCTGAGCATATTCAGCTCGCCCACCAGTGTCGGTTTGCGGTACGGTCCGCATCAGACTGGAGCTTAGAGGCTTTTCTTGGAAGCACTTCCGATCACTTCGCCGCCGTGGCGGCACGTGACTTCGCCTTGGAGATGCGTCTGCGGATTTGCCTGCAGACCTCCTACGCTCATCAACCGGGACATCCAACACCCGGATGATCTTTCATGCTCCGTCCCCCCATCGCATCTGACGCAGGTTCAGGAATATTAACCTGATTCCCATCGGCTACGCCTTTCGGCCTGACCTTAGGAGCCGACTCACCCTGCTCCGATGAACGTAGAGCAGGAATCCTTGGGCTTACGGCGAGCAGGCTTTTCACCTGCTTTAACGTTACTCATGTCAGCATTCGCACTTCTGATATCTCCAGCAGTCCTCTCGAACCGCCTTCGCAGACTTACAGAACGCTCCCCTACCACGCACTGGATAATCAGCGCATCCGCGGCTTCGGTTAACAGCTTAGCCCCGTTACATCTTCCGCGCAGAAGGACTCGACCAGTGAGCTATTACGCTTTCTTTGAAGGATGGCTGCTTCTAAGCCAACTTCCTGGTTGTCACGGCCTTTCCACTTCGTTTTCCACTTAGCTGTTATTTGGGACCTTAGCCGGCGGTCTGGGTTGTTTCCCTTTTGAGTCCGGACGTTAGCACCCGGTGCTCTGTCTCCCGTGCTTACGCTTCCAGGTATTCGGAGTTTGCCTTGGTTTGGTAAGACTCCATGTCCCCCTAGCCAAAACAGTGCTCTACCCCCTGGAGCGACACACGAGGCACTACCTCAATAGTTTTCGGGGAGAACCAGCTATCTCCAGATTTGTTTGGCCTTTCACCCCTATCCACAGCTCATCCGCTAATTTTGCAACACTAGTCGGTTCGGTCCTCCAGTGTGTGTTACCACACCTTCAACCTGGCCATGGATAGCTCATCTGGTTTCGGGTCTACACCCTGCGACTGAACGCTCATTTCGAACTCGCTTTCGCTGCGCCTCCCCTATTCGGTTAAGCTCGCCACAGAATGTAAGTCGCTGACCCATTATGCAAAAGGTACGCAGTCACCTCTGACGAGGCTCCTACTGTTTGTATGCATGCGGTTTCAGGTTCTATTTCACTCCCCTCCCGGGGTTCTTTTCGCCTTTCCCTCACGGTACTGGTTCACTATCGGTCGATCACGAGTATTTAGCCTTGGAGGATGGTCCCCCCGTCTTCGAACAGGATTCCACGTGTCCCGCTCTACTTCTCGCTTCCTTAGTACCGTACCAACTCTTTCGCCTACGGGGCTATCACCCACTATAGCAGGCCTTTCCAGGACCTTTCGGCTAAAGTTCGTACTATCAAAAGCTAGGCTCCTCCGGGTTCGCTCGCCGCTACTGCCGGAATCTCGGTTGATTTCTTTTCCTGAGGATACTTAGATGTTTCAGTTCTCCTCGTTCGCCTCCGTAACCTATGTATTCAGTCACGGATACACCTTGCGGTGTGGGTTCCCCCATTCAGATATCTGCGGATCAAAGCTCGTTTGCCAGCTCCCCGCAGCTTTTCGCAGGCTGCCGCGTCTTTCTTCGCCTGTGATCGCCAAGGCATCCGCCGCATGCACTTAGTCACTTGATCCTATAACCCTGCCGCCTATTGCCCGGCCGGGTCACAAGTAACTTTCGTTCTCATGCCATATGCTTGTATGTCTTTGCTTGAGAAATCTCAAAGTTTCTCTCTTTGTAAAGATTTCTTATCACTACCCGTTCTCGCTGACTCTCATCAAATCAGCTTAAACGTTAGATTGATTATTCCGAATTGTTAAAGAACACATTGTCAAAAGACAATATCAAAAAGCTCCGTAAAGCTCTTTCATCTTGTTTTTTGACTTGCCCGTATATCTCGTGGTGGAGGTAAACGGGATCGAACCGTTGACCCCCTGCTTGCAAAGCAGGTGCTCTCCCAGCTGAGCTATACCCCCGTCAAGAAGTGCCATGGTGGGTCTTGATGGACTCGAACCATCGACCCCCGCCTTATCAAGACGGTGCTCTAACCAGCTGAGCTAAAGACCCACGGTCTCGGACTTGTCTTCAAATCTTTATCGACTTCCGATAAGAGCGGACACTCAGAACTTCTGAGCTCTACTGCTTTACTTGAAAGGAGGTGATCCAGCCGCACCTTCCGGTACGGCTACCTTGTTACGACTTAACATTAGTCACGGTGCTCACCGTGGTCGCCGCCCTCCTTGCGGTTAGGCTAACGACTTCTGGTAAACACCACTCCCATTGTTTGACGGGCGGTGTGTACAAGACCCGGGAACGTATTCACCGCGGCATGCTGATCCGCGATTACTAGCGATTCCGACTTCATGCAGTCGAGTTGCAGACTGCAATCCGGACTACGATCGGTTTTCTGGGATTGGCTCCGCCTCACGGCTTCGCTGCCCTCTGTTCCGACCATTGTATGACGTGTGAAGCCCTACCCATAAGGGCCATGAGGACTTGACGTCATCCCCACCTTCCTCCGGTTTGTCACCGGCAGTCTCACTAGAGTGCCCTTTCGTAGCAACTAGTGACAAGGGTTGCGCTCGTTGCGGGACTTAACCCAACATCTCACGACACGAGCTGACGACAGCCATGCAGCACCTGTTTTCAGGCTCCCTTTGCGGGCACGCTCTCATTACAAGAGCTTCCTGACATGTCAAGGGTAGGTAAGGTTTTTCGCGTTGCATCGAATTAATCCACATCATCCACCGCTTGTGCGGGTCCCCGTCAATTCCTTTGAGTTTTAGTCTTGCGACCGTACTTCCCAGGCGGTTAACTTCTCGCGTTGGCTGCGTTACTGAGAATATTACTTCCCAACAACTAGTTAACATCGTTTAGGGCGTGGACTACCAGGGTATCTAATCCTGTTTGCTCCCCACGCTTTCGTGCCTGAGCGTCAGTTATGTCCCAGGAGGCTGCCTTCGCCATCGGTGTTCTTCCACATATCTACGCATTTCACTGCTACACGTGGAATTCCACCTCCCTCTGACACACTCTAGTCGAGCAGTCACATATGCCATTCCCGAGTTAAGCTCGGGGATTTCACATCTGTCTTACTCAACCGCCTGCGCACCCTTTACGCCCAGTAATTCCGATTAACGCTCGCACCCTACGTATTACCGCGGCTGCTGGCACGTAGTTAGCCGGTGCTTATTCTTAGAGTACCGTCAGCAACATCCTTTATTCGAAGATGTCTTTTCGTTCTCTACAAAGTGGTTTACAACCCGAGGGCCTTCATCCCACACGCGGAATAGCTGGATCAGGCTTGCGCCCATTGTCCAAAATTCCCCACTGCTGCCTCCCGTAGGAGTCTGGGCCGTGTCTCAGTCCCAGTGTGGCTGGTCGTCCTCTCAGACCAGCTACTGATCGTTGCTTTGGTGAGCCGTTACCTCACCAACCGGCTAATCAGTCATCGGCCGCTCCGCTCGCGAGAGGCCCTTGCGGGTCCCCCTCTTTCTTCCGTAGAACTCATGCGGTATTAGCCAACCTTTCGGCTGGTTGTCCCCCACGAGCGGACACGTTCCGATGTATTACTCACCCGTTCGCCACTCGTCGTCGGGGCGGAGCAAGCTCCTCCCTACGTTACCGTTCGACTTGCATGTGTAAAGCGTTCCGCCAGCGTTCAATCTGAGCCAGGATCAAACTCTATTGTTTAATCTCTGTTGTCGCTCGAATTACTCTTTGCTTGGTGTTTGACGGGTATTTTCTACTCCCTCATCTACAATAAGATCGAGCATTTAAATTTGCAGCTTTCACTGCAGACTTCTTAGTGCCCGCTCTTATCGGTTGTCGATAAATTTTTAAAGAACTCAATCAGTTACTGCGTTGTCATCAGTAACGAGGTGCGAATTATGAAGAGGTTTTTTAGGCTTGTCAAACCTTCCTCTCAAAAAAAATTCTATGATTTCAGCGCAAAGATATACCTTTTCCTTTTAAAATCAAAAGATTACTGAAATTTAACGAATTGTAATTTAGGGGTTTCTTCTAGTTATGTTTCGTCCAATTAATTGGAGAAATTCCCTTTGAGTCAGCCATTCATTTGCTTTTCTGAAATGATCATTCCCGATGAAAGGAATCGGGCCTCTCATTGCCGACAGCGGCGACGGGTGGTTGCTCTCTAAGATCAAACAATCTTTATTGAATTTTCGAATGAGCTTCTTCTTTTCCTGGGCCGATTTTCCCCAAAGCATAAAAACGACTGGTCTTCCCTCCGAGGCTACTTTCGCAATAATTTCATCGGTCAGCTCTTCCCAGCCTTTCTTACTATGGCTGTTGGCCGTTCCTTCTACAACTGTAAGAACCGTGTTGAGAAGGAGAACGCCTTGTTTGGCCCAGCCTTCCAACTCACCCGTTCTGAATTCGGCTTCCGGATACTCTCTTTTGATTTCTTTAAAGATGTTCCTCAGACTCGGCGGCGGCGGTACATCCTTGTTCACGGAAAACGCCAATCCGTTTGCCTGATTGAATCCGTGATAAGGATCCTGTCCGAGAATGACGACTTTTACTTCTCCTGCTGAAAGAAGTTCTAAAGCCCGGTACGGCTTTCGGCGGAAAAATTTTCAACCCTTCGGCTTGTTTCGCCAAAAGCTGCTCAATCTTCTTTCCCGCCTCCGAATGCTCGAAATCAGAAAGAACCGGTTTCCAATCCTCTTTGATACTGCTTTCATGCATGAGCCCCTCCGTTGCTGGAAGGAGGGCCTTCAAATCCGAAAGATGGTCAATCATTGCTGCCGCCTCGTCACGTTTTGCAATTTCATCGAGCGGCACACCTTCACTCCAGCCCGTGCTCACGAGTATCGATTGGGCACCCGCCTGTTTCGCCGCTGAAGAATCGTTTCCTGAATCACCTACCATCAGAACTTCTTCCGGTGCCACGCCGAGTTTCTCACAGGCATAAACAAGCGGATCGGGATACGGTTTGGGTCTAGCCGCACTGTCGCCGCCCACAACCAAATCCACAAGTTCGAGCAGTCCTTTGCCGGCCAACGTATCCAGTGTCATTTGATAGGGCTTGTTCGTTACGATCGCTGTCTTTAGCCCCAGATTTTTTACATACTTGATGGTCTCTATCGTATCGGGATACAGCACGCCTTTTGAGTAGCGACCTGCCTCCACATGTCTTGCCATACTTTTGACAGCTAAGTTGAACATTTCCTCAGGAAACGGCTCGTCCATGGAATCGGTCATCGCACGCCGAACCAAAACAAACATTCCTTTCCCGATGTATTTGCCAACCTTCTCTTCCGAGAGCGGAGGCTTGTCAAAGTCGGAACGCATTTGGTTCACGAGTTCGGTGAGCCCCGGGAGCGTGTTAACAAGGGTGCCGTCCAGATCAAACAGTACCGCTTTCAAATTCTCAAAACGTTTCATCTTTACAGGGACGCCAGCTCGGAGCGCATGTCGTCAATAACAGCTTTGTAGTCGGCCTCGTTGAAAATTGCACTTCCTGCAACAAATGTGTCCGCACCGGCTGCTGCAATTTCTCGGATATTCGATTTCTTTACGCCGCCGTCTACTTCTAGAAGGACCTTGCGTCCGGAAACCTCTGCGTAACTATCAAGAAGAGAGCGGCACTCCTGCAGCTTTCCGATCGTGGTCGGAATAAAGGACTGTCCGCCGAATCCAGGGTTGACGCTCATGAGCAGAACCATATCGATGTTGTCGAGCTCGTAATGCAGATACTCCAGCGAAGTTGCCGGATTTAAGGCCAAACCTGCCTTGCAGCCGCAGTCACGAATCAGCCTCAGCGTCCGATCAACATGACGGCTCGCTTCCGGATGGAATGTAATAATGTTGGCACCTGCTTTCGCAAACAACGGAACGATTTCGTCCACAGGCTCAACCATGAGGTGTACATCAATCGGTGCCTCGGTATAAGGACGAATAGCTTTTACATACCAATCGGACCGACCGTCAGGTTCGGCACGTAGTGATTGTCCATTACATCAAAATGAATCCAGTCTGCCCCGGCAGCAATCACATCTTGAACCTCTTTTCCGAGATTCGCGAAATCAGCCGAAAGGATAGACGGCGCAATTCTGTATTTTGTCTTTGTCATTGTGACCTCCATCTTTCAATTTTAAAGACTTGGGACTCGTCCTTGAATGGCAAGACGTCTAAAGATGACCGATTTGATTTTGTCCTAGAATCAGGCGTTCGCAGGAGAGAATTTATGACCAAACGCAGCATCGCTTCCCTTGTTTCGGCTTTAATTTGCTTAGCATTGCTTAACGGCTGTTCCAGCAATAAACAAAAGCCTCAGGAGATTACGGAGCCCACGGAAGAAAGCGTCCGTTTTGAAATCTCTGCCTTCTCCGACATTCCTTCTTCAGAGCAAGAGGATTGGGCAGCTGCGTTATCTGCATTCAAGATTTCCTGCCGCTCGATTTACCGAAAAACAAAGCCTGGGCTGAAGCTTGCTCGAAAGCATCCGGTACAGACGCTCAGAATGCGGAAGCGTTCTTCAAAAATAATTTCACTCCGTGGAAAATCGAAAAACGCACGATCGGTACGCAAACCGGAACCGTTTATTCCGTTTCTGATACCGGCCTCATGACCGGCTACTACGAACCTCTGCTTACTGTCTCGAAACATCGAACAGAGCGGCACACCACCCCGATCCTCTCTACGCCTGACGACTTAATCATTGTTGACTTAGCGGAAGCCTATCCGAAACTCAAAGGCATGCGCTTAAGAGGAAAAATTCAAGGGAGAAAACTCGTCCCTTACGACACTCGAGCAAAAATCGTCGCTCGTAAAGACCTCGACAAGTACTCCATCGCCTGGAGCGACGATCCTGTCGCCGTCTTCTTCCTTCAAATTCAGGGGTCCGGAAGACTACGGACTGAAGAAGGCGAACTGATTCGAGTCGGCTACGACGATCAAAACGGCCGTCCGTACAAGGCCGTGGGATCATGGCTTGTCGATCAGGGCTATCTGAAGCGCCATGAATTGTCCATGCAGAGCATAAGAGCTTGGGCACAGAACAACCCGGATAAGGTGGACACCCTGCTCAACCAAAACCAAAGCTTCGTTTTCTTTAAAGAAAAGAAAGGCGGAGATCCGAACGAGGGACCGATCGGCGCCCAAGGCCTTCCCCTGACGCCTAAAGCTTCGGTTGCAGTAGACAGAAGATACATTTCGCTGGGAACACCCGTACTGGTTTCGGTTTCTCAAACCAATCCGAACCTTAATTTCACAAAGCCGGTAGTCGCGCAGGACACGGGCGGCGCCATCAAAGGTCCGATCCGCTTTGACTTCTTCTGGGGATTCGGAGATGAAGCGGGCAAAAACGCGGGCAGACAAAAAGCCAAGCTCGCGTCTGGCTCCTTTTACCGAACGGTGTAACGCCGGAAAGCCTGTAATATCGCTCAAGCCTAATCAAGCGAAACGGCCGGATCCGGCCGTTTGTCTTAAAGCTCTTTTTAGGCTCCCTTACCTTCGTCTTCTTTTTTCGCCTTCCTGCTCAATCTTGGAGATGAGTTCCATGGCAGTCATAAACCCGTAAGGACCTTCGCCGTCAGCCAAATAAATTGCCGGAACGGTTTCAATGCCCAATTTTTCCAAAAGTTCCATGTTGTCTTCAACAATGTTTTTGGCCTCTTCGGTTGCTTTTACCTTCGGGCGATTCTCATTCATGACCCAATCTGCCCAAGCTGCAGCAGGATCCTTTTCCGACAAAATCTCTGCAGACAGCTTCTCGGAGTCTTCACCAAGAACCGGCGCTAAGTAAACAAAGATCTCCAAATCGTTCAGTTTGTCCGTGTTCTCTTCAAAGAAGCGCTTGCACCACGGACAGTTCGGGTCGGCAAAAACAGCAATGTGATACTTCTTGACTGCGCCAAGCTTGATCGTGAAAGCCTTTTTCTCAGACCAGTTAGTCAGCGGGAATTTTTTAGTCATCGGATTCTCTCCTCAACATTGATAACTTGAAATATACGAGTCTCAATGGAGAGGCCAAGAAAAACCAACTCATTCCGAGAGTTTATCTTTAGCAAGCATGTTCTCCAGGTATTCAATGCTCACGGCGCCCGGCGCTCTTTGGCCGCTCGGAACAAAGACGGTCGGAGTACCCGTCACGCCGAGCTTGCTGCCTAAGGCGATATTGCGTTCGATCGCAGAGACATCGCAATTAGCACTCTTGGCCGGCGCCTGCACGCCGTCGAGCATGCGAGCTCTCCAGGCAGCGCCCTTATCCTTGGCACACCAAATATTCTGACTTTCGGCCAAAGAGGAAGGTCGAATCACCGGATAGAGGAATGTGTAAATCGTGACATCCTTCATTTCTTTCAAACTTGCCTCAAGTTTGCGGCAGAAAGAGCAGTTCGGATCGGAGAAAACAGCAATCTGACGAGCACCTGTACCGTTAACGATTTTGATAGCATCCGCAAGCGGAAGCTTGGTGAAATCAATGCGGCTGAGTCGATCTTTCGTTTCTGCCGTCAGGTTTCTCTGCGTCTTTGTTTCAAACAGCTGGCCAACAATGATGTGATCGGCAGTAGCGTCCGAATACATAATTTCATTCTGCGCTACCACTTCATAAACACCTTTAACAGGCGTAACCGAAACCGACTCGACGGGAATACCGAGCTTCCCTTGGAATGTTTTTTTCAATGTGTCACAAATTTGTTTTTTATCCTGGACAGCTGCTGCAGGGGCGTTCGTAACCGACTTATCTGCTGCCGTGACGACGGGTGCTGCAGGAGCGTTAACGGCTGTTTGAGAAAAGGCGGTAAACGGCATCAATGCTAAGAGGGCCGCACAGAGACGCTTTTTGGAATTCATTCGAAACTCCGGTGTTTGAAACAAGAAAAAAGTATTTTATTTCCTTCAGGAATCGACACATTATTTCAGTATTACGGACCTTTTGGGGACGATACGTGCTTTTCCTCAGAATCCCCGCGAGATTTTTCTTTAAAAGTCCTGTATAGTGCTTCGCTTCTCGATTGAGAGACGGCTAGATAGCTCAGTTGGTAGAGCAACGGATTGAAAATCCGTGTGTCGGTGGTTCGATTCCGCCTCTAGCCACCAGAATTTTTCTTGGCGCTGAATTTTCCGACATTCAGTTGCGCATTTAGAAAAACTCCTGTATATTTCGTCTTCTCGGTAACGAGACGGCTAGATAGCTCAGTTGGTAGAGCAACGGACTGAAAATCCGTGTGTCGGTGGTTCGATTCCGCCTCTAGCCACCAGAATTCTTTGAGCCCGATGCTGAAAGCCTCGGGCTCAATTTTTTTCTAACTCGGGGAGTAGCCTCCTGGGGACTGTCAACTGAGATTTTGCGTTTTTCAGTGATCTAGCCGGAGTTCGGCTCCGGCATCCTCGTTAAATTTCAATATCCGTACCTAATAACGGTTCGACTTCTGGTTCTTCCTGAACATCTTCCGGCGTCTCGGGCCCGGCTCCCGGAACTCCAACACCTAACGCTTCAAAGTATTTAATCTTTTTACCGGCAACTTCGTCGAAGTAGTAGCCGTGGTTAAAGCGAGTTTGCATGACGTTATTTAGAACCTGAAGGATCTTTGAGTCGCTCTCGTAGACCAGGTTCAGTTTTCCTGCTTTCTTGTTTTCCTTCATATAGCTGCGGATTCTCGAACGAACCATCAGCGACAAGCCAGTCGCAATGAACTGTACGAAGGTTTTCCCCTGCAGTGCCTTGTTGTCAGAGCACCTGATTCGATTACAGCCGAGTCGGTCCTTGAGCGTTGCAAAGGCATCCTCTACGCGCCAGCGGTCCGCATAAGCCGTCCAGGCCTTAACCGGATCTTTCTCCGAGTCTGTGACTAAGACTCTAAATCCCTTGTACTTCAAGTATTCGTCTACCCGTCGGTTAACAATAACCAAGCCTTTTTCTTTATCGTTCCGGAAGAATTTTTCTTTCAGCTCTTCTTCTTGTTCGGTGAGAGCTTCCTCTTCGATGAGTTTCTTTTTAATCGTGAGAAGCGATTCCGTGAGCTTATTGGCCGCTTCCTGATAGATAACCGGGTCGTAGAACATGTGGTAATAAAGCTCTGCTGATGCGGTGTTTGATGCCGGTTTTCCATCTACCGGCCGCGGATCGTATTTCCAATTCACTTTTGCTGTGGCGATGTTCTTCCTGATGTAAGGATCGCCGCTGTTGAGGTCTGCAAACTCTTTCCTGTGTTCATCGATAAGCTCTCTAGCCAGACAGCCTTTAGTCCCCAGACGGACATTAAAGATGAACTCAACTTTATTGATCAGACAGTCGTTGATGTTCTTTACGCTGTTGTAGCCTTTGTCAGCAACCAGAACGACGTTCTTCATGTTTAGAAGTGCCTGATCGGCAATCGTATGACGAATGGTGCTGACATCAGGAACATTTCCGTCATAAAAGCGATAAAAAATCGGAAGTCCGGACTTCTGATCTACCAAGAAGAGAACGTTTAGCTGCGGCAGCGCATCATCGTCTTTGTTTTTACCGTATTCAATATGAGTTAAGCGCGTAGAGTAAGAAGAGATTGAGGTCGAATCCCAGGGCAAGAATGATCTTGTTGTCTTCGTCTTCTTGAAGATAACTGCGCATCAGCAAGAAATAACGCTGGGCATCGCGCAGCTCTATCCTCTGGAAGAGGCGAGTTATCGCCGAAGAGCTCAGCGGCCGCGGATACGGCAGTCTTGTCGTCTCTGCAAAGGTTTCATAGAAACTAACGTTGTTGTTCTGATTAAGAATTAAAAAGTACGCCAAGGAAAGGATTTTTTTATAGTCTTTGTTCCTTGGAAAGCACTCCTTTAAGAACTCTCCGACGGGGGAATCGGCAACGATCTGATCTAAAGCCCAAGTAGCACCGGCGTGAAGCTTCTTTATGTTGCGAGCCTGTTCAAGAGTGATGCCTTCTTCGGAGATCTGCGTAAAGACATAATCTTTTCCTTTTCTCTCAACCTGATAGTTCCGAAATTCAGGATGTTCCTGAAGGAAAGCCTCATCAAAACGAATTTTTCCGTCCTTTTGGCCGCCAAGGATTGTCCCAATCTTTTTGGATTCACCTCTTTTGCTCCGCTTGAGTTCTCTATCCCAAACGTTTTTATACGTGTAAACGTAATAAACGGAACCTGCCTTATTGATCAGAATCGGAGGAAGCTTCGGATTTGTCATTGATAGATCTCCATATATAATGATCTAGTTTAGCACAAAAAATCCTCAATTTCAACATTAACTTTATGTTTTATTGAGGATTTTTAAAATAATGAAGATCTAGAAACGCAAAACTTCAGTGTCAACAAACTTGGCAAAGCCATGGCAGTTCCGGCGCTGGCCTGCGCTTGGCGAGACCGATGAACCTTCGGACGCTTCCGGCGCGCCGACAGTTCATTGTGTCTTGGCCGGATAGGAGAAAACTCATGGAAGCCATTCTGGTTGCCCATCGGAGCCGTAGCGCTCGCTGAAATGGGCGATAAAACAGCTCCTTGCTTTCCTTCTCGCTTCTCGGTTCAAAAAGCCCATCCCGATTATTCTTGGCATTTTGGTCGCGACGATCTTTAATCACTCTCTTGCCAGCGCGCTCGGCGCATGGATTACCCACGCCTTCAGCCCCGAAGTGATTAAATGGATCATTGTAGGTTCGTTCCTCGCCATGGCGGCATGGATTCTTGTTCCGGACAAAGGCGATGACGATGCGCTGAAAAACCACTCCATGCGATTCGGAGTTTTCGGCGTAACCTTTATCACCTTCTTCTTGGCAGAAATGGGCGATAAAACTCAGATTGCAACCGTCGCGCTTACCGTCAAATACGCCGCTCCGGTTCTCGTGGTGATCGGTACCACGATCGGCATGCTGATTGCTGACGTACCTGCAGTTTGGATCGGCGACAAACTCGCTCAGAAGGTTCCGGTCAAGCTCGTCCGCATTGCCTCTGCAGTCTTGTTCGCTGCGATCGGTATCCTAGCCGCGTTTGAATACACGCCGACCGAGCTATAGTGTGCGCTTGTCTCAATTCAGACTTGCACCTGAACGATTCTTCGCACCACGAGTAAACTTTCTCTGTGATACAGATAGGAGCACATCCTTATGTCAGTTCGAAAATTAATCGCGGGGCTCTTGTTTTCGGGAATTTCGCTGCTTGCGCTAAGCGGCTGTGCCGTCGGGCCGGAAAACAACAACCCTACCCAATTAACCGCTCAATGGGTTGATCCGGCTGCAACCTTCGAGCAAAAGACCATTACCGGTCTTCTAGTAGCTGCTGTTGTCGAGAATCCGACGAACCGCCGGATTTTCGAGGACATCGCATGCAATGTCTTGGCACTGCACGGCATCCCGAGCACACCGAGTTACCGCGCTATTCCTCAGGCCTCGAATCTGACGATCCTGGGAGGCGGCCTAAAATTACACTGCTCTGTTCAGTGCCGCCAAATTGGCTAAGGCGAGCAATGTTTTGGCGATCCACCAGACGGGTACCAAAACTAATGTGATTTACGATCCGGGAATGACATGGGGGCCTGATCCTTTCTGGGGTCCCGGGCCTTGGGGCGGTCCTTTCGGACCAGATCCATTCTGGGGCGGCTGGGCAATCCCGCCCTCCATCACTCAGCAAAACATCATCGAGTCCAATACCGAACTCGTCAGTGTTAAAACCGGCGCAGTTTTGTGGACGGGCGCTTTCTCTACGGTAAGTAACCAAGCACCGATCACTCAGGCGCTGCAGGAGTACGTCGGAATGGTTGCTTCGGCAATTTTGAACAACGGCTTCCTGATTCCGGTCAGCATGCCGAATTACCAAATTCAGCCTGCGGCTAAATTCGACCCTCAGTCTGCGAACGCGGGCACCCTTCCTCGTTAAATAGCCTGGCAATTCTGGCGCAGTCTTGAATGTGCTGATTTCCGATCCACTTCAAAGGGCGCAAAGGAGAGACCCGCGGCCGCAGCTTACTGGCGATCGGCAGCCATTTTGCTGCCTGATTGCAGCCGTTAGCTGAATGAACTCAGCTTTTTAAGAACGGCAAGAACTAAAGACTTTGTAATCAGCTTTCCGGCCCAGGCGCTTCCTGTCACGGTGATCATCTGAAAGAGCTGAACCTGTTTGTCCGTCGAAAGATGCTGAATTTGCTGAGGCGTGAGCCCGAATTCCTGATTAATGAAATTGAGGATGGACATCAGCATCGTCACGTCCACCGTTACATTGATGCCGGGTATCGGAATGGCACTTGCTCCTGCGGTCACTAAGGCACGCTGAGTTACAAACTTTTTTGTACGAGCGATACAGTCGAGGATGGCCTGCTCATCCGGAGGTATTTCCTTCAATTTTGTCTCTGCAGGTAAATCCTTCTGTTTAAAGATGGTCAAAGCCCTCATACTCTCATCCTTGCCTAAGCGACTAAACTTAAGGCATAAATAATGCTCTATTTTTAATATTAATAACTAAGCTGCGCAAATGGTCCGACTTATTTTAGTCAGGCCGCCCGATAAGCGGCGCTGTTGGACACAATAGAAAGATGAATCTTTTCGCCCTGGGATTGAACCATAACACTGCTCCTCTCGCTTGAGAGAGAGAAGGTTGCTTTTTCTTCTGAAGAGCTGGACACCGCAAACCTAAAGATTCGAGCCATGCTCGGAAATCCTGCCGGCGGCGGTATCAAAGAGGTCGCGATCTTATCGACCTGTAACCGCACGGAAATTTATTGTGCGGCTGAAGACTCCGAACTTGCCTCCAAAAAACTGAAAGAGTTCTTGGCCGAAAGCAAAGGCGTGAAGTTCAATGAACTTGAGGAACACCTCTATGTGTTCTTAAATGACGACGCCGCTCGCCACGCCTTCAGAGTAGCCTCCAGGTCTGGATTCAATGGTGTTGGGCGAAACCCAGATCGTCGGCCAGATGAAAAAGGCTGTGAAAACTGCTCAGAAAAACCATGGCCTGGGCGTATTTCTGAACTACTTTTTTCAAAAGACATTTGCGGTCGCCAAAGAAGTCCGTTCTAAAACCGAGATCGGCGCTCACTCCGTATCCTTGGCTGCAGCAGGCGTCCGTGTCGCCTCGAGCATCTTCGGTTCTTTAGAAAACTCCAGCATCTTGTTTGTCGGTGCCGGGGAAATGATTGAGCTCTGTGCCGCTCATTTCTGTGCGCAAAAACCGAAAAACGTTGCCGTCGCAAACCGCACCGTCGCCAGAGCTGCGGCTTTGGCGGAAACGATCGGTGCAAAAGCTGTCGGACTCGTCGACCTCCCGGAAATTCTTCCGGAGTACGACATTCTGATCACTTGCACGGCCAGCACGCTTCCCATCATCGGTCTCGGCATGGTTCAAAGTGCACTGAAGCGCCGCAAGCATCGTCCGATCTTCATGATCGACCTTGCGGTCCCCAGAGACATTGAACGCGAAGTGGACGATTTAGACGAAGTTTACGTTTACACCGTGGACGATCTCGGAAAAGTCGTTCAATCGGGTATTCAGGGACGTAAGGCTGCCGTCGAGCAGGCAGACCGACTCATCGAAACCAAAGTCGATGAATTTAAGTGCTGGATGACAACGCGCTCCTCCATCCCTCAAATTCTGAGTCTTCAGGAACGAGCTGACGCCCTCCGCTTGATGGAGCTTGAAAAAGCCAAAAAAGCCATTCAAAAAGGCGGCGACGCCAACGAAATTTTGGAAGCCATGTCTCACGGCCTCATGAAGAAATTCATTCATGATCCGCTGACGGTACTGCGCAATGATCCCAACCTCTCGCAGGAAGACTACGAAAAAGGTTCTGCATTTGCTTCGATCGCTTTCTATCACTACCACATCCATCATCGCTAGCTGTGCGACAATTCAACAATACCTGCCTTCACTTTTGAAGGCTTTTTGTGTTGATATTTCAACTAAAATCGAACGAACTCGGCTAAAAATACGGACATGAAAGACACAATGCGCTCCAAGCTGACCCAACTGGTCAGACGACTTGAAGAAATCGATCAGAATCTTCAAGACCCCGATGTCACATCTAATATGGACCAATTCCGAGCACTCTCCAAAGAACGTGCGGAAATTGAACCTGTCGTTTTAAAGGCTAAAGAATACGAGCAAGCAGAAGAAGACCTTGCTGCTGCCGAGGAAATGCTTTCCGATGAAGAGATGAAGGAATTCGCATCTGAGGAAATCAAAGCGGCCAAGAAGGCAATCGAGCAGATTTCTTCTGAATTAGAAATCCTCCTGCTTCCGAAAGATCCTAACGATGATAAAAACATCTATCTGGAAATCCGCGCCGGCACAGGCGGTGACGAGTCCGCACTCTTTGCCGGAGATTTGTTCAGAATGTATTCGCGCTACGCCGAGCGTCAGAAATGGCAGGTGGAATTTGTCTCTGCCAGCCCTTCCGACTTAGGCGGCTACAAAGAAATCGTTGTGAAAATCGTGGGCCAAGGTGCATATTCCAAACTGAAGTTTGAAAGCGGCGGACATCGTGTTCAGCGCGTACCGGAAACCGAATCTCAGGGACGTGTACATACCTCTGCATGCACAGTTGCCGTACTTCCAGAAGCTGACGAAATCGGCGATGTCGTCATCGATCCATCCGAGCTCAGAATTGACGTTTACCGTGCCTCCGGCGCCGGCGGTCAGCACATTCAGAAAACAGAAAGTGCTGTTCGAATCACGCATCTTCCTACCGGCATTGTAGTTGAGTGTCAGGACGAACGAAGCCAGCATAAGAACAAAGAGCGAGCCATGGGCGTTCTGATCTCTCGTATTCATGCTGCCCAAGTCGCCGAAGTTCAGGCCAAGGAATCGAGCATGCGCAAATCTCTGATCGGTTCCGGAGACAGAAGCGAACGTATCCGCACTTATAACTACCCGCAGGGCAGAGTTACGGACCATCGCATCAACCTGACGCTTTACAAACTTGATTCGATCATGGACGGAGATCTCGACTGCCTGATTTCTCCGCTCACAACCGAACATCAAGCCGAACAGTTAGCAGCTCTTGCCGAAGGAGAATAACTTTGACGACCGTCCGTGAATGGCTGCTCTCCAGCTCGCTGGATTCGATTGATAAGAGTTTCATACTGGAGCACGTGTGCGGTATGGATAAAGCCGCGCAGCTCATTCACGACGATCGAGTTCTTTCTTCTGACGAAGAACGCAAACTTAACGACATCGCAAAAAAACGCTCTGAGGGTGTCCCGCTCCCCTACCTTCTTGGTACTCAGGAATTCTTCGGACGCCCTTTTCTTGTCAATCCGTCGGTGCTGATTCCTCGGCCTGACACTGAGTGTCTCGTCGAGTGGCTCATCGAACATCTCCCCAAAAACGCTCTTGTCTGCGACTTGGGCACGGGTTTCAGGCTGCATTGCCGCCACCGTAGCCTTAGAACGTCCTGATCTCACCGTATGGGCCTCAGATCTCTCGAGGAAGTGCCTTGAATGTCGCCAAAGCCAACTGCAAGGCGCTAGGCGCCGAAGTCAAACTTGTTCAAGGTCCCTGGCTGGATCCTTATCCGGCTGAATTATCTTTTGACGCTGTCATCTCTAACCCGCCTTGACATCGAAAGGGACGCAAACATTTCAGACGCCCTTCGCTATGAACCGAGAAGCGCTTTAACCGACGAATCCGATGGTTTAATTGCGTATAGAAGCATTCTTCCGCAGATAAAGAGAAAGGCGCCGGAGGTACAAGTAATCGCTTTTGAACACGGTTGGAATCAAGGAGAGGCCGTTCGGGGCATCTTTGAAGAAAACGGATTTAAAGGAGCCTCGACGTTCCGGGACTACGGAAACAACCCTCGCTTCACGGCTTGGCTGAAGGCCTAGTCTAGATATGGAAAAAGCCCCGATTCACGGAGCTTTTTTACATCCTCCTCAGAATCTCTGACGAGAACAGGAATTTGATGGTGCCCACTGACTGACTTGAACAGACGACCTACCGCTTACAAGGCGGTTGCTCTACCACTGAGCTAAGCGGGCTAACCGAGAACCTGAATTCTACACATTTTTTTCGAGTTTGTGTTTAACTCAGGCCTCGAGAAGTAAAGAGAAGTAAGAAATGAGGGCTTTAGTCCTCTACTTTCACAAACCCGCGTTTCGGTTGGTCCCCGCTCATCTTCGGCTTTTTCATGGGTTCAACATCAAAACGCATACCGTATCCTTCCTCGCGGATGAAGATCGCCTTAACTCGATCAACAGGAATGGAGATGGACTCAACCTTTCCCAAATCGGGCCTTAAAGGTGATCACGTCATTTCCAAGCTGCAGGCTGATCGCACGCAGTCGGAGAAATATTGAGACTGTTCATTGAGCTTAATACGTAGCT
>VOFK01003773.1_pt1 | contig 18805 bp, 31 predicted proteins | sample 5384121 | NCBI WGS metagenome assembly VOFK01 (sample SAMN12384730, study PRJNA508395) | human gut metagenome | isolation source: healthy gut J | host: Homo sapiens
CTGGCGCTTCGTTCAGTTACGTATTGCTTACCGAGCGACAGCTCATGCTACTGGGGAGTCGGCAGCAGCGGAATATTGAACGCTGCCCGCAGCACGCCGATCACAACGATCCGGCTGCCGCGGCAAGGCAGCCACAAGAATATTGGACGAGTCCTTCACCCGCAGTCTCACTTAAGAACATCGTGTTCTTTTCGCTGCCGATGCGAAAGACGGGTCGAAGGCCCTGCTTCAGATCTTCCTTATGAGCCTAAATCGTCCCGATTCGCGCCGAGGCTGCCCAGAGCAGACGATCTGTGTCCATATCCGCGATATAGACTTCCCTTTGCACCGAGCGCGAAACGCTCTGCGCCCAAGAACACCGGTGATTCCGGCACCGACGATCAGGACACGGTCGCCGGGAGGAACGATCTGTCCGCTTGGCACCATGATAGGCGACACAGGCGGGTTCTACCATGCCAACCTGCTCCAGCGTCATTGTTTTACCGGGGAATCTCCAGCGCCATTTTGGCGTCAATGCAGAAATAATCACATGCCGTCCGCTTCGCGCCGGTGCATTGAGCTCCCTCGCAGGGAAATTGGCCAGATCTCTCATGCTTTGCAGGCTTCGCAATGCCCGCAGACCTGATGCGGGATGATGGTCACGCGCTGACCGATCAGGATGCGTCCACATGGCTGCCGACTGCGTCGATCACGCCGGTTGGCTCATGACCGAGGGACATCGGATGGGTCACATAGGGATGCAGGCCTTATAGATCGTCGGGTCGGGCCGCGAATACCGATTTTGCAGATGCGTACACGCACCTCATCCGCTGCCGGTTCAGGAATCCCGGCGCGTCGACCATCTGATGAGAGGTGCTTCCAACAGTATTTCTCATGGTGAACCTTCTTTCAATATTCTACCTTGACGGCGCTGCAGCCAGGACTGCAGCGCAACCGTGATCAACGCGTGTGACAGATGATGTGTATGCTCCGGCTTGACTTACGGCCGAACGGAAGCTCTTCGCCGCTTTCGAAGTTTATATAGGCCTTTTATCCTGCAGGATGGAGTCGGAGAAGCCAAATTCAAAATTCTCGCCAGCGATCAATTAAAGGGAGCAGCGATGCGGGGAACCAGGCTTCAAAGCACACGGCTCAAGTTTAGTCCGGTCCATCGGCATAGAGATAATGGAACGTCGGATCTTCAGAATTTGGAGCAGATGCCTTCGTGCCGTTGATTTTCAGATACCACCCCAGTCCGTTGCACCCGGCTCAATGCGCTTCGTTTCAAAAGCGTCATCGAGAACTCACTTAGCCGTCATGCCGGACTGTGCAGGCATGGTCGCGTTGTCCCAGCGCGTAATGTCGCAGGGCGATACTCCTGCCGTCCGGCCGCTCGGTGATGATATTACTGAGCACGGCATAAACCGCCCCGGGATCCATCCGAGCGCGAAGGGAACGTGCGCCATGCAGGCCGAGACGCCATGCAGCCGTAGGGCCGCCGTTCACGCTGTTTTTGCGCTTCCAGTTGATCGGCTTGTTCGGATCGAGGTCGCTGGCGTGATTGAAAGCAGCCTTGACCTCAATGATCTGACCGAGCTTACCGCTCTTTGCCCACTCGATCACCTTTTGGCAGGCGGGGAAGAACGGGAATTCGCTGGCGCAGCGGCAGAAGACCTCCGGATGATTTTTTGAGGGGCTTCCAGAATCGCATCGTTCTGCGCTTTGTCCATGCCGAACGGCTTTTCGCCCATCAGGTGCTTTCCGGCGTTGATGATGTCACTGTAGACCTGCTGATGCAGAACGTGCGGGACCGCGCAGTAGACAGCTTCAATGTCCTCACAGGCCAGCAGATCGTGATAATCTGTAAAGTGATATTTAAGGTTCGGGAAGGCTTTATCAAACCACTCGAAGGACGCGGGATTCATGTCGCAGACGCCGATGATCTCCGGCTTTTGTGATCTCATCCTTCAGATGAACCCAGCGAAGCGTTGCGCTGGCAAATTCCGCCCCATCAGGCCGCAGCCCGATGATACCGAATTTCATTGTTTTCATATGCTTTCTCCTCCGATCTCCTGCTCCGCCTGACGGATCGCGGCTCCGCCGTCGAGAATCTCCAGCTCGATGTGCGTCTGGCGAATCTCGCCCGGCTGCAGATACTGGAGCGTTCCGCGCTCCTTTGCCGCCAACCGTCCAATCGGGTTCGTGTTGCCGGGTTCCAGACCGAGGACACATATTCGCCCTCGGCGAGCATTTTCCATTCTGTCAGGCAGGGCAGCTCGTTTTTGTTAAAGCGCAGGGCCGCACCAAGCTCCAGCGAATCATTGACCAGTGCGATGCGGACACTTCCATCTGCATCCGCGTGCAGATCATGGAAAGTAGCAGCGCTCATCACGCAGGTGCATCGGCTCGTGGAAGCTGGCGTACTGATCGATCTCCGCCTGTGCTGTCTCATCCGCGCCGAGCACGGCGTCCGAACGGACAACCAGACGGCTCTGCGGACTGAGCAGCGGATAGCCGAAATTCATGTGGTAGAGCAGCATAAACGGCTCTGCCGTATGGCCTTCGTTTTCGATCACATCGTGGATATGCAGCTTCGGTTCGCCAAGCACGGCTGTGATCGTCCGCCGCAGCGTCAGATTCTCCCCGTGGACAGCGCTCTGGCGCATCAGGCCCTGCACCGTCATTACATAGCGTCCATCGATCCACTCGCCTCTGCAGCAGACCTCGTTGGCAGGGATATGCGTCAGACGCCCATGCAGGCCGAAGCTCTGCAGGCCGAAGATTCGCCGCCCATCCCGGCACGGACCGCCGACATTGGAAAAACCACAGGTCGTCAGCATTCCGGCGTGGAAGCTGCGAAGCCATTCCATGCCCTGCTGCTCCAGATACGAAGCATCGGTGATCTCCGCCTTGGACATGTAGCTGACCGGGATACCTTTATAACGCGCCCACGCTAAGTCCATGCACCGTCCGGGCAGGACGGTAAAGTCAAAAGCCAGTGCCGGTCACAACATCGACCGCCTCCACGCCCTTCGCGCGTCCCTCGGCAAATGTGTACCGCTTCAGCCCGCCAAGCTGAGGACGGAGCCCATATGACGCAGAAGCGCTGCCTTATCCAGATTGGGATTCCAGTTTTTCATTGCGATGTTCTCCTTATGCGTGGATCTTCTGGCGCTGACGGATAATGTCGATCATAACCGCGCCTGCAAGAATGCAGCCGGTAAAGACATCCGCCCAGTAGTTGGACAAGCCGATCATATTGATGATGTTGTTGATGACAAACACAACGAAAATACCCAAGCCTACGCCGACCGCGTTGCCGACACCGCCGGTCAGGCTCGCGCCGCCGACCACGCAGGCCGCGACAGCCTTGAACTCCCAGTTGGTGCCCGTCGACGGCTGTGCGCTGTTAATATCGATCGTCGCCATCACACCGGCAGCTGCAGACAGAACGCCGGAGATCAGATAAGCGGCAACCTTGACCCGCTTCACATTCACACCCTGAAGCTGTGAGACATCGGCATTGTTGCCGACTGCGTAAAAATAACGGCCGAACGCAGTTTTTTCTCTGCAAAAACGCGACGATCGCATAAATCGCAAGCACGATCCAGAAGAACCACGAGATGCCGAGCGGCGTCGCCTGCGAGAAGCTGCGCATTTCCGTGGGCAGCGTCATGACTGTACCGCCGTTGACCAGATACCGCAGACCGCCGCAGATGTAAAGCGTGCCCATCGTGGCAATGAAGCTGCTCATTCCGATCTTTACGACTAAGAACGCATTGACAAAGCCAATCACAAGTCCAAGTGCGAGTGCACACAGAATACTGACCGGCAGCGGCAGATTATATACGACAAACAGCAAACTGAAGAACATGCCGCACAGACCGGCAATGCGTCCCACAGAAATATCGATTTCACCGATCAGCAGCGGAAAACTCGCGCCAAGCGTTGCCAGCGCCAGAAACGGGATCGACTTGAGGATCGAGCTCAGGTTCGCACCAGTCAGGAAGTTATGGTTGAAGATCTGCGTGACCAGCATGATGAAGATCAGCGGGATCAAAACGCCCATGATGGGGTTGCTTTTCAAATTGAAGCGGAGCTTCTTGCCTTGTTTCTCTTTATTCATCACGCCCACCTCACTTTACTCTGCGCGTCTGCAGGGACTTTTTGATCAGATCAAAGGAGACCGCTGCAAGTAGGATGATGCCAGTGACGACCGTCTGAACATTGCTGCTGAGTCCCAGCGTCTGCAGACAGTTTTTCAGTGTCTGGAACATCAGGACGCCGACCATTGCACCAACAATACTGCCTTTTCCGCCCGTCGTGCTGACGCCGCCGATGGCGCAGCAGATAATTGCAGGAAATTCATTGCCGACGCCGGTCGTCGGAGAACCGGAAAAGACTGCCAATGCTCTGCAGGACACTGCAGACGCCTGCCATAAAGCCCGCAAAAAAGATCATGCAGAGGCTTTTTGATGCGCCGGACGTTCAGACCGGCGATCCGGCTGGCTTCCTGACTGATGCCGACCGCATGGACCTTTCTGCCGACAGGGGTGAAGCGAAGCAGCACCTCTGCGATCACCGCGATCAGGACGACGATCAGCAGCATCCAACTCAGTCCGATGGGGCGCGCCGCGCTGATCTTCTGGAAAATGCCTTTCAGGCTGGAAATTGCACCGCCTCTGGAAATGACGGTTGCAAGACCTTTGCAGATGTACTGCGTGGCAAGCGTCGTGATCCAGGAGGTCATGCCAAAGCGAAGCGTGACCACTGAGAGTTGAGAACACCGATCAATACTGCCGCAAGGAGTCCTGCCAATACAGACGGCAGCGGCCCCCAGCCGAGTGTAATGGAACAGCTGGCAAAAACCACGGAGCTGAACAGCGAATTACAGCCGATGGAAAGATCGATTTCTCCACACATCAGTGCAAAGGCTTCACCGATCGCCAGTGCGCCGATAAACGCGCAGTTGCGCAGGATGATTCGGATGTTTTTCACTGCAAAAAACGCGGGGTTGATAGATATTGGTATAGACGCACAGGATCACGAGGACGATCAGCATACTGATTTCTGGTGTCATCAGAACTTCTACGATCGACGTTTTCTGTCCCGTGCCGGATTGATTTCTTTGTTTCAGCATGGCGTTTCCTCCTCAGAACGTTTTGTAGGTCGTTGTCGCCAGATTCATGATCTTTGCTTCCGTTGCTTCTTCCTTGGAGAGCTCACCGGCAACACGGCCCTCGGCCATGACAAGAAAACGGTCGCTCATTGCCATCAGTTCAGGCAGTTCGGAAGAGATCAGCACAACGGCAACACCACGCTCCGCCAGTTGATTGATCAGGTTATAGATCTCAGCCTTTGCACCGACGTCAATGCCCTTGGTCGGCTCGTCCAGGATCACAATCCGGGGCTCTGCGTTCAGCGTCCGGCCGATGACGACCTTCTGCTGGTTGCCGCCGGACAGGCTTTCCACGAGATCATTCATGGAATTTGCTTTTACGCCCATTGCGTCATAGTATTTCTGCACAGATGCCTGTTCTGTTTTCAACTGAATAAATCCATGCGGTGCGATCGCGCGCAGATTCGACAGGGCGATATTTTTTCGGATGCTCCATGTAAAATGAAGTCCGTATTTTTTGCGGTCTTCTGTGACCATGCCGATCCCGTGACGGATCGCGTCTCTGGGGTTATGGATCTGGACTTTCTGTCCCGCCCATAGATGGTCCCGTGGCTGCGCTTCAGCTCACCATAGATCCCCATGACGGCTTCCGACCGGCCTGCGCCGACCAGACCCGCAAGCCCGACGACCTCGCCCGCGCGAACCGTCAGATTAAAGTCCTGCACAAGATACCGGTCTGCGATATAGGGATGCTCAACGTCAGATGCTCCACACGGAGCAGTTCTTCACCAATGCTGCATGCACGTTCCGGATACATGACGGTCAGCTTCCGGCCGATCATGTCTTCTACGATCTTGTTCTGGTCGTACTCGTCCCGTGTATAGCTTCCGACGTTTTTGCCATCGCGCATGACGGTCAAACAGTCGGTCATTTCCATGATCTCTGCCAGCTTATGTGTTACGAATATAATTGCAACGCCCTTTTCTTTCAGCACACGCATGACTTTGAACAAGCTTTGCACGTCCTGTCCGGAAAGAGAGGTCGTTGGTTCATCCAAGATTAGAATTTTCGGGTCCGTCGCAAGCGCGCGTACGATCATCAGCATCTGCTGCTGGCCAATCGACAAGCGCCGGACGTTCGCCGACGGATCGAGATCGATCCCTGTTTTTTTTCAAGGGAGCTGCTTTGTGCGGAGCCGAAGCTGCTTGTGATTGACCAGCTTCTCCTGTCCGCCATTTCTGAGGTCAAACAAAAAGATGTTTTCTGCAACGTTCATATCCTGCAGAACGTTGATCTCCTGCGGGACAAAGCCGATCCCAAGGCGGATCGCGTCAAGCGGCGAGTTCAGCTGAACTTCCTTGCCTTCGATCAGGATTTTTCCCTCATAGCTATCCGAAGGATAGACACCATTGAGACATTTCAGAATCGTGGATTTGCCTGCGCCGTTTTCGCCGACAAGGCCCATGATCTCACCTGCGCGTGCCCGCAGACAAATGTGGTCGTTTGCCAGCGTGCCGGGAAATCGCTTCGTAATGTCTACGGTTTCAATCATATAAGGCTGCATGCTTTCATACCTTTCTTTGTTTTGTTTGCGGCAGCTGCGCATGGTGCTTTTGTAGCTGCGGGGGAGCATTTTGCTCCCCCGCGTATGCGTTGTGATTAGTTGCCGAACGTGGTGGAAACGCGGTCGAGGATATCCTGATAGTAAGCAGGATCATGCTCGCCTTCGCCGCCTCTTGTACATCAGAGGAGCATCCAGCAGCGTCCAATAGGGGAACCTCGCCGCCGCGGAGCAGCGTGTCAAAGTCGTAAACAGCCTGATAAGCTTCCTGATACAGCGGCTGCGCAACAAGCGCGGAGACATAGCCGCTCTCCAGCTCGACCAGATTGTCTGCAGTGTAGTCCATGGAGACGATCAGCAGATCGCCAGCGGCCTTGCCAGCCTTACGGGCAGCGTTGGACCATGTGACGGGCCGTTGCCGGTCCAGGAAACAGCCGCGATGAGGTCGGGGTTCGCCTGGATGATGGAAGCATTGACGTCCGTGGACTCGGTGACGTCGGCAGAGCCTTCGATGACCGGATCGAGAACGGTGATGCCAGCGAGCTTGCCTTCGCCCTGCAGCTTTTCGATCTCAGCCTTGAAAGCAGCAGAAGCAGCGTCTTCGTTGGTCGTGTAGCCAGCCTGGGTCAGAGCGATGGAGCCAGTCTTGCCTTCGAGCTGCTCAGCCATGTAATCGGCAACGGAGACAGCGTAGGTAGCAGCGTCACATGCAAGGTTCACGTCCAGACCGACAGCCTGGTCCTGATCCCATGCAAAGTGCGGAACGCAGGTCAGAACGTTATAGTCGTTCTTCAGCGTTGCAATGCAGGGCAGATAGGTTTCGTTCTGGCCCCAGATGATGATGCCGGCAGCACCAGAAGCAGCGGCAGCCTCAGCGGCAGCGATGACTTCGTTGTCGTCGCCCGTCTCAGTGCCAACGATCTGATAGTTGTAGCCGAGTTCCTTGCAGGCCTCGACGAAGCCGAGCTGGACGCAGCGGTGAACGGGATGGTTGACAACAGGCATCGAAATTACGAGGGTGTAGTCAGCGGGATTGAATTCTGCATCGGTTTCTTCTGCGGGGGTTTCTTCCTTGGTCTCGGTTTTGGTTTCGGTTTCGGTGGAAGCAGCAGGGGTATCGGTCGCGGGGTGTCGGTGGCAGGGGTCTCAGCCTTGGTGGCACATGCGGCCAGATCAGACCATGACGACCGCCAAGAGCAGAGCGATCAGTTTTTTTCATTTTTGCATGACTCCTTTTGTATTTTTTGTGTGGGTTTATATCATCCGTGGAGCTCTCACGGATAACAACGAATGATGCTTCAGTCCAGAAGACCGGGACTGTGCAGGGCAAGGGAAGCCGCTTTTTGTGCGGCATACTGTTCCGGCTGCTGCGGTTCATACTGACAGATCTGCGGATGAAGCCGGCTGCGGGCGTCGTCTGGGTCTTTGAAGATCCCCTGCACCGAGACCGGCCAGCATTGCCGCACCAAGGCAGGACGCCTCCGCACCGCTCTGCATTGCCGCAACGGGTTTTCCTGTGATGTCCGCGCGAAGCTGCATCCATGCCTCCGAGCGCGTTCCGCCGCCGGACATTGCCAGACGCCCGTGGGCGGTCAGCTTTTCCAGCACGCGCACGTTCAGATCAATTCGCAGCACGTTCCTTCCAGAACCGCTTTATATAGATCCGCTTTCGTCGCGTTTGCCGTCAGACCGCTGATCTTCGCGGCCGCGTGCTCCGACCATTCCGGGTTCATCGCGCCGAAGATATGTGGGGTAAAACAGATCCCTGTAGGTCCAGCCTTCAATTCCGCTCCATATGCGCGCGTATATTTCGGGGCCGGTACGCTGCATCAACTCGGTGCAGAACGTATCCAGATACCATTTGACCATCATGCCGGAAACGAAGAACGCAAGCGTTGCATAGCGATCCGGCAGAACGTGGCAGTAGGAATTCAGTCCATAGCGGAAGCCATCCGGCGTATTGAGCGGCTGCGCAGTTGACAGCACCGCGCATTCATAAGAACCGGCTGATACGGGCAGCGTCTGGTCACCGCCGCCGATCGCAAGCGCCGCGCACGGCTGATCGTGCCCGCCTGCGACAAGCAGGACCGGCTCTGTCAGCCCAAAGGGAAGCGGCAAGCGAACAGGGCATCTCGCCGATGACGGTTCCGGCGCAGACCGCTTTGGAAAACAGCTCCGGGGAAAAAATCTGCTGCCTCAAAAATGGTCTTTGACCACTGATGCCGACGAACATCGAAGCCGCCAAAGCGGGATGCAATGGAATAGTCCATCGTGCCGGGGCAGCCGAGGATTCGATAGACGTAATCATTTGCCGTGTCGTAATGGACTACACGTGTCGTGCAAGCTCCGGCTGCCGCTGCTGCAGGTACATGACCTTCGGCACAGGGAACTGCGGGTGCATTTTGGAGCCGGTGATCGAGTAAATTGTCTCCTGCCCCAGCCGACTTGTCAATCCATCAGAATTTTCCTGACAGCGGCGATCCATGCTGAGCATGGCGTCCGCCAGCGGTTTTCCGTCTGCACCGATCGGGACCAGCGTCTCACCGTGTGAGCTGACTGCGATCGCGCGGATCGGATCATCCTTACATCTTGCAGCAAGTGCGGCAACGACCGTCTTGACGCTGTCTTCAAAGCAGGACGGCGGCAGCTCCGCTTTTGGGCCATCCAGCCGGACGGCATCGGCATAGGCGTATTGCTCCTGCGCCAGAATGCTTCCATCCGCCGAAAGCACAACACCTTTGCAGGTGGAGGTGCCGACGTCCAGACCAAGAACACTCATCTTATGCGCCCCGGACGGCTTCGATCCCCATGAACTTGCAGAACATTGCAAGCGCATCGGCGACCTTGGCGTCGTGGATCAGGACGCCGTGATGGACACAGCCGACCTCGATCATCTTCTGTTCCCAATCGGCAACGTCGTTGACCTTGATCCAGGCGTATGCGCCTCTGGTCATCGGGCCGATGTCGATGGACTCGCCGGTACCGTAGAAGATGGAATATTTGCCGTCGTATTCGACCATGCGGGCGCAGGTGACTGGGCCGTCCTTCATACGGAACTCCATAGAGCCGTAGCAATACGGGCCCCAGAGGCCGAGACGCTCGTTCATCATCAGGTGGGTCTTGCTGTTGCTGGCGCACAGCTCGCAGGCTGCATTGCCGCAGTGCCATGCCAGCCAGACGTTCGGCTCGGTGGGGTGCAGATCGGTCCAGTCGATGAAATCGGCGGGTATCATGCCCAGCGCGCAGCTGTTCATGATGCTCATGGTGATCGCGCCCATCACGTCGACCTCACAGCCCACGGAATAACCCTGCGAGTTCAGACGCGAGAACGTGGAGCAGGCGGCAATGCCGTATCTGTGCTGCAGGGATTCCCAGCAGCTCGAAGCGATCGTGTTGCAGTGGTATTCCTCGGCCAGCTCGACGAGCATTCTCTCAAAGCGTGCCTGATTGACAATGGAGTTCGGCGTTTCATCCGTGATCAGATCGGCCCCGCCGCGGATCTCCTTGGCAATACGCTGCACCTCCGGATTTTCGGCAGTCAGCGCGTCCATTCTCTCATATGCCGTCGCCAGATCGACGGGGACGAGAACTTGGCTGAAGTTGCGCATCAGCCCTTCTTCGCTGAAAAAATTCGGATTCAAAGCCGGTCGGGCGCGTGCCGACCTGCAGGATGCGCATACCGACAAAGCGGGAAATGGCGTTGCAGGCGCGCGTAAAGGTCTCGACCTTGCTGGCGAAGATCTCGTCTTCGGGGTTGCAGGTGATGATGTGCTCAAATTTGAAGCCGCGGCGCTTGAGCGCGGAACAGGTCATAAACTGGCCGCACCAGGTATCGTTGGCGCGATTGCCCTGCGGGGAGAACGGACCGCTGCGGGTGGCAAAATGCAGCACGGGCATATCCTTGCGGATCTTGGACAGCATGGCACCGATGGCCGTTTCAAAGCCAAAATTCATATTGCCGATAATGAGACCCTGCACGTTTTCTTTGTTAAACAGGTCGGCAGCCTTCATGCCCTCCTCCACGGTGCCGACGCAGCCGTCCTGCGTCAGCTCCTCCGAGGGAGCCACGATCTCCAGACCGGGAATCTTTGCAAACGCTTCCAGGCAGCGCGCGCGCATTTTCCCAGCGAGCTTGCCCGTATAAGCGCTTCCATCCCACGATTCCCACGTGGAGGGAACAAATCCAATCTTTACTTTCTGCATAATGGTTCTCCTTCTTCCAAATATGAAGCGTTTCATTTTTTGTTTTAATGAAAAGGTCAAATTTGCATTTGACCTTCTATCATTCATGCGTGTCAAACTGCTCCAGCATTCCGCTTTGCAGCAGGACGCTCGGCGCGATCTTGATCTCGCTGCTCTCCAGCGTTCCCTCCGTCAGATACTGATACAGAGTTGTGACCGCAACCGCACCCTGTTCCTCCAGATGCTGATCCAGAGCGCCGATCACGATTCCTTGCTTAATATAATTTTGCAGACCGCCCAGCAGATCCGTTGCAATGACTTGAACCTCTGCCTGCCTGCCATGGTCACAGATCGCCCGGCAGACCGCAACAGAGTTACCCGTTGCAACATAGATCAGGCGAAGCTGGGGGTATTGCTTTGAGTGTACTGACCGTTAACTGGTAGGCCAGTTCCGATTCGTCCTGCGTTTCAAAGACGCCGATGGTCTTACAATTCAATTCCTGCATCCGTCCGCAGAAGCTTTCCGCCTTTGTGCGGTGCTCTGTGACGTCTTTATTGCCAACAAAAAACAGCGGCAGCTTCATGCGGCTTCATCACAAGCGATGCAAGCTCCGCGGCTGTTTTTGCCGGACAGACGCGCATCGACGCTGATACAGGCCAACCGCTGCGTCTGCTCAAGATCCGAAAGCACAAGCACCACTGGAATCTGGTGCTTTTTCAGCGCTGTCATCACACCGCTGTATGCGCCAATATGATGAAACGGACCCAACAGGATACCGCTGACATCCTCAGAAATGAAATACTCAGGCATTCAGCAACCGTCTCGTCATCGTCGAATTTCTCGTAGCTTTTTATAGACAGCACTGACCTTGTAATCAGCCAGAGAATCTACCACGCGCGCGATCCCGCGCACCATCGGATCAAAAAATATTCTTCAAACACATGCGGAAGCATGATGCCTATTTTGATCGGTTTATGCGCCAAACTCCGCGCAACCTTGTTGACATTGTATCCAAGCGCCTGAACTGCCTGCTCAACGGCAAGCCGATTTGCCTCCTTGACGCTCTGGTCGCCATTCAAAACCTTACTGACCGTACCAAGGGACACATCTGCAGCCTTGGCAATATCTTTGATCGTAACTCTCTGCACGATGATGCCCTCAACTTCGCCGCCAACAATGAAGCGTTTCATTTGCATATAGTTTAAGTCTTTCGCAGAAATTTGTCAACAGAAGAAGTAACGTTAGATTAACCAAATAACATGTTTAATTTTTGTGAATTATTTTTTAAGGAACTGCTTATGTTCTATGCGTTTTAACTTCTGCTTTTCGCAGATGCCAAGGTAATTGCAGCAATTATATGACAGCACCGGAAGGATATAGATGCGTACTCATCTGGAATCTTCATCTCCAAAATACAGATTTCTTCTTTCTGTATTGGTTCTCAGCTAGAGTTGGCCCTTCAAGCTACGCCGTGGTGTCATGGCGCTGGTGACAGCAAAAGCGCGGACGTTCCCCCTGGCGGGGATCGTCCGCGTTGCTATTTGACCTCATTTATAATGTATAAGTTTGATGTGCAGCTTCCATTCTCACGGTGGCGGCGTTGTCGCTGGACATATCCGGCGCATTCTAAATCGTTCAGCGCCCTTTGCACCGTGCGCGGCGAGAGGTGCAGGTCGCGGGCTATTGTTTTGATGCCCGGCCAGCAGCTCCCGCCGCCTGCACGGTCGCGGAGGTACATATAGACCGTTCGCGCCCGGTGCGGCAGGTCGGGATCGGCGTAGATGGAGCCGAAGAAGCTCATTTCTCGGCATAGCTGCTCATATAGTCGTCCGGCTTTGATGCCGTGACCGGCTGCGGTTGGGAATATAGACTTTTCTTGATATTCATCAGCAATTCCTCCTTTCCGGCGTAGTAGACCTCGCGCTGGGCGCGCTCCGGTACCTGATACGGTTCTTCAAATGAAATGCCCCATTTGAAATATAATTGCAGCTTGGTACGCATCGGGTGCGTGCCGGTTTTCATGACAACAAACTCACCCTTCGGGAGACTTTTCAGTTCATCTGGCGATAAAAGCGCACGCTCTGCCATCTGCAAGCTCTGGCTTGTACTGTCCTTTCCCTTGCTGACAGAGCCGGTCAGAACGGTTCGGCTGCCGAGGGCTTTGGACAGCGTTTCCGCTGTCTGGCTGTTGGGGGCGAAGCCTCCGAAGATCGTGTCCTGACAGTTATCGGCTATGATCTCTGCGCCCTCCTTGCCGTAATTCTTTTCGAGCTGCGCGAGACTCTGGATGATCGGCACGAGCGTCAGCTTGCGGCTGCGGCCTGCGGAGAACAGCGGCAGAACGTCAAAGGGGCGGCATCGTACCAAATTCGTCGCAGTAAAAATACCACGCGCCTTTTTCAGCTTTCCTTCGTTGGCGTTCGCAATAGAAAACAGCTCACGCGACAGGTTCTGGATCATGAGGCCTGCCATGAAGTGTTTCGTCGGATCTTCCTCCGGAATGATCAGGAAGATCGCACACTTCTCGGAGGCGAAGTGCTCCGCATCGATTGGACTGTCATAGCAAAGCACCTGTTCCTGCTCGGAATCGATGAATGAATTCAGGCGGGAAAGCACTGTGGACATGACGGAAGCCATGCCTTGTTCGGAGGAACTGGTTGCTGCGGTCGCCATCCAGCCTGCCTTATGCGTATCCGGCAGGCTGTCTATCAGAACCTGAAATCCATTCTTCTTTCCCATGGGAGCCATCAGTTCCTTCACCAGCTTGAACACGGACATGATGTGCCGCTTGTCATGCCCCGCACTGTCCGGCGGAATGAACTCCGACAGCGTCATGATCACGGTTGCCAGCACGCCCTCTGCTGCGTCATAGAAGTACGAATTCTGTCCACGATCCTGCTCGTCGCCGCCCGGATTGACGATGGTTTTGGCTAGGATCTTCGCATATTTTTCTGCATTCGCCCGTGCTGCAAGGTTGTCCGGATGCTCACGCGCCACGTCCATATAGCGGTTGACCAACGTCATCAGGTTGTTGCCATCCGAACGAATCGGATTGCGAAGATCGACCACGGAGACGTTATAGCCATAGTATTTCTGCGCGATCCTTCCGCAGTTGCGCGCGAGGTCGCCCTTGGTATCCCAAAATCAGGAAACTCATGCCACAGGCACAGGCAAATTCGATGTTGGGATACAGAAAGAATGCAGTCTTGCCGACACCGGATGCGCCGATCATCAGGCAATGCACATTGTCGCAGTCCACCAACGCCTCCAGCCGTTTGCCGCGCTGCACACTGCCGAGGACCAGCCCCTGCACGGTCGGGCGCTTCTTCCCAGCGCGCCATGCTGCAACGTTAAAGGGAACCGTGACGTAGGCTTTTTCGGATCTCCTGATCCGTCGCCCAGCGCGTGTGCCATACTGACCGTCACCAACGGTTTTGGACTTGATATTGTTCAGCGAGTAATTGTTCGTAAGAAGTGAAAGCAGAAGAATGAACAACGCGCCTATCACACCAGTATGATCAACGGAGTCATAGACTCAGGCATGGGGCTAAATCCTCCTTCTGTCCGTGGAGAAGATCGTCGTTCCAATCTTTCAGTTCCGGTACAAGCCGCTCTGTCATGACGCCGCGCGTTGTGCGTAATTGTTCTGCCATACGTTCGCTGGCTTTGTGCCCAGCATCGTCGTTATCAAGGCAAAGATAGACAATCTGCGTATCGGGTTTCAGCATTTGCATCACCGGGAGTGGGGACGTGCCGCAGCAGGCGACATAGCTATGTTCCTGCCACTGACGTGGATTCATGGAGATATACGAAAGCATATCGATGGGCGCTTCAAACACATAAAGGCTCCCGCCCGTGCCGGTATGATGGAAACTGTAACGCGGGTCGCTGGACTCGACGTTCAGACGAAAGGCTTTGCCGAAGCTGTTTGTGCTGCGCAGATGCGCATGGCGCGGACAGTTGCCTTCATCTGTGCCGATGAACACGGCATTATGATGCGCCGCGTCCTCGTAGACAGTTTTCTGCGGGCGAAGTAAGAAACCGCATCGGCGTCCAACCCGCGCGTTTTGAGGAGATACGCAAATACGCGGTGCATATTTGCGTTTGGAACAGGTGGTGCGAAGGGCTTTTGCTCAGTCGGCTTCCTGTTTTTTTTGCCTGCGGATAAGCTGGTCCTGTGTTGCTGCCCATCAGCATGGACAACGCTTCGACGTAGCTTTTGCCGTAATATTTTTGTATGAAGCTGATAGCGTGGCCGCCCTCATTTGAGGCATGATCGAACCACTCGCAGCCGCGAACCGTGACGCTGCGGTCGCTTGCCAGCCGCTTTTCCCGCCCGGATTTGATGAGCTTTTCGCCTTGACGGAGGAGAAATTCTTCGAGGTCAACGGTCGCGGCGCGTTCTTTTTGCTCTGGGGTAAATTCAATAAATTTGCTGATTTTAGTCACCACTTTCTGCTGTTGCAAAGAGTTTTGTTTTAGGGTATACTGGTTACAGGAAGGGGGCGCACGGAATGCAGATGCAAGTATATTCGATCGATGAGATCCGCGAGATCGTCGCGCCGATTGCAAAGCAGCACGGCGTGGACAAAGTGTTCCTGTTCGGCTCCTACGCAAGAGGCGACGCGACACCCGCCAGCGATGTGGATCTGTGCGTGGACGCGCCCAAGCTGCGTGGTCTGTTTGCACTCGGCGGTCTGTATGCCGATTTGGAAGACGCGCTCAAAAAGAGCATCGACGTTGTCACAACCGGCTCGCTCAAGTACAACAAAGACGAAGCCTTCCTCGAAAATCTGCGAAAGGATCGGGTGCTGCTGTATGAGCTTTCCTAACCGCGACGGGCAGATCCTGGCGCATATTCTGGAATACTGCAATCGGATTGAAAAAACGCTTTCCCGCTTCGGTCGGGAGTTCGATGTCTTTCTGGAAGATCAGGACTACATGGACTCTGTCAGCATGAACCTGCTTCAAATCGGCGAGCTTGCCGGTAAGTTTTCCGATGCGTATGTGCAGAAAACGAAACCCCAGATGGATTGGCGTGCGATCAAGAATATGCGAAATATGTTTGCGCACGACTATGGTTCAATGGACAAAGATCGCATCTGGCAGACAGCAACAGAAGACGTTTCAGCGCTCAAAGCGTACTGTGAACGCGCATTGACCGAGGATTTTTTTAAGCAAATATGCAACAGGCGACGCTGTCAGCACAGCGCCGCCTGTTTTATCATATGACCTGTTCATAGCCCTGTTCCTGTTCATGGTCATCCTGCTTATGTCCCATTGCCAGCCGCTTTTGCATCAGCTTTTTTCGGCGCTTGGAGTCTATGCGGATACCCATCGGATTGCTGGGCGGCGCGGCGTTGTCGCGGAAGATTTGTCCAATCTGGTGGAACAATCTGACGGTTGAATTCAAAAGATATTCGGACGGAAGCCGCACAGAATAAGAAGTTGCGGACGAAGCACTCTCGCTTGCAAAGCGTCGGATTTGCAGAAGCGCCAGTAGAAGCTTCTTCCGGAGACGGTTCTTCCTCTTGCGAAGATTCCTGCTCCATCTGTTCCCTCAAACGCTCCGCTTCTTGAATGATCGCGTTCTTGATCGCGCGGAACTCTTTCTGCTGGGAGAGCGGATTGTGCTGCCGGGGTCGGTTTTTATAGTAGCCCTCCAGCGTATCACGCAGACCGTTCCAGACGGCATAATACGCCGCCACCTCCGGCAGCTTCTCCAGTTCATCCACGATGGAATCCACCATATCCTTGAGCGGCTTTTTAAGATAAGCGTATTGCTTTTTGCCGCCGGTCGTGCGCAGCTCCAGTGCCAGCTCCAACAATTTTTTGTTGGATGGACGCGGGCTGGGCGGAGACGGATTCCATACGGTCAACAAGCTCATGCATAACTGCCCGTGCCGCTTCGGTCACATCCTTATACGCTATGTCTTTTCGAATATAGAGATTTTCCAGCTCCGCTTGAAAGATGCTGTTGGTCATTACAGAACGCAATTTTACAACGGCATCTCGTTTCAAAACCGTCTCCTGATCTGTCCAGATCATCATGTGAATGTGCGGGTGCGTATCCGCGTCGTGGTAAGCTGCATACCAGTGCAGCGCCGATGCCGGAACATGGAACGCTTCTGCAAACTTGTTCTGATGGCTGACAAGCAGCTTCCGCCATGCGGCGGCGTTGTTTGTATCCCAAGCGCTCTGCGTCCTCGCGGTGCAGGGAATAGATGATCGTCCAGACGTTGCCGTCGTGCGAGCTCAGATCGTGCATCGCCGCGTTCAAGTCCGCATTGTCCTCCCGCCCAAACAGCCCGTGTGCGCCATGCTTTTTCCGCGCCGGGGCGCGTAGCACTGTAACGCAGATAGCCGTTTTCAGATTGAAGATTCTGCATATGCGTGTCCAACGCAGCGGAGATTAACGCCGACGCAGTGTGCAGCGTCGGCGCTTGCTTGTAGTCCTCGTATTCGAAAGAATCCCGCATATCCGGGAAGTCCTTAAGCAGCTTTGTGACCATTTCTTTCTGCTTTTCTGTCGCGGGGCCCTTGCCATTCAGAACTTCGACGCCCTCGCGCGTGGCGATATACTTCATGTATCCGCCTGCGCTTTTTACGGCTGATGAAGCCGGTTTTTTGGATCAGCAACCGCGCCATCCGTTACCACCGGCTATGTTGCCGAAGCACCTCTGGGAACGAGATCTGGCCGTTCGTCCGCAGCACCTCTTGATAGCTTTTTCCGCGCATCTGCTGGTAGGTCTGCGCGTCGATATCCGTGTCCGAAGCGAGAATATGATTGCAGACGTTCTGCTCGTCAGCCTGCTTGAGAAGCAGCTTGCCGATTCGATCTCCGAACATACTGAGGATTGCCTCCGAGCGTTTCGCCAAGGATCTTCGGCAAGAAGTCACCAGCGTATTCGCTTTGCAGATAGCCGCAGTAGAACTGAAGTGCCTTTTCCATGAACTCGCTCTGGCTGCTGCAGCCGTCCTGTCGATAGAGACGTTCAACCGTCGCTTTGGTTTCCGGCATGAGCCAGAGCGGAAACTTGATTTTCTTGTTTGCCATGCCAATTTCCCTCCAATTTCGTGCGCAACCCCGCCGTTTTTCCTGAAACGGTGGGACTATCTGCGCTTCCGACCCAATGGGGCTGTTTTTGCCCTCTCAACAACCCCTGCCCGAAAGTCCCAAACTGCCCGCACTGCGGGCAGATGTGTCTCGCCAAGGTGCGCGCACGACACCTTGGCTTTCTCCTGCCTCGCCGCTTGCGGCTTCTCTCTCCGCCGAAAGCCGCCCGCAGGCGCTCCGGCTTCTGTGCTGTAGCTCTGCCGGACACTCCCACACGTCGGCGCAGTGTCCGGTTTTCAGGCTTCCGGTGGGTACGCGCTCGGCTGTGCCGCGAAAGCCGCACAAAGCGCCGACACGGGCGCGACGGCGCGGGAGGGGCGGTCGGTCACAGCTGCATCTCCTGCGTGGGCGCATCCTGCTCCTGCAAAATCTCCTGACAGAGCTGATTTAATGGCATATGCTCCCGCTGCATGCAGTAGGCGTCCATCTTTTTCGCGCAGCACTTCTTTCTCTGCCACATTCAGGTGGTAGCTGAGAGGCTGATCCTCGATCCCGCTGCCATAGAGCGTGATCTCCAGCGTGTCGCAGACCTGCTGGCGCTGCATATCGTAATTGGCATAGATATTCAGCGCATGGTTGTTTTCATCGGTCTCCACGAATGTGCCAAACACTTCATCGACGTTGAAGCACGGAACGACGTAAAAAAATTCAGTATTCGGTCATCCATTGCCTCGATGCTATCCTCGAAATAAAAATTCTGCGCAGTGAGTCTGCTCGGCGTTGTCAGCTCCTGACCATCCAGCCGGTCGAGGAAGATGCGCCAGCGGTCATCCTCGGAAATCTCAGCCTCCTGAAATGTCTGCTCTGCTGCGTTTGCTACGTCTTGCATTGCGTAGACCTTCCAAC
>VOFK01003334.1_pt1 | contig 18798 bp, 23 predicted proteins | sample 5384121 | NCBI WGS metagenome assembly VOFK01 (sample SAMN12384730, study PRJNA508395) | human gut metagenome | isolation source: healthy gut J | host: Homo sapiens
ATCAGCTTTGCACGCAGGGCCAATCCACCATAGCGGCGAAATCTCATACCAAACGCCTGAGCAGCTCAATTTATGGGGAGTAGGCGCTCCCTCATCATCATTCACACTCAATCACCCGAATCACGATAAAGTACGGTGAGCCCAAAAGAAGCGTAAACAACTCGTCATTTCTATATGGGGGTTCTGCCTGTGGTAGCGGCGCAACGCAATGCCCGGATCAATGGCGGGGCAAACCGCCCGATATACTTTACATTAGTGCTACCGCGCAGTCGCCGTGACCTTGAAATGAGGTGCCGAGATGAAACGTGACATTCCGCAAGAAGAAAGCAAGACGAGCAACTTAATGGGCATCGCCCTTTCCGCGGCACTTGTCGCGGGAATCGCCCCGTAACGGCGATTGCGGCAGAAACCAGCTCCCCCCCGGTGCAGTTGCCTTGCAGACGAAGATGCGGCCGCCGCAAAAGAAAAAGCGTATGCAGCCATGCAGGAAGCGCTCAAAAACCTCGAGCCGCAAAAAGACGCCGCAAGTCCCGAAAAATTGCGGAAATCGATACTAAAATTGCCATTTTTCAAGAGAACTAGCGACACTAATTTGGCGCAAGCCGCCATATATAAGGAATCCCTTCCTACCATGCAAGCGGACGTCGATGCAGCTCAAGCCGAATGCGATAAGGCCCACAACCGGACAAGAGCCCCTTTGAGGCAGAATTAAATAAAATCGACTACACGACTCCTGCCGAAACTATTTGGCAGTTGCAAGAGGCGATCACAGAGGCAATAATGCAAGAAAATTCCTGTGAAGATAGGCTTGAGCACTGCCGAATGCGCCTCGAAAGTTATAAAAACTGATTGATAACCTTGAAAGTTTAGCAGGGCATTTTAAAAACCAGCGTCGACGGAGAACAGCCAAGCGAGATACGCTCCTCGACAATTTGAAAAAGCGCAAACGGCTATGATGACGACGCCTGCAAAGCATACGAAGAGGCAAAAAGCCGCGGCAGACAAGGCCACCTCGCCCGAGATAACGCAACCGACCGAGACAGTGCCTCCCTCCGGCTCAACGCAACCCGCCGAGGCGACACCGCCCGTTGGCTCACCTGCAACCGGCAAAGACGCCCTTACCAAGCTCCACCAATTGGGCAGGCGAACTTGAGCAGCGGCAAGCAAGCAGATACGACCGCCGGCAAGCTCGCGAACACGGGCGACGCAGCGCCGAGCGCAATCGCACTCGCAGGAATCGCCGCCGCAGCTTCGGAATAACCGCCACAGCCACCCGCCGCATCAAGAACTCAAAATAGCCGCCAACCCTTGAAATGAGGTGCCGAGATGAACGACATTCTCGCAAGAAGAGCAAGACGAGCAACTATGGGCATCGCCCTTTCCGTGGCACTTGTCGCGGGAATCGCCCCCGCAACGGCGATCGCGGCAGAAACCAGTTCCCCCCCACCGGTGCAGTTGCCTTGCAGACGGAAGACGCGGCCGCCGCAAAAAAAAAGCGTATGCAGCCATGCAGGAAGCGCTCAAAACCCCGAGGAAAAGACGCCGCAAGTCGAAATTTGCGGAAATCGATGATGACATTGCGCTCTTCAAGAGATCTACGACAAGCTGGTGGCGGAAGCCGCCAAATTGAGGGGGACCCCTTCCCGCCATGCAAGCGAACGTCGATGCAGCCCAAAGCCAGATACGATGAAGCCCGTAACCGGACAAGCGGCCTTCAGGCAAAAATTTAGATAAGGTACTCAAAGGACCTCGGCGACGAGGAGCCTAGCAAAGCTATTAGCGAAACTATTAAGCAGTTGCGTTCGGAGATCATGGCGGCAAAAACGGCAAGAAGAGTTTTGTGAAGAGAGGAGCTTGACCAAGTTCGGCATAGGCTCGAGAGCCAGGAAAGAGTGATTAATAACCTTTGAAAGTGATGCGGAGAATGTCAAAGCCCATATCGACGAGGACAGCCAAGCGAAATGCTCGGCGATTTGGAAAAAGGGGCACAAGCGGCCTATGACGACGCCTGCAAGGCATACGAAGAGGCAAAAGCCGCGGCAGACAAGGCCACCTCGCCCGAGGTGACGAAACCCGCCGAGACAACGCCCCTCCGGCTCGACGCAACCGGCCGAGACAGCACAGCCCGCCGGCTCGCCCGCGACCGGCAAAGACACCGCACCGAGCTCCGCCAAGCAGGCGAACACGAGCAGCGGCAAGCAAGCAAATACGACCGCCGGCAAGCTCGCGAACACGGGCGATGCAGCGCCGAGCGCACCGCACTAGCAGGGAATCGCCGCCGCAGGCCTCGGAATAAATCCACCACAGCCACACGCCGCATCAGGAACTCAAAATAGCTGCCAGAGCATATCGCCTTCGCCAATCTACAAGCCCAGAGACAAAAAGGTTCGTTTCCCCACCCGGAAACGACCTTTTTAACTGCAAAATCAAGCAACAGCACCGCCGTCTCTTGAACCACGCAGCCATCAATGCCCAGACAACGCCAGCAAGCCGCATTCCGCAAGGGATAGATTAAATTAGGGATAAACGCGCCTTTACGGGTGATTTTTGGACGATGGGCCCGGCCGACGACGAGGTATTTTGTAGTCGAGCGACGGCAGGCGCAAGCCGGGAGGACCAGCGCGAGACACCAACAATACCTCGCCGCCGGCCGGGCCATGTCACGGGTACTACAAAAGCGCCCGTGTGCTTCGATGGATCTGGGATGCCCAGGGGAGCCAGAGGCTCCTCATATGGTTAAGCTTCCTTCCGACCTGACCAGATTCGGGAACATGTCGTCATCCGAACTCCATCGAACGCGCTAGGCGCTCGGTATTTACCTGCTCCCCAGTCAAGTGCGGGCGAACCCATCGATGGATTCGCCCCACTTCGTCCATATCGCTAGCGGCGCCGGTACAGGGACCGCGCCGCCCGCTGCGGTCAGCGCGCCGATGCCGGCCATGGCGCGAAGCGCCTCGACCGGCAGGCTTGGTCGCCGGTGTCGGGCATGCCGTTTTGGAGCCGTCGCCGCTAAGAGCCGCTGCCGGAGCCGTTATCTGAACCGCCGTCTGAGCCGCCGCCCGGCGTGCCGGGGTTCTCGGGGGGTGCCGGGGGCCCGGATTCTCGGCGTAGCTGTTGGTGAAGACTGGCGGCACGTTGGCGTCGCCCCGTAGGGAGACCCTCGCCGACAGATAGCCCGTCTTGGTGCCGTCGGCCGCCTCGTCGCTCACCGTGACGACGATCTTGCGCACCGCCTTGTCGTAGGTCACGTGCGCCTGGCCGTCGTCGACCTCGCTCACCGTGAAGGTGTAGGTGCCGGCCTGCTTGAACGTCAGCGCATCGAACGTGACGCTGCCGTCCGCGGCGTTCTTGGCGGTCGACATGACCTTGCCGTCCCGGCTCTTGAGCTCAAAGCTAAACTGGCCCGCCTTGAGCTCGGCGCCCTTGAGCACCTTTGGCGGCGCCCAGCTTGAGGGTGACAGGTGCGGCCTCGTAGCCGTTGGTGAACGTCACCGAGTCGTCGCCCGTGGATTGTTACCCTCGGCATCCGCCAGCTCGTGCTTGACGGCGAGTGCGCCGTTTTTGCCAGCATCGGTGACCGTCGTGCGCACGCGGTACGTCGCCCTGTCGTACGTCTACGCCGCCCGCCGTGCCGGCGACCCGCGCAGCTCGCATAGCTGTGCGTGCCGGGCGCGGTGACGGGGCTGAGCGCGACCGTGCCGTCGGCGGCGTTCTTGCCGTCGCCGCGACGCTCACTGCCGTCGGCGGCAATCTCGACCAGCTGGAACTCGAACTCGCCCTCGGCCGTCGCGGCCCTTGAGCTTTTTGTTCGCCTTGATCTGGTCGGTGACGGAGCTCGGCGTCGCGTTCACGCCGTAGGTGTTGGTGAACTCGAACGCGCCCTGCCCTCGGGCGTGCCCTCTGCGGGCAGGACCTCCCGCGGCGGCGTGCCCGCGTTGGTGTCCTCGACCACCCTGACCGTGAAGGTCCCTGGTCGCCGTCGCGTCGTTGACCACGCCGTCGACCGAACCGGACTCGCGCTCACCCGGTAGGCGAACGTCTTGGTGCGCAGACCGTCGCGGTCGATCTCGGCGTCGTCGAGGTCGCTCGGCTGCCTGAACGTGACGTGGCCCAGCTCGACGTTGCCGGCGGCGTCGTTGGTCGCCTCGGTTACCGTCTTGCCGGAGGCGTCGGCCGGCGCGGGCGCCGTCCAGCGGCGCGATCTTAAAGGTGTACTTGCCCTCGATGTCGGCCGCGCCGGCCGAGCCCGGCCTGGCCGAGCGCCAGCGTCTTGGTGCCCGCGAGGTCGACTGTCGCCTCGTTGGTGCCGTAGCCGTTCACGAACGACAGCGTGTCGCCAGAGCCCCGGGGTAGACCACGCTAACGTCCAGCCCGCCCTTGCCGTCATCTGCCACCTTGACCGTGATGTCGAAGCTCGAGGCGGTCGCCGTCACGCCCGCGGGCAGCCGATCCGTGCCGTCCTCGGATACGGTATAGGGAATGGCCCAGGAGCCGTCGGCGGCCCTGGTGGCGATGCCGTCCGCCACCATCCGCTCGAGAGCGTCGGTGGTGTAGGCAATGGTGAGAACGAGCTCCGCGGCCTCGCCGTCGCCGGAGGCCGGGTTGGTCGTGGTCGCGACCACGTTGCGCCGGGCATCGCGGACGGAGAACGAGAATCGCCCGCTGCCGCGGCGCGACCCGTCAGCGTCTTTGGTGGCGTTAATTGCCACGTTGCCCCTCGCCGCCGAGCGTTCCGGTGGCCTCGTAGGAGTTCTCGAACGCGACCGTCACGGGCGCGGGCGTCTCCGTGGCGTCATCTGCCGTGGGAGACACTCGCTGCGTGCGACCTCGACACCGTCCTTGGCAACCGTGGTCGTGACCGTGAGCCTTGCCCGTCGCGGCGTCGTAGCCGGGCGCGATGGTCCGTGCGCGGCGCGGTGTCGTTGGTGTAGCCCTCGCCGCCGAGCTTGGTCTCGGTGACGGTGAAGCTATAGGTCTTGCCCGCGTCGGCGTCGGTGAACCTCACGTCGCTGCCCGCAGCACCGCCGACGAGGTCGACCAGTCGGCCTCTCCGTCATCGGCAGCGGCCACGGCGTAGGCATCCTTGTCGGTCTTGAGGCCGAGCTTGGCGGCCGTCTCGGCGTCGGCGGTCACGGTGAAGGCGAACTGCCCCCGGCCGCCATGGCGCGGCCGGAGAGCGTCTTGGACAGGCGCACGCCCGCACGGGCCGAGTATTCAAGCTCGGTCGTAGGTGTTGACGAAGTCGCCGCCGCTCACCTCCGCGATCGCGGGCGTCGTGGCCGTGAGGTTGCCGGAGCCGTCATCGGTCACGGTCACCGTCATCGTGGCGACGTGCCGTCGTAGGCCACACCGGCGATGGCGGAGCCGTCGTCGGGCCTGACCTCGCGCACCGTAGGTGAAGGTCTTGGCGCGCACGCGCTTGCCGCCGACCTCGGCGAACCCGGCGTCCTTGATGTCATCAAGCGTGTAGCGGATGGGGCCGAAGTCGAAGGCGACCCTATCGCCCGCCTTGGTGCCGGCGGCGGCCGTCACGCTGACGGTCTTGGAGCCGTCGGCAGAGCCTCGGGCATGGGGGCGCCGCCTCGCCCGTAAGCGTGAACTGGAAGCTGTCGCCCTCGGCCCAGTCGCGGCCCTCGAGCGTCTTGGTGAAGAGCCCCGCGGTGGAGACGTCCCTGCCCCTCGGCGGCCGTTCCGTACGTGTTGGTGAACGCGACGGTCGCGCCGTCTCGGTCACGGCGCCTTCGGCCTTGGAGCCGTCAGCCCCGTTGACCGGTCGCGTAGCCCCTCGGCGGCGTCCTCGGTCACGGTGTAGTGCGCGCCCACGGGCAGGCCGGCGACGGTCTTCTCCCCGCCGTCCTTGAGCGTGAAGGTCGCCTTGCCGTCCGTGAACGTCACGGCGTGCTCGCCCTGCCGAAGGTGCCGGAGACGGCTCGCCGTCCCCGTCGGCCAGCGCGACCGTGAAGCCGAACTCGCGCTGGCTGTCGCCACCGACGACCGTCTTCTTTGACGGTGAGGCTGCCGGTCTTGGCGGTGTTGGTAAAGACCGCCACCTCGACCGTGCGCTCAGCAGCGCTACCGTCATCGTCAGTCACTGTGCAATCTTGGTCTTGGGAGACAGCTTACCGGCGCCATCGTCGGTCACCGTGACGGTGGCACGATAGGTGGCCTTCGAGAAGATGAGCGACGTCTCGTCACCCGGCTGCTCGGCGACCACATAGGTATAGGTACCGGGCTTGGTGTACTCGATGGTACCGAAGTTGCCGACCTGGGCATCCTTGTGCAGCTCAATCGGCGACACGCCGTCCTTGGCGCCCCTTGGGCATGGGTGCCTCGCTTTGGGCAGCCAGCGTCATGGTAAAGACGTCCGATGTCGTCCAGTTGCGTCCGGAAATCTTCTTTTTGGACCTTGAAGGCGTTTTTCCACCTTTGTGGGCTCCACGCTGTAGACGTTGGTGAAGCTCGCCTGCGTGTCGCCTGTCCGACGGTACCCTTCTGGGGGGGTTCGCCTTATCGACAACCGCAAAGCCGTCCTCGCTCGTCATGAGCTCACCCTTGGAGACGAGCTCCTGCACCTCGTAGTGCGCACCCGTGGGCAAGGTACCCGTGACGGAGCCGCCGGCCTTAAGCGCGATGGTGTCACCGCTCTTGATCTGTCCGCTTACATAAGTGCCGTTGGTGCCATCGGGGCGACCGGCGTACGCAAAGGTGCCGGCCAGAGGCGTTGTGCCATCGGCCTGGTAGAGCAGCACCTTAAAGGTAAATGCCTTGTTGGGCGCGGTGATGCCTTCGGCGGCCGTGACCGTCTTGCTCAACGTCAGGCGCCCGTCAGAAACCTGATCGGTGGTGGTGTTGGTCTTGACGGCAGGTTTGTTGTCGACCGTCACCGACGCCTGGTTGGAAATATTGCCCGAAGCGCCACCGCTCTTAAACGCGTCCTCGGTCACGCGAACCTTAAACTGAACCGTGCCCTCCCTTGCCGGCGGGAACGTCCGTCAGCTTCCGGTGAGGGTTGCCATCGTTGTCCTTGGAGCCGGCATCCATATGGTCGCCGACGAACTCCACGAACTCGGTCCCTGCGGGAACGGCATCGGCGATCGTCACCGTGGCAGACGCGCCCTCGGTGTTCTTGTAGCCGATGGTGTAGGTGAGCTCATCGCCCAGCGCCACACCCGACTCATTCGAATCCTGGGCATCGCTCTCGGACTTCTTGGGCACATAGTTGGTCGTGGTGCCGGTATAGCTCTTGTTGTCAACCCAAACGGTGGCAGTGTTATTGATGGTGTCGACAGCGCTTTGGACGTCCTTCACGGCGTCCTCGGTAATCTTGACGCGCACGCGCACCGAACCGTGGCTGCCCGCGGGTTGCTTACCCAGGTTCCGTAAGCGACTGGCCGCTCGCGGCGCCCTTATCGGCATACTTCGCCCTCAAAGGCCTCGGAACACGACGCCCGTGGGCAGCTCGTCGGTCACGGTCACGTTGGCCGAAACCAGATTACCGGCGGCGTCGGCCTCGGTATTGGCCCAGTTGATGGTATAGACGTAGGAGTCGCCCACAGAAAGCAACTGCCCGTCGATGTCCACATCGGGCTTCGCGACCGCGCCAATCGTCTTGACCTTATCACGCGTGTTGTGGAAGACGATCTTACCCTTCTCGGTACCATCGCGATAGGTCACCTTGGACGTCAGATTGCCGTCGTTGTGGTCGGTCACCTCGAGCAGCACTCGGCACGTCGCAGACGTATCCACGGGACGCACACCCCGGGCAGGTTGGCCATACGCTCCTTTGCCACCAAGGTTAAAGCTGTAGGTGGTGGGTGGTCGGCATTGTGACGCTTAGTGGCAATGCCATCGTTGACGGCGCCGGCAAGGTCAATCGTCTGCTCATGAGTTTCGCTGGTAGCATCGCCAAGCTTAAAGTTAACCTTACCAAAGTCGACCGTAGCGGTACCGTCCTCGTCCGCCCGAGTCGTGCCTCATCCATCTTTTCGAGCGAGCCGTTCGGCCTTCCTCGGCATACAGGTCAAACGTATACTGGCCAGTCTCGATCTTGTCGCCGGAGTCCATCACCTTCTCGGCAGTAAGACCGTCGAATGTTCCGGTCGCAGCGTAGCTGTTGGTAAAGAACACCTGAGCCTTGGCGGTACCGCTCTCGGAGCTGAAGATCTTTTTTCGTGGGGCTCTTCAGCTTCATTGGCGTCATAGTGCTTGGCCGTGGTCACGGTATAGAGCGAACCATCGCGGCGATTATTAACCGCAATCTCTACCATCCAATAGGTGGAGTCGTATGTATAGCCGCCCTTGCCGCCGCCATTCTCGACAACCTAAGTAAACGTCTTACCCGCATCTTCCGTCGCAAAGGTCAGGCCACCCAAAATGCCGGTATGGGACGTGCCATCGGCCTGCGGCTCATCGTTTGTCACGGTGAGCTTGCCCTCATCTGCGCGCAGCAGCTTGTTGAGCTTACCGGTCGAGGCGGCGTCTTCGCCCGTTACCGTAAAAAGCCAAACATGCCGGCATGCAGGTCGTGCCCGTTGAGCGTCTTGACGATCTCCAGACCGCCCCCTCGAGCTCGTAGCTCGTCGAGGTGCGATACCTATTGGTGAAGATGAAGCCTTCCGAGCCGGTCGCGCCATCGGCGCGGGCCACAAGCTTGCCGCCCTCATCGGTTACGGTAATGGTCAAGGTATAGATGTGCGCGTCATACGTCCACTCGCCGAGGCCGCCATTCGGGGCCAGCTCGTTAATAGCAAACTTATACGTGCCCGGCTTGTTAAAGGTGAGCTTCGAGAAGTCGAGCTTATAGTGCTCCCCGTCCTGAGGGCCGCCGTCGTTTGCTTCTCCTCAGCGTAGCCGTTCTCCCGCGCTCATCGAAGAGCCGGTGATGAGCTTGCCATCGATGGCAGTCTTGGTAGCATCGTCAACCGCGGTCATAGCAAAGGTGAACTTGCCCGGAGCATCGGCACCGGCAACCACCTTCGTCACGGACGGGGTGTAGGGTTGCCGCCTCGGTGACCGTATAGGTGTTCTTGAATTTGACCGTCGCGACACCGGTGGACGTTGCACCCGACGGATAGATCCACTGGCCCTCGAGCTCGTCCTTGCCATCGACCTGCTTGCTTACCGACGTCGTGACCCTAAGCGTACCGTCGCCGTTATCCGCTACGACGGCCCTAACCGTATGGACTGTCTTGTCGTACGTATAGCCCGTCGCTTTGTCGTCAATCTCGCTCACCGTATAGGTGAACGTCTTGCCGGCATCATCCTGAGTGAAGGTCAGCCCGCCCGCAGGTACCAAACTCACGGTCTTGGGAGCATCGGCCTCGACATTTGCGGTCTCAAAGACCTTGCCATTTCGTGGAAATGCCAACCTTGCTGGCAGATGTCTCGTCAGCAGGCTTGACGATATAACGGAACGTGCTCTTAAGCGAGCCAAAAATGGTCGCGTCCTTGGGATACGCCAACGTCTTCTCGACTTTCAGACCGCCAGCAGTGCCATAGTCGAGGCTTGCCGTGTAACGGTTCACAAACGAGACAGTAGGCGTCGTGGCGCCGGCCTCACTTGCATCATACTGCCGCACATAAGTATTCGGTTTTTGCTTGAGCTCGACGATCTTTTCGTCCGTCAGCGCGCTCGCGTCGGCACCGTCGCCCAGCAGCTCCGTCACACCCGCACCCTTGAGCACGGTCGTCACGGTGTAGAAGCTTAGCGGGGTCGCCCCTTGTGTGCAAGAACCTTGACGAGCACGATAGCGTCACCAGTGTAGCCGGTGTCATAGGTGTAGCCGGCAGCAGCAGGCTGGTTCTCGTGAATACGATAGGCAAATGTACGGCCAAGGTCCTGTTCCGTGAGGTCGCGGGCAAAGAGCTTCTCTTTCCCGCTTGCGCCCATCACGGCGCTGGACACGCCGGCCCCTGCAGCCGTATTGGACAGACTAGCCTCGGCGCCGTCGACGGACGTCTGAACGCCGTTGTACCAAAGGCCCGTCACGGCAAAGGTAAACTGGCCTGCGGTAGAGGCGCGACCCTCAAGGGGTCTTGCTCACCGTCACGCCACCAAAGGTGCCCGACGCATGGTATGCGTTGGTAAAGGCGGCCTTGTCAGTTACGGCCTTGTCCCGCATCGGAGGCGCCGGTGTTGGCGTAGGTCACGCTCGACACGCGCAGCTTGCCCGTGTGGTTGCCCGACTCGTCCAGATCGGTCACTACAACGGTCGCGCGTGCGGTGTGCTTTGTTCCATGGACATGCCCGCTCGGCCATCCTGCGCAGCATCCTCGGTGATGTTGAAGCTAAAGGTGCCTGCGCGGTTGAACGTCACGGTCGGGGCGGCTTCGGTGCCAAAAGGAGAACGAGGCCACGCGTCCCGACTCGGGCGTGCTGGCGACAACCCGGTTGACGCCGATGGCAACAGCCCCATCCGTTACCGCCTGCTTTGTGGTCTTGCCCAAACCGGTCGCACCGGCATCGTCCGTAGCGGCAGCAAGGTTAAAGGCATAGCTCTCGCCCTGATTCCAGTCACGACCGCTCACGGTCTTTTTGGCCCTGCAGGGTCACGCTCGTGGGCTCCACGCTATATATATATTGGTAAAGGAGGGCGTGACATTCTCGTCCAGCTGCTTTTACCGAGTTGTTTTCTGCGGCCTTGTAGTACTCGACCGAGGTCTGGATGCCGGCACCCTTCTTGTCGTTGCGCACCACGGCGTAATAGACCGATCCATCGTAGGTCATGCCCGTAACGCTGCCGCGATTCTCGGCGAACTTGTAAACGTAGGCGCGTCCCGCATCCGCCTTGGCGGTATAGGGAGATTTCTGGCCACGTCACCGTGCCGTCGGCGTTGTTGCCCACGGTTGCGATGTTGCCCTCGGCGCCCTGGGGCATGGAGCCTTGATGCTCGTGTCGACCTTTATCGGGATCGAACGCTGCATTGTCGTCCGCATAGCCGCCCACACGCTCGGTTTAAAGCTAAAGGCGTTCTGGGGAAAGCGGGAAACTCCCCGGCGTTGTCGGTCAGGTTCTTTTTGGGCATGGATGATGATGCTATGTTCGTGCGTATCGTAACGGTTGGTGAAGGTTGCGATCTTATCGGCAACCTCTGTGGTAAGCCGGTTTTGCCCGCGTCGTCACGCACCTGCTTTACGCTCTTAACGACCAGTGCACCGGCGTGGTTATCATCCACCTTGACCGTCGCGGTATAGACAGCAGCGGGTAGCTTATTCCATCCGCCTTGGCATTGGAGCCGGGAATATCCTCCGAGATGGTATAGGCGTAGGTACCCGGCTAATATCGCCAAACGTCGCCGGCGCTCAACCGTAGCCACCTTGCTCTTGGCGCCGCTGGGCATGGGGGACGCCGTCGTCGGCTAGCTGCACGGTAAAGGTATCGCCATCGGCCCAATTGCGGCCCTCGAGCACCTTCTGGCGCTTAGGCCATTCTTTACGGGGCTGACACTGTATTTGTTGATGAACTCGAGCGTGTTGCTCGCGGGAATCTTTTTCCGTCCACGAGCGCAGCGATTGAACCCGTTATGGTGTGCCGGTTCCCGACTGCTTCTCGCCGCCGACCATGCGTCTCACGAGGCTAAAGCCGGCCGGAAGCACCGACTCGTCGGCAGAGCCGGTCACGGCGTTGACGATGCTCGCCAGCACATTGCCACTGGACGCCTCGCCCTTGGTGGTGAGCTCGCTCACACTGTAGTTGTCACCCTTCTGAGGTCGTATACGCGAATGGTCTCGCCGGCCTTGATGGAATGGGTGTCGCCGTTCCTAAGCTTAAAGGAATTGCCCACAGCGTTGCCGCTCGCATCGAACACATGCGCCTCGTAGCCCCTCCTGGGACTTCGGCAGGGTGAACTTAAACGTAAAGGTCAGATCGTTGTCGTCCGCATCCTTGGTGGGCGCAGTAAGACCAGCATCCGCCGTCACGGTCTTGGTCACTTGCAGGCGTGCCACGCGACGATCGGTATACTCGCACGGCCGTTGCCGTGGTAAAGAGATGATTGAGCTGAAGCGTGCCCAGATCGGTGCCATTGGTGGCATCATCGTCTTGATAAAGGGCCATGCGGTTGATGCCCGTATCGGCAAAGATGGTCGCCAGCTGGCCGTTGCGGTCGCCACCGTCCTCGACATGGCGCAGGATGGTCTTGGTACCTTGCGTCGTCTTTGTCATAGCGCATATGCATCCAGTTGCCCGCAAGAGAAGGCGTCACGCCTTGGGCGGTGCACGCTCTGGCCCCATGTCAGGTTTCCGTTGGCGTCAACGGCCGCACTCTGCAGCTTGCCCCTTAACGTAAGCGTGTTGTCGATGGAGTCGGGAGAGCCAAACTGCGCCCGAGGGAAGCAATCAGCGAACCGGGCCGCTCATGCTGCGCACACCGTCGCCTTCCCTTACCGGCATCCACGTACACACCCGAATCGTCCACGATTACCTTGGTGATGGTGTTGTTAATCTCATGGCCATCTGGACTTACAGACTCACGCAGGTAGTACGTACCCTTGATAAAGGGGGTGCATGCTTTGTCGAATTGAGTGGGGAAGCATGCAGCACCCTCAATGTCATACGGATAGGTCATGCCGTTTGCCTGCGCGGTGTCATATGGCTCGGCACCCGATTTAATGGCATACGTGCTGGGACTATCGCCGGTAACATCCTCGGCCTTGTACAGCTCAAACGTCGCGTTGTTCACGGGCTTGCCAAAGTCGTCAACCTTCTGCACAAACAGGCGGTTCTGAACGTTGGTGAGGTGGATCACCGTAGAGAACTGCCTGTTTATCGTTTGATATTTGACCATAGAGGTGTTGCCGATGGTTGCCCCCGCCAGAGACGATGCCGTGGTGTGATACACCGCCACGGTATATTCCGCCTCCGACTTGTCCGTCATCATGGCGGCGTACTTCTCGATATCTCCGGGCAGCGACCTGACCGTCACCACGTAGTCGCCCTTGGTATCAACATCAAAGACACTCGTGTCCGCCGATTTGGCAGCCTCGACCGCACCGGCAATGCCGTGCGCGGAGCACAGCTTATAGCCATTGAGCGGGTTGCCCGTGACCGCCGTCCACGCGTCTTCGCTTGTGTGGTCCTCGCTCGCACCGGTGAGCTTTGAGTACGACGGCAAACGTCGTACCCGAGCTAATGGCGTTGCCTTTATTGTCTTGCGTATCTTTATCTAGGGAAATAGTCTCCTTAGCGGCCAGATAGCCGCCGTTCAGCCACATGCGGCTACCCGTCCATTGTTCGTTGTTGGCTGTTGTGCCCGTTGTTTGCGGCGCAAACCACCACGCCACCCGTGCCACTTGCCGCGGCCTTGTACTGCAGGTGCAGCTGCGGCGTTGCAGTGGTCGATGAGGTCAGGCTCGAGCGGTATCCCTTGGGCAGGCTAACCTCTTTGAGTACAAAATAGTCGTGCTTCTCAGCATGCTGGCTATCGAACGAAAGAACGGAACCGTCCGACTTCAGAAGCACCAACTGACCATTGGCGTCCGTCGTGCCCTGAGCGATGGGCTCACCCTGCGCGTTCCAGTTGGCATCTGACTGATACAGAGCAAACTCGGCACCTGGACTGCCTCACCGTTTTGGTCGACCTTCGCGACCTCGGACGACGGCAGGGTGGTGAGGTTGAACTTAAGCGACATGTTCGATGCGCCCGCACCACGCCCAGATAGAAGAAGCTCAGCGTGTGCTTAGTGCTGTCGCGGAAGGTGTTGTCGCGGAAGTTGGTGGTATCTGCGCCGGCGGCTTTGAACATTGCTTTGATGGTAGTATCCGGAAAATACTTTGGTGAACCATTTGCGCCATCAATATGTCCAACGCTCACCACACCAGTAGCGAAGTTAATATCAAGCGTCGCCTTCTCGTGGATGCCACCCAGATCGCCCACGAGCACGCCGTCGATATAGACCCAGACGTCATCGTCACCCGAGAACTTAAAGACCATGTCATTGTTATCGGTGGTCTTGCCACCCGCAGGCTGGACGAACTCCGTGGTCATGGACATGCCAAAGTGGTGATTGAGCTTATCGTTCGTTCCGTCCGTTATTCCTATAGGGAGAAAGCTGGCCGTTCCTCTCTTCAAAAACCTTGTCAGCCGAGTCAAAGGGGAAGAACTGACCCCGATTCGCATCCGACACGCTGTCCTTATATACGCCCGCCTTATTGTAGACGTCAAAGGAGTTAGTCGTGAAGTTATACACAGCATAGTTGCCGTCAGAGCCGTACGAGTCGTAAACGTAATAGCCATCCTTGAGCTGGAAAAAGGCCTTGTACGTTGTTGTAAACGGCCTTGCCGTCCTGCTTGCCATTTGCCTGGCTGTCGTTATTAAAGAGATAATCGAGCGACTCGTCTTTGTACGTACCGTGCGTGTTATACGAGGTGTAGGTGCCAGCTTTGATCGACGGATAGCCCTTTACCAGTGTGTTCTTCACAAACGAAAGACGTCCAAAGCCGCCAATATCACTTTTTCCCGTCCATTTATTAATGCCCGATCCGGCGCCGCCATTGAACTTGAGCTGATGGTCTTTATTGATGCCGGTGTTGTCATTCTTGTTGTCGTTGTTTATGTTCTTCGAGCTGTCGTTGTCGCCGTTCACGACCCAGTAGTCGAACAGATTGACCGTAGTGCCGGTGGGATTCACCGTCTGCACGGTATGGTTGCTAAAAGGAACCGCTTGATCGGCCGACGCACTCGTCGCACCAAACATGAGCGCACACGCCGCCAGCGGGACGGCCAAAACCCTCAGGGCACGCTTGGCGGTATTGGTTTTCTTGCCAAAAGGCTTTAGCATTTCTCGAGCTCTCGCACACACACGATTCATGAAGGCCCTCCCCAAATCCATGAGGACGGCAAGCAGCGGCTCACTATATATGTGTGTCGTCCCCATCGATGCAAAATATACCCCCCCCGCGCAGAAACGCAAGGCAGGACATCGCTATATGCTTAAAATTGTAGCAATTTGGGTGACCCGAAATTTCGCCTCGGGTTGCCACTCTCAGGCCTCAAAATCGAACCACTCGCGCCATCGACATACCCCAGTAGGACAACTCGACCGGCAATCTTTATCCCCACAACCCACAAAGTAGCTAATTTGGGGTGGGGCTATTTTGACTACTCGGCCAAACCGGACCCCGGGGAAATAAGTTCTAGAGGCGAGCGAGGTCGTAGGATTGGGCGGCTGCTTCGCCGGCGCAGATGAGGTTGGTTGTGGCTTCTTGCGGGTCGAGTGCCTGCTCCAGTCCATGGGCTTTTGCGACAGATCGGCAAAACCAAGTCGATACCCTGCTCGTACACCGCATCCAGGTTGTCAGCGCGACCGCCCACGACAGCGGCCACCGGCTTGCCATATCGCTTGGCGCGGCGGGCCACACCCACCGGCGCCTTACCGGCGGCGGATTGCTCGTCCATATTGCCCTCGCCCGTTATGACCAGGTCGACATCGCGCACGCGCTCGTCAAACCCAATCAGATCGAGCACCGTCTCCACGCCCGAACGCAGCTCCGCGCCGAGCGCCAGCAGCGCGGCACCCACCGCCGGCGGCACCGGCACCGGGCACGCCGAGCACCGAGCCAAATGTCCGTGCGCCCTTGGGCGTGCAGCAAACCCGAGCCCGCGCCCTAGCAATTGCCGTATCGAGCAGGCGGCCGTAGCCGACCATCCAGCTGTCGCACTTGTGAAGCGCCTCGGCGTCATCTGTCGGCAGGCCTTTCTGCCCACCGAACACCGCTAGGGCGCCTCGGCGTCCCACAAGCGGATTCTCGACATCGGAAAGCACCACGACACGCGCGCCGTTCAGCGCCCGAAGCGCTGGCGCCAAATCGATACTCACCACGTGTTCGAGACCCGCGAGACCGGGAGCGATATCGCGGCCGTGCTCATCGACAAGGCGCGCGCCCAGCGCCTGCAGCATACCGGCGCCACCATCGTTGGTGGCGCTGCCGCCCAAGCCAATATAGATAGTCTTTGCCCCGGCACAAACCGCACGGAGCATCAGCCCGCCCACGCCATAGGTTGTAGCAGCCAGCGCCGACGACTCCGTGCAAGGCGAGTACCCAATGCCGGCCGCCTCGGCCATCTCGATGACCGCGGACTCATGCTCGACATCAACCAGCATCCGGGCAGACGCGCGCTTGCCCAAGGGGCCTGCCACCTCGCAGGTCACAATCTCACCGCCGCACGCGGCAACGGCATCGAGCGTTCCCTCGCCACCATCTGCCAGCGGCAATGCGCGCACCTCGGCATCGGGCCACACACAGCGCACGCCTTCGACAACCGCCGCCTCTGCCTGCGCACTCGAAACACTACCCTTTAAAGGAGTCGATCGCCAGCAGCACACGGCGGGGCCGGCGGCACGCAGGACCAAAGTTGAGCGCCTCAACGGCAATATCTTTGGCACACGCGAGCGCCTCGGCATGAGCGGCATGTGCCTCAAGATCGACCCACAACCGCAGCCAGTACCATCGGTGCCACGCAGCCCACTAAAATAGCTGCTCAACACCTCCACGACACTCGTCTGCCAGCACGCCGGCGGTCACATTAAACCGATGATTCAGGCGCGAGTCGGCATTCAAATCGTATAGGGATCCCAACGCGCCCGCCTTGGCGTCGCTCGCGCCATACACGCAGCGCCCCACACGCGCGTTGACCATAAGCCCCGCACACATGCAGCATGGCTCGAGCGTCACGTAGACCGTGCAATCGGAAAGGCGCCAGCGCCAAGCGCGCTGGGCTGCAGCGCACACGGCCGCAAACTCGGCATGAGCCGAAGGATCCTGATCGAGCTCGCGCCGATTGTGCGCCCTCGCGACGATCTCGCCGTCGCGCACCACTACGGCTCCGATGGGCACCTCGCCCACCGCCGCGGCGGCTCGCGCCTCCGCCAACGCCTCGCGCGCATGAACTTCTCGTCGATTTCGGTGATCGTCATCGTTCGCCTTCCTGTTGCAAATTCAAAACGATGCTATCATTACGACTCACGGAGATGGCAGAGCGGTTGAATGCGGCGGTCTTGAAAACCGTTGAGCGCGAGAGCGTTCCGGGGGTTCGAATCCCCTCTCTCCGCCACTTTTTAGTGATGCACCGGTGTCATGGTCGCTCAAACAGTGCATCGACCACGTCGGCCATCTCGGGTCGACGCTCAAGATCGTGGCCCGATTCACCATATCGTGAAAAGTCGAATAATACCGCCGGCGACAAACTCAGACGTCGTCTCGAGCGACACGGGGGCGGGGGCATCCTCGGCAAGCACGTTCATCACACGCTCGCGGATAGAGCGGGCAATGCGGTCGCAAATAACGTTGGTCAACATGCCCGACATGCTGCTTGCCAAAATGTTATCCATGAGCTGCTCGTGCGTCAGAATCAAATCCATGGCATCGTCCAAAATCGCGTGCCGAAGCGCGCGCACGTCCTCGGCAGATACCATGCCGGCGGCCTCATCGGGCTGTTTTTGCGGCAAGCCCGACATGAGCTCATCGATATAAAAGGCAAAGTAATCGTTCTTGTCGCGAAAGTGCTTGTAGAACGTCGTGCGGCAATTCCATGGCGGTCGCAGCCAGCATGGCAACCGTCAGGTTCCTCAAAATGATGTCTCGAGAAGCTCGGTAAAGGCATCGAATAGGCGTGTTTTCAATGAAGCGTCCACCGATGCCATCCTCAGGGCAAAGACAACACTCTGTCGGCTATACACTCGCTTTGCCCCGGTTAACCCTGCCGAAAACACAACGCTTACCGGAAAGTTCGGCACGACAAAACGTTGCTACAGTAGCAAGAGTGCTTCCAACGGCAGCTGGCGCATGCCGCCGCGGCCTGGAACGGAGAACATCATAGCTTCCGTCATCATCGGCATCGCTGTTGTCATTATGATTGCCTGCGCCATCGCCGGCATCGGCAACAACTTATGGTCGCAGCGTAACCGCATCGATAACGCCCGGCAGGAACATCGATACGCAGCTGCAGCGTCGCAACGACCTGATCCCCAACCTGTCGAGACCGTCAAGGGGTTTCCGCCAAGCACGAGCAGGAAGACGCTCTCCCGGCCGTGATCAGCGCGCGTAACACCGCCGTAAAGGCTTACCACGCCTGAGCCAAGATGGAAGCCGACCGGTGCGCTGCGTCGCTCTTCGCGCGGGCTATCCCGTCTTAAGGCAGTCAACTTACGCAGCTGCGGGAATCGTCGAGGATGTAGGTAACGCCAACGATTGGTGCTCAGCCAACAACGCCATTCAGACGTTCCCGGCTGTCATCGTCAGCCGGGTATTCCAGCTTGCTGAGCGCCGTGGCCGAGGTCGCCAGCCTCGCCGTGCCCCGACCGTCAAGTTCTAGTAGTTTGACAGCGCATCCTTAATCGGCCAGTTGACTGCTCTTGCCGAGTGGCTACTCGTGGTCGCGTCCCGCCCTCTAAGCGTCGTGCATTTTAGAGTATTCAACATAACCAAGGGCTTGGCGACAATGCCAAAGAGCGCGTATCATCCTCGGCAGCCCGCTCATCATTCGTGTGAAAACATCGATAACTCCACGTTTGCCTGAGATCGGTATGTGGGAGCTTCGGTTGCAGAATACTGCAAATGCGTCGCCACCGCCCATGGCGCGAAGAAGACAGGGCGCGCCTTCCGTGGTTGTTTGTTGTGGTTTTTTCAGGCCCTCCGGTAGGACGAAAGATCCTCGCCGCACGAAGTGCGCAGGATGCTTTCCGAGGAACCTCCCTTGAACGGATAAGACAGTTACGCGACGATTGTAAGCCGGTTGTGCTTGTCCTCGACAGCATAGACTGATGCCGGTCAGGGTTCATCAATACGTAACGCTACCGA
>VOFK01002983.1_pt1 | contig 18785 bp, 26 predicted proteins | sample 5384121 | NCBI WGS metagenome assembly VOFK01 (sample SAMN12384730, study PRJNA508395) | human gut metagenome | isolation source: healthy gut J | host: Homo sapiens
GGACATGGGTGATCAGTAGCGCTTCGTTCGGTTACGTATTGCTGGAGCTATCCGGCACTGGCCGGGGAGACGGCCTGGCGCCGCCGAAAGGAGGCGGCGGAGCTGCTGAGGTTCCCCCCGGCCGGAAAACGTCGTCATCACCAGGGAAAGCGCCACCCATGGCTGAACCTGGCTTTATCGGTCTTTGCTGAGTCCCGGGGACGAAATTGATCTCCGGATATGAAGCACAACGCCGTCACCCGGCCTGCACGCCATCCGGGCTTTCCGTGACGGTGATCGACACCACCGCCCTTCCGGCCGGACGCTGGCGGGAGAATTTTGCCGAGGCCATCCGGCAGAAAGCGGCACCCGGGCCGTGATCTGCACCCAACGTATTCGAGGGGCGGTGCTGCCGGTGGAGGACATCGCCCGGATGCTGCCGGGGAGACGGATACGCCCCTGATCGTGGACGCCTCGCAGTCCGCGGGGGTGCTGCCGGTGGACCCTGGCCTGGTGGGGCGGCCTTTTGGCCATGCCCGGTCATCAAGGGCCTGTACGGGCCCCAGGGCACGGGACTGCTGTTGTGCGGGGCGGAGGGGGAAGCCCCTCGTCTACGGCGGCACCGGCAGCATGTCCCGCCTGCAGGATATGCCCCCCCGGACCTGCCGGACCGGCTGGAGCCGGTACGCACAATATGCCCGGCATCGCGGGACTGCTGGAGGGCATCCGGTTCGTCCGGCGGCAGGGGGTGGAGAGCACGCCGCCCGGGAGCGGCAGGCCCCTGCGGGCCGCCCGGGGCCTGGAGAGTCTGCCGGGGTCGGGTGCTCTGGGACGGGGACTTCCGGAACCAGACCGGCGTGGTGTCGCTTTCGTGACGGAGGGCCGGGACTGCGAGGCGGTGGGGGAGGCCCCTGGCCCGGCAGGGGCATCGCCCTGCGGGCGGGGGCTTCACTGCGCCCCTGGCCCATCGCACGGCGGGGACGCTGGAAACCGGAACCCCGGCGGCTGAGCACGCCGTTTTTCAATACGCCGGACCAGGCAGACCGCCTGGTGTGGGCCGTGTCCCAGGTGCTTCGTGAAAATGTAGAGCTTTGACAGACGTTTTTTTGTTGCATTTTCCCAATAAATTTTATATAATGTAAAAATACGTATTGGTATGTGCAAAGGAAGGGACGCCTGAAATGGAAGCAATTGTATCTGTATTGGAGCGGCCGGGCGGTATCTGTCGCTGATCCGGCCCATGGACGTGCTGGACGTGGCCATTATCGCCTATCTGGTGTATAAGATCCTCTGTCTGGTGCGCAGCACCCGGGCGGAGAATATCCTCAAGGGCGTGGCGATCTTTCTGGTGGCCCTGTGGCTGTCGTCCCCGGCGGCCCTGAATCTGCGGGGCGTGAACTATATCCTCAGCCACATGGTGGAGTGGGGGCGTTCTGGCCCTGATCATCCCTGTTCCAGCCGGAGATCCGCCAGCTGCTGGAGAAGGTGGGCAGCCGGAACATCCGCCTGCTGCGCATTTTCTTTCCAGCCGGAGCAGCAGTACACCGAGCTGGAGCGGGCCATCGACCAGACCGTGGCGGCCTGCACCGACATGGCCAAGACCCGCACGGGGGGTGCTGATCGTGTTCGAGCGGAAGCTGCTGCTGGACGGATCGTCCGCAGCGGCACCACCCTGGACGCGGCGGTGTCCAGCGAACTGCTGAAAAGAACATCTTCTTCGTGAAGGCCCCCCATGCACGAGCGGCGCCGTTATCATCCGGCAGGGCGGATCCTGGGCGCCGGGTGCATGCTGCCGCTGTCCAAGAATGTGAATCTCAGCCGGGACCTGGGGATGCGCCACCGGGCCGGTATCGGCATGAGCGAGAACTCCGACGCGGTGGTGGTCATCGTCTCGGAGGAGACAGGCTCCATCTCCGTGGCCATCGGCGGCATGCTGAAGCGGCACCTGATGCCGGAGACGCTCCGGCAGCTGCTGCGCAACGAGCTGATGCCCCAGCCGGAGGAGGAGCCGGACAAGCCCCGCCTGTCCCTGCGGGAGCTGCTGCACGCCCATAGAAGAGGGGGGAGCAGAATGGAAACCAAGACTAACACCAACCAGAATCCCGACAAGAGCCGCAAGGTCATCCGCATCGTCATCTCCATCCTGGTGGCCATCGCCCCTGTGGGTCTATGTGAACCGGGGGCTTTCCGTGGAGGAGGTGACCATGAAGGTCAACAACGTCCCGTGGAGTTTTCCGGCGAGGACACCAGCCTGGCCGAAAAAAATCTGATGCTGCTGTCGGGCTATGAGCACCACCATCGACCTGGTGCTCAAGGGTCCCCACGGCGAGCTGTTCAAGCTGGACAAGAGCAAGGTCCGCATCGTGGCGGGACACCAGCACCATTCAGGAGACCGGGCAGCAGACCCTGTCGTACCAGGTGTACTTCAGGGACATCCAGCGCGGCAAAATTTCCGTGGATCACATGCGCGCCTACAGCGTCGCCGTCACCGTGGGCGAGATGGACGTTAAGACCGTGCCCATCCGCTGCGGCGTCGTGGGCAGCACCGCCAAGGGCTTCACCGCCGGGGGAGCTGACCCTGGATCCGGCGGAGCTGAACCTGAAGGGCCAGCGGGACGATTCTGCTGAACATCGCCTGGGCCAAGGTGACGCTGGACATTTCCGGCGCCGACCGCACCGTGGTCCAGGCCCTGGAGTGGGAGCTGTATGACTATAACGACATCAAGATCGACAACCCCGTCCGCTCCAAGGTGAAGACCGTGCAGGCTACCCTGCCGGTAAAGACCTCAAGGAGGTGGATCAGTGAGGGTCAACTTCGTCCCCGCCGCCGGGTCCACTCTGGACACGATGCAGTATACCGTGTCCCCGGACAAGGTGACCCTGGTGGGCGCAGAAGGATGTGCTGGACACCATCAGCGCCATCGTGCTGGACACCTCTAAATTCCTTCCGGGGACCTCCAGCCTCCCAGAGCCTGACCTACAGCGCGTCGCCCCCGGAAGGCACCACCTCTGGCGGAGAACGTGGGCTGACCATCGTGGTCATCGGGGTCACGGGGCACTACGGACGACCAACTGCAGCTTGTGACGGCTTCTCCGGAGCGCCGGTGACCGAAGGCACTGAACAATGCCTGCGGGGCGCAGAGAGCGAGAGCGGGCTTCCACCGCAGAAGGACCTCATTACCGTGGACCCAGCGGTATCACGGAGCCGGGGGTGCCCGGTGACGGCAGGTGGCACGCCAACGTGGGCGTCAAAGGCTCGTATCAGATCGTGGTGGACGTGGAGCCGTCTGCCGTAACAGAGAGATTTTTCCCCAAGCGAAAGGACTGAGCAAATGACACAAGTGGCAACTGTTGAAAGATCCTTCGGGACGGATATTGCAGATTTTCCGGTAGCACAAGTCACCCTGCGGACACGACTGCGAGAGCTGCGCCGGCATGACCGGGGCCTCCACCCATGCGGTGGCGCTCAATCCCATCGGTCCGCCCCGGAGACGTGGTGGTGAAGCTCCACCCGGGCCATCCTGGCGGTGACCTGGCAAATATGCTGCCGGTGGTTTTTTCTGCTGGGCTACTTCCTGTCGGCACGGGCTGACGGAGGCCTGGCGCTATGCCGTGGCCATTGCGGCGGCGGCGTGTCGTTTATCCCCCATCAAGCTGATGACGGCTATGCCCGGAAGCGGGACACCCTGACCTATACCATCGTCCGGGAGTTCTGATGTTCGGTTATGTGCCGCCGGACGGACATCTGACGGCGGAGGACAAGCAGCGGTTCCCGCGGCTTACTGCGGCCTGTGCCGCAGCCTGAGCCGGAGATGCTTGGGCCTGGCGGCCCGGATGATCCTGAACTATGACCTGGCCTTTGGCCATGCTGCTGTCCTCAAGCGGAGCCGGAGTGCCCCACGGCGCACTGCCGGTGCCCGGCCCGTCCCATCCGGGGCTGCGCACGCCCCCCGAGCGGCAGGACGCCGACGCGGCGGCGGCGGGACCTGAGCGTGATCCTCACCTGGTGGCAGCTGGACCGACGGCGTGGCGGACCACGGCTTTTCCGGGGCTGCCGTACCGCGCGGCCCTGCTCCTGCTGGCGGGCCTATCGGAAGGGCCCGGGCCAGGCGGCCCGGCTTCGATGAGCGGACCCGGGGCCTACCTGGAGGAGCGGCGCCCGGCTGGAAGGGGGAGAGGTGCCTCCATGGACCGGGCGGGGGACGCCTTTGCGGCGCTGCTGGCCGGTGCGGCGGAGGAGGAACCGGACCCGGTGCGCCGCCGGGTGCTGGAGCAGCTGCTGTACCACCTGGGCCGCTGGATCTATCTGGTGGACGCGGCGGACGATCTGAAAAAAGGATGTAAAGTCCGGTAGCTATAACCCGCTGGTCTACCGATTTCACGCCGAAGGCGGCACGCTGACGGCGGAGGACCGGGCGGCCCTGGCCGCCACCCTGGACAGCTCCGTCCGGGCCATGGCCGCCGCCTTTGAACTGGCGGATTTCGGCCCCTGGCGGGCCATTATCGAGAGTGTTGTATACGAGGGCCTGTACGCGGTGGGCGCGGCGGTGCTGAACGGCACTTTCCGCAAAGGACACAGAAGAAAACAACGAAAGGCAGGCGCCTGATATGCGCGATCCCTATCAGGTGCTGGGCATCCCCAGCACCGCCACAGACGAAGAAGTGAAGAAAGCCTACCGGAACCTGGCCCGGAAATACCACCCCGACAACTACCACGACAATCCCTTAGAGGACCTGGCCCAGGAGCGGATGAAGGAGATCAACGAGGCCTACGAGACCATCCGCAATCAGCGCAAGGCCGCCCAGTCCGGCGGCCAGAGCGGCTGCGGCTCCGGTTACAATCCCGGCTACGGCGCGGGGTACAATACCGGCTATAACACCGGCTACAGCGGCGCCTACGGCGCTGCGTGGCAGCGGATCCGGCTGGCCATCTCCCAGGGGAACCTGAACCTGGCGGAGGAGCTGCTCAACGCCCAGACGGATCACAACGGGGAGTGGAACTTCCTGAAAGGGGGCCGTGTGCTATAAGCGGGGCTGGATGGACGAGGCCCGGCGCTATTACGAGACGGCGGTGCAGATGGACCCGGGCAACGCGGAATATCAGCGGGCCCTGGATATGATAAACGGAAACGGCGCGGCGTACCGCCCCAACGGCTACGGGCACGTTACCACCGGCAGCTGCGCCGGGGACAATTGCAGCAGCCTGTGCGCTGCCTGCGCCTGTATGAACTGCCTGTTTGGCAGCGGCGGATATTTCTTCTGCTGCTGAGGGACGATAGATAGGAGGAGTTTACATTGGTCAAAAAGCATGACCGGCTACGGCCGGGCCAGAGAGACCCTGCACCAGCGGGACATCACCGTGGAGGTGCGGTCTGTCAACAACCGCTTCCTGGACTGCACGGTGAAAATGCCCCGTGCCTACGTCTTTGCCGAGGACGCCGTGAAGGCCCATGTCCGGAGCGCCGTGTCCCGGGGCAAGGTGGACGTGTTCGTCACCATCGACGCCAGCGCCGCGGACGTGTCCGTGGTGACGGTGAACCAGCCCCTGGCCCGGGGCTATTACCAGGCCCTGACCCAGCTGAAGAGCATGTTCTACCTGGAGGGGGATGTGACCCCCATGACCCTTGCCAAGCTGCCGGACGTTCTCACCGTCACCAAGGCCGAGGAGGACCTGGAGACCGTGGCCGCCGACATCTGCCAGGTGCTGGATAAGGCCCTGGCCGCGTACAATACCATGCGTGCCGTGGAGGGCCGCCGCCTGGCGGAGGACATCGCGGGCCGCCTGGTGACCATTGAGACCGCCGTGGGCCGGGTGGAGCGGCAGTCGCCCCAGACCGTGTCCGCCTATCGGGAGCGGCTGGAGAAGAAAATGCGGGAGGTGCTGGCCTCCACCACCATGGACGAGGGGCGCATCCTCACCGAGGCCGCCATCTTCGCCGATAAGGTGGCCGTGGACGAGGAGACCGTCCGCCTGCGCAGCCATGTGGCCCAGCTGCGGACCATGCTGCAGGCCCAGCGGCCCACCGGCAAGGACATGGACTTCCTGATGCAGGAGTTCAACCGCGAGTGCAACACCATCGGCTCCAAGTGCAACGACCTGGCCGTGACCCAGGACGTGGTGGCCATGAAGGCCGAGGTGGAGAAGATCCGCGAGCAGGTGCAGAACATCGAGTAAGGGAGGGACCGCTGTGCAGCTGGTGAATATCGGCTTCGGCAATCTGGTGTCCGTGGGACGGCTCATCGCCGTGGTGAGCCCGGATTCCGCCCCCATCACGCGGCTGATCCAGGAGTCCCGGGACCGGGGTATGCTCATTGATGCCACCTACGGCCGCAAAACGGCGGCGGTGCTGGTGATGGACAGCGACCATGTGGTGCTCTCCGCCCTGCCGGCGGAGAAGCTGGGCTCCCGCCTGGGCCTGTCGGCGGAGGATTTCATGCAGGAGGAGATCTGATTTTGGAAAAGCAAGGCAAAATATTCATCCTTTCCGGCCCGTCCGGGTGCGGAAAGGGCACGGTGCTCAAAAGCGCCATGAGGGAGCATCCGGACATGTTTCTGTCCGTGTCCGCCACCACCCGCGGACCCCGCCAGGGTGAGATAGACGGTGTACACTATCACTTCATCGACGACGACGCGTTCCTGAAGATGATCGACCGGGATCAGCTGCTGGAGCACGCGGGCTATGCCGGGAATTTTTACGGCACCCCCCGCATCCCCGTGGACGAGGCCCTGGATCAGGGCCGGGACGTGATGCTGGAGATCGACGTGCAGGGGGCCCAGCAGATTTATGCCAAGCGGCCCGACGCCGTGCGCATCTTCCTGGCTCCGCCCTCCTGGTCGGAACTGGAGCGCCGCCTGGTGAACCGGGGCACCGACTCCGCCGACAAGATCCGCCAGCGGCTGACCCGGGCCCGGGACGAGATGGCCCTGGCCGTGGATTACGACTATTTCATCATCAACGACGACGTGGAGCGCGCCGCCGCTGAGCTCAATGATATCTTCCGCGTGGAGCACTTCAAGCCCGCCGAGCGGATGCATTTGGTAAAGGACTAAAAATTTTTTCTGATAAAGGACGGTAATGCTATTATGATGCTCTATCCCGCTATGAACAAGCTGACCCAGTACATTCCCAACCGCTATATGATGGTGAACGTGGTGGCCCGCCGGGCCCGCCAGATCGCCATCGAGGCCCAGCGCCGCGACGAGCCCCTGGACGAGAAGCCCGTGACCCTGGCCATCAACGAGGTGGCCGAGGGCCGCTTCGATGCCAAGTCCATCGACACCGCCATCTCCGACGAGGCGTGACGGGACAGAAGGGGGAATCGCCATGCCGCAGATCGCCAAGGTGGCTGTGGCGGCGGCAACCTATGCCATTGACAAGCCTTACGACTATCTGATCCCCCAGGGGACGGACATCGCCGTGGGCATGCGGGTGCTGGCGCGCCCTTCGGGCGGGGCAACCGCGTCAGCGAGGGGGTCGTGCTGGCCCTGGGGCAGGGGGTGCCGGACAAACCCATCAAGCCCATCCGGTCCGTGGTGGACCGGGAGCCCGTCATCACGGACCGGGAGATCCGCCTGGCCCTGTGGATGCGGGAGCGGTATTTCTGCACGTTTTACGACGCCATCCGCACCATCCTGCCCGCCGCTGTGTGGTACAGCTATCGGGAGATGTGGTCCCTGACCGGGGAGCCCCTGCCGGAGGACCTGTCGGAGCGGGAGGCGGCGGCCTGCCGCCTGCTGCAGGACGGCCCCATGGAGCGGGACGACCTGTGCGCCGCCCTGGGGGAGACCGGAGGGCGGGTGCTGTCGGCCCTGAAAAAGCGGGGACTGCTGCAGATGGAGCCCCAGGGCTCCCGGAAGGTCCAGGACCGGGTGGCAGATCGCCTGCCTGGCCCCTGGAGCCGGAGGAGGCCCTGGAGCGGATGGAGCGGAAGAAAAATCCGCCGCCCGGCAGTATGACGCCGTGGCCTTCCTGGCCAAATACGGCACGCCGTGGTGCAGGGAGCTGTGCTACTACACCGGCGTGTCCCGGCAGGGCATCAGGAGCCTGGAGCGGGCGGGGCTGGTGTCCCTGCGCAGCCAGGAGGAGTACCGCATCTCCCGCCGGGACTATGACGCGGCGGCGGAGGAGATCACCCTCAACGATGAGCAGCAGCGGGCCTATGACGAGATCCTGGCCCAGTGCCGTGATGGCCGCCCCGGCGTCACCCTTTTGCAGGGGGTCACCGGCAGCGGCAAGACCCTGGTGTATATCCGCCTGGCCCAGAACTCTGCTGGCCCAGGGGCCGTTCCGTGATGATCCTGGTGCCGGAAATCGCCCTGACGCCCCAGATGATGGCGCGGTTTTCCGCCTACTTCGGGGACCAGGTGGCCCTGCTGCACAGCGGCCTGCGGCTGACGGAGCGGTACGACCAGTGGAAGCGCATCCGCCGGGGAGAGGCACACATCGTGCTGGGTACCCGGTCGGCGGTGTTCGCCCCGCTGGAGAACCTGGGGCTGATCATCATCCTGGACGAGGAGCAGGAGAGCTCCTACGAATGAAAATCCCCCCTGCTATCACGCAAGGGATATCGCCAAATACCGCTGTTTCCGGGAAAATGCCCGGCTCTTGCTGGGTTCGGCCACCCCACGGTGGAAACGGCGTATTACGCCCGCCGGGGGGACTATCAGCTGGCGCTGCTGCGGCGGCGCTACAACGCCCACCGGATGCCCCGGGTGATCCTGGCGGATATGCGCCGGGAGCTGCGGGACGGCAACGCCGGCTGCATCAGCCGGGAGCTGGCCCGGGAGCTGGAGAAGAATCTGGAGGCCGGGGAGCAGAGCATCCTGTTTCTCAACCGCCGGGGCAGCAGCCGGGAGCCTGCTGTGCCCCCAGTGCGGCTATGTGCCCCAGTGCCCCCGGTGCAGCGTGTATCTGACCTATCACTCCGCCAACGGGCGGATGATGTGCCACTACTGCGGCTATTCCGAAAAAAGCAGTGAAGCCTGCCCGGAGTGCGGCGGCGCCATGAAGCACATCGGCGTGGGTACCCAGCGGGCGGAGGAGGAGCTGCACGCCCTGTTCCCGGAGGCAGAAATCCTCCGCATGGACGCCGACACCGTCAGCCAGGGACATGAGAAGATCCTCCGGGATTTCCAGGTGCGGCGGGTGCCCATCCTGCTGGGGACCCAGATGGTGGCCAAGGGACTGGACTTTGCCAATGTGACGCTGGTAGGCGTCCTGGCGGCGGATATGTCTCTGTATGTGGACCACTACCGGGCCTCGGAGCGGACCTTCAGCCTGCTGACCCAGGTGGTGGGCCGGGCCGGACGGGGGGACAAGCCCGGCCGGGCGGTGATCCAGACCTACACCCCCCAGAACGACGTGATCCTGGCCGCAGCGGACCAGGACTATGACCGGTTTTACGACGGCGAGATCCGCCTGCGGCAGCTGCGGCGGGACCCGCCCTTTGCCGACCAGTTTTTCATCACTGTCACCGGCCCCGAGGAGGGCCCGGTGCGCCGGGCCGCCGCGGGGCTGCGGGACGGACTGCGTTCCGCCGCCGGGCAGGAGCCCTATCGCGGCATGGCCCTGGATATCCTGGGCCCGGCCCCGGCTCCCGTGGTGAAGGTCAACAACCGCTACCGCTACCGGGTAACGGTGATCGGCCGCAACGACAAGACCCTGCGGGGCCTGCTGTCGGCGTTTATGAAGGAGTTTTCCCGGCGGCCGGAGCACAAAGCGCTGCATATTTACACCGATTGTAATCTGATGGACTGATAAAAGAGGTATACGACCATGGCATTGAGAAAAATCGTATTGCAGGGGGAGCCCTGCCTGACCAAGGTGTGCCGCCCGGTGACGGAGTTCAACGGCCGGCTTCACACCCTGCTGGACGACCTGAAGGACACGTTGCTGGACTCCGGCGGCGTGGGCCTGGCCGCGCCCCAGGTGGGCATTCTGCGCCGGGTGTGCGTGGTGATGAACGAGGATGACGAGATCATCGAGCTGGTGAACCCGGAGATCATCGCCACCGACGGCGAACAGACCGGGCTGGAGGGCTGCCTCAGCGTGCCCGGAAAGTTCGGCGTGGTGACCCGTCCCTACACGGTGCGGGTCCGGGCCCAGGACCGGGACGGCGCATTTTTCGAGGTGGAGGACGAGGCCCTGACAGCCCGCTGCTTCTGCCACGAGATCGAGCATCTGGACGGTCATCTGTTCGTGGAGCGCACGGACCACCTGCTGACCGAGGAGGAGCTGGATGAGTATATCCGGCAGCAGGAAGAGGGGAGACGAGGAGTGAGGATCCTGTTTATGGGCACGCCGGATTTCGCGGTGGCGTCCCTGAAGCGGCTGGTGGAGGACGGGCATGAGGTCGTCGGCGTATTCACCCAGCCGGACCGCCCCAAAAACCGGGGGCATAAGCTGGCCTTTTCGCCGGTGAAGGAATACGCCCTGGCCCAGGGGATCACCGTGTATCAGCCCACGAAAATGCGGGACGGCACGGCCCTGGCCCTGGTGCGGGAGCTGGCATCCGGAGCTGATCGTGGTGGCGGCCTATGGCCGCATCCTGCCGGAGGACATTCTGAACACCCCACCTTACGGCTCCATCAACGTTCATTCGTCCCTGCTGCCCAAATACCGGGGGGCGGCTCCCATCAACTGGGCCATCCTCAACGGGGAGCGGGAGACCGGCGTCACCATCATGTACATGGCCAAGGAGCTGGACGCCGGGGACATTCTGCATGTGCTGAAAACCGATATTGACCCCCAGGAGGACGCCCAGACGCTGACGGCGCGGCTGGCGGAGCTGGGGGCCCGGGCGCTGTCCGAAACTGTGGAACAGCTTCGTGCCGGAACCGCTCACCGCACGGTTCAGGACCACAGCGCCTATACCTACGCCCCCATGCTCACCAAGGACATGGGCATCATCGACTGGACAAAGCCCGCCGGGCATATCCATAACCAGGTCCGGGGCCTGATTCCCTGGCCCTGCGCCTCCACGGAGCTGGGCGGGGCTACGGTGAAGATATTCCGCACGGAGGTAGGCAGCGAGACTGCTAAGGCTCCCGGCACCGTGGCGGCCGCCGGAAAGGCGGGCATCGACGTGGCCTGCGGCGACGGGCGGCTGCTGCGTATTCTGGAGCTGCAGCCCCAGGGGGGCCGCCGGATGGCGGCGGCGGACTATCTGCGGGGCCATCCCCTGCAGGTGGAGGCATGAGCCCCCGGGAGAAGCGCAGCGCCCGGGATGTGGCCCTGGATGCGCTGATGCAGGTGGACAAGGCCAACGCCTGGTCCGATGAGGCCCTGCGCCGTCTGATCGCCCAAAACGGGCTGGACAGCCGGGACGCGGCCTTTGCCACCCGCCTGTGCTATGGGGTGATGCAGAACCGGATGCTGCTGGACTATTACATCGGCTGCTGGTGCGCCCAGAAGCCGGAGCGGCTGGAGCCGGTGATCCGCAGCATCCTGCGCATCGGCGGCTATCAGATATTGTTTATGGACCGGGTGCCCCACCGGGCCGCCGTCAACGAGGCGGTGGAGATGACCCGCCGCCACGGGCGGCCCAAGGCCGCCGGTATGGTCAACGCCGTGCTGCGGCGGTTTGTGGAGCACTGGATGGATATGCCGGACCTGCCCAAGGGGTCCACGGCGGACTATCTGTCCCTGCGGTACAGCCATCCCAAGTGGCTGGTGCTGCGGCTGCTGGACCTGATCGGCCCCGACGAGACCCAGGAGTTCCTGCGGCTGGACAACGACGCCGTTCCCACCTGCATCCAGGTGAACCCCCTGAAAACCACGGCGGAGGACCTGGAGCGGGAGCTGCGGGGCGACGGCGTCACCGTGGAGCCCCACCCCTGGCTGGAGGGCTGCCTGGAGATCACCGGCACCGGGGACCTGCGCAGCCTGCCCGCCTTCCGGGAGGGACGGTTCCTGGTCCAGGACGCGGCGGCCCGTCTGGCCGCCATGGCGGCCTCCGCCGCCCCGGGGGACCGGGTGCTGGACGTATGTGCCGCACCGGGGGGAAAATCCTTCTCCATGGCCATGGACATGGGCGACCGGGGGCAGATTCTGTCCTGCGACGTTCATCCCTACAAGGTGAAGCTCATCGAAAGCGGCGCCCAGCGCCTGGGACTGACCTGCATCCGTGCGGCCACTGCCGACGCCCGGGAGAAGCACGCCGCCTGGGAGGGGCAGGCCGACGTGGTCATGGCCGACGTGCCCTGTTCGGGGCTGGGGATCATCCGGAAAAAGCCGGATATCCGCTATAAGAACCCCAAGGAGCTGGCCCAGCTGCCGCTGGTGCAGCGGGCCATCCTGGAAAACGCCTCCGGCTATGTGCGCCCCGGCGGCACGCTGGTGTATTCCACCTGCACGGTGCTGCCGGAGGAAAACGAGGACGTCACCGGGGATTTCCTGGACAAGCACCCGGAGTTTGAGCCGGTGCGCACGGCGTTTCCCCTGCCGGTGGGACCCTGCCCGGGGCAGGTGACCCTGTGGCCCCAGCGCCACGGCACCGACGGGTTTTATATCTGCCGGATGCGCAGAAAGGACTGAGCAAATTGACGGACATGCGATGCATGACGGAGGAGGAGATCACCCGGGTGCTGGCGGACATGGGCCAGCCCGCCTTCCGGGGCAAGCAGGTGTTCACCTGGCTGCACCGGGGGGTGCGCTCCTTCGACGAAATGAGCAATCTATCCAAACCCCTGCGCCAGCAGCTGGCCCAGGCGTACACCATCTCCGTGCCAACTGTGGCCCGGAAGCAGGAATCCCGGCTGGACGGCACCATAAAATACCTGTGGGAGCTGCCGGACGGCAACTGCATCGAAACGGTGCTGATGCAGTATCACCACGGCAATACCGTGTGCATCTCCTCCCAGGTGGGCTGCCGCATGGGCTGCGCCTTCTGCGCCAGCACCGTGGCCGGAAAGGTCCGGGACCTGACCGCCGGGGAGATGCTGGACCAGGTGCTGTTCACCCAGCTGGATTCCGGCCGGGAGATCTCCAATATCGTGCTGATGGGTATTGGAGAGCCCCTGGACAACCGGGACAACGTGCTGCGCTTTCTGCGGCTGGTGAACCATCCCGACGGGCTGAACATCGGCATGCGCCATATCAGCCTGTCCACCTGCGGCGTGGTGCCGGGCATCGACGCCCTGGCGGAGGAGGACCTGCAGCTGACGCTGTCGGTGTCCCTCCACGCGCCGGACAGCGAGACCCGGTCCCGGATCATGCCGGTGAACCGGGCCTGGGACGTGGAGGAGCTGTTTGCCGCCTGCCACCGGTATTTCCGCCGGACCGGGCGGCGCATATCCTTTGAATACGCCATGATCGACGGGGTCAACGATCACGACTGGCAGGCGGACCTGATCGCCCGGCGCATCGCCGGTATGCCGGGCCATGTGAACCTGATCCCCCTCAACGACGTGGTGGAAAGCCCCTTCAAGCCCAGCCGCCGCATTGCGGCCTTCCAGAAGCGGCTGGAGTCCCACGGCGTCACCGCCACCGTGCGGCGGAGTCTGGGCGGGGATATCGACGCCTCCTGCGGCCAGCTGCGCCGCCGCGCCATGGAGGAGAGAAAGGGGGAGGACCCTGAATGAAGCATTGGGAGATCACCGACACCGGCCTGATACGCCATGAAAATCAGGACGCCTTCGGCTTTGCCCAGCTGCCCGGCGGCTATGCGGTGGCCGTGGTGTGCGACGGCATGGGCGGCGTGGCCGGGGGCAGCATCGCCAGCACCGTGGCGGTGGAGACCTTTATCCGCACCCTGACGGAGACGGGGCACTCCGGCCACACGGACCGGGCGGTGCAGGAGGCCGTCAGGGCGGCCAACGCTGCCATACGCCAGCGGGCCGCCGGTCATCCGGAGCTGAAAAGCATGGGCACCACCCTGGTGTCCGCCCTGGTGAAGGGAGATAAGGTCCTCATCAGCAACGTAGGCGACAGCCGGGCCTATCTGGCCGGAGCCAACGGCCTGCGCCAGATCAGCCGGGACCACTCCCTGGTGGAGGACATGGTGGAAAAGGGGGACCTGACCCCGGGCCAGGCCCGCAGCCACCCCCGCCGCAACCTGATCACCCGGGCCCTGGGTCCGGACCCCGCCGTGGAGGCAGACGGCTTCCCCCTGCAGTGGAAGCCCGGGGATTTCCTGCTGCTGTGCTCCGACGGCCTGGTGAACACCGTCACGGACCAGGAAATTATGTTTGAAATTCTGCATAACGGACAGCCGGAGGACTGCTTGCAGCGGCTGATGGCCATTTCCAAGCAGCGGGGGGCGCCGGACAACGTGACGGCCATCCTGCTGATGAACGACTGAAGGAGGAATTGACGATATGGATCCTTACATTGGTAAAATGCTGGATAATCGCTACGAAATACTGGAGCTGATCGGCAGGGGAGGCATGGCCAACGTCTACAAGGCCAAGTGTCACCGGCTGGACCGGCTGGTAGCGGTGAAGATCCTGCACAGCGACCTGGCCCAGAACGCCGACTTCCGCCGCCGGTTCATGGATGAGTCCCGGGCCGTGGCCCAGCTGTCCCACCCCAACATCGTGTCGGTATACGACGTGTCGTGCAGCGATGACGTGGACTACATCGTCATGGAGCTGATCGACGGCGTGACCCTGAAGCAGTATATGGAGCGCCGGGGCCAGATGGACTGGCGGGAGGCGCTGCACTTCATCACCCAGATCATGGGGGCCTGAGCCATGCCCACAGCCGGGGCGTGATCCATCGGGACATCAAGCCCCAGAACATCATGGTCCTGCGGGACGGCAGCGTCCGGGTGGCCGACTTCGGCATCGCGTGCCTGGCGGACCAGGGGCAGACCCTGACCCAGGAGACCCTGGGCTCCGTGCACTATATCTCGCCGGAGCAGGCCCGGGGCGACCGGGTGGACGCCCGGTCCGACATCTATTCCGCCGGCGTGGTGCTGTATGAGATGCTCACCGGCAAGCTGCCCTTCCAGGGGGACTCCGCCGTGTCCGTGGCCATCCAGCACCTGAGCGCCGTGCCCAAGGCCCCCCGGGAGCTGAATCCCGATATCCCCGAGGCCCTGGAGCTGATCTGCATGAAGGCCATGTGCCCGGACATCTCCAAGCGTTACCAGACCGCCGACGCCATGCTGGACGATCTGGAGAAATTCCGCAAGGACCCCGCCGTGGACATGGACTATATCCGGGAGGACCTGAAGGCCGCCGTGGTGTGCCAGGAGCCCACCCAGCCCCTGCCTACCAACCAGGTGGCGGCGGTGAGCCGGGCCAACAGCGCCGTGGCCCAGGAAGAGGAGGACAAGAAGCACAGCCGCAAGGTGGTGGGCCTGGTCATCGGCGGGTTCGCCCTGGCCCTGGTGCTGATTTTCGTGGTGTTCAAGCTGGTGGCCGGCGGATTTGACGCCGGTAATGGCACGGCGTCCCACCAGGTGCCGGACCTTCTGGGCAAGACCCTGGAGGAGGCCGAGGCCCTGCCTGAGGTGAAGGACATCTTCCGCATCGAGGTACTGGGCACCAAGCCCAGCGACAAATATGAGCCCGGCCAGATCGTGGAGCAGGACCCCACCGGCGGCCGCAGCCGCAAGAACAACCTGGTCATCAAGGTCTATCTCTGCGCCCAGGAGGACGACACGCTGATGCCCCCCGTGGTGGGCATGGAGTTCCTGATGGCCAAGACGGAGCTGGGCAACCTGCATCTGGACCTGGATGTCCAGCGGGCGGAGGCCTATTCCCCCGACGTGCCGGAGGGCCAGGTGATGCAGAGCTCTCCCACCGCCGGTGAGCCTCTGAACAAGGGCGACACCGTGGTGCTGACCGTCAGCAAGGGGCCGGAGACCAAGCCTCTCACCGTGCCCAATTTCGTGACCATGCACATTGACGACGCCGCCCAGCAGGCGGAGGCCCTGGGCCTGACCGTGGGCGAGCATCAGTATGAGTTCAGCGATAAGCCCGAGGGCACCGTCATCGGCCAGAGCATCCAGCAGGGCACCGAGGTGCAGTCCGGCACGGAGATCGTGTTCACCGTCAGCAAGGGCGCCAGCTCCGCTGAGCGGGTGGTGGTGTTCGACATCCCAGAGCAGTACCGCAGCGACAGCAATATGAAGATCGAGGTCATGCAGGACGGCAGCATCATCCACTCCACCTATGTGGACGGCGGCACCGCCTCCTTTACCTACACCTTCCATGGCAGCGCCGGTTCCACCTCCACCATCAAGCTGTATATCAACGGAACCGAGGCCGTGGCCCAGGAGATCACGTTTTGATCCGGGGACGCATTGAAAAGGCCCTCAGCGGGTTTTACTATGTGAACACCGGGGCGGAGACCCTGCAATGCCGGGCCCGGGGCAAGTTCCGCCGGGAGGGGCTGTCTCCCCTGGTGGGGGACTGGGTCCAGGTCCGGGAGCTGGGCGGCGGCGAGGGCTTTGTGGAGGCGGTGGAGCCCCGCCGCAACGCCTTCGACCGCCCGGCGGCGGCCAACATCGACCAGCTGGTGATCATCGCCTCCGCCGCCCTGCCGGTGACGGACCCGTATCTCATCGACCGCATCAGCGCCATTGCCGCCCTGAAGGACTGCCGGGTGCTGCTGTGCCTGAACAAGTGCGACCTGGACCCGGCGGAGGAGCTGTACGGGATATACAGCGGCTCTGCCATCCGGGTGCTGCGGGTCAGCGCCGTCACCGGCCGGGGGATCGACGAGCTGCGCCGGGAGCTGGCCGGAAAGCTCAGCGCCTTCACCGGCAACTCCGGCGTGGGGAAGTCCAGCATTCTCAACGCCCTGGACCCCCGTTTTTCCCTGGCGGTGGGGGAGGTCAGCAAGGCCCTGGGCCGGGGGCGGCACACCACCCGCCATGTGGAGCTGTTCTCCCTGGGACAGGACACCTATGTCATCGACACCCCGGGCTTTGCGTCCTTTGATACCCAGGAGCTGGACCTGGAGCTGAAGGAGCACCTGCCGGAGACCTTCCCGGAGTTTGCCCCTTATGTAGGCGGCTGCCGCTTTGTGGGGTGCAGCCACACCAAGGAGAAGGGCTGCGCCGTGCTGGAGGCCGTCCATCAAGGGAAGATCCCTCGCAGCCGCCACGCCAGCTATCTGCGGCTGTATAACGAGCTGAAGGACCTGAAGGCCTGGGACAAGAAATAAAAAAATTCCTCTGCATGCTTGCAGAGGAATTTTTTTTGTCTTACAGGCTGCCCTCTCGGGTATAGTGCTCGTACCGCTCCTGCAGCCAGGCTTTCAGCTGCTCCACGCCCTGGTCGTCCCAGGGGAAGTCCTGCTGCTGCACGTCCTTGGCCACCTCGAAGCAGTACACGGTGTAGACCGCCGTGTGCAGAAGGCCGTTGTCCTTGTCCATTTCAAAGCGATAGCGGAAGTCGTCGATGTTCCCGGTATACACGAAGGCCCGCTTGAACCACCGGGGCGTCAGCTGGGAAAAGTTCGGATGCATCTGAATCACTCCTTATAAAGTCTTTCACACCAGGTCGTATAGCTGCCGCAGATCCCGAATCTCGTAGTCGATCCGCAGGTCCTCCGGCCGGGCGGCTTCCTTGGGGTTGTACCAGCAGCAGGGGAGGCCGTAGTTATTGGCTCCCCGGATGTCGCTGGACAGGGAGTCCCCCACCAGCAGGCAGTTCTCCCGGGTGATGCCATCAATGCGGGAGAAAACGTAGTCGAAGTATGCGGCACTGGGCTTGCTGGCCCCGGCCTCCTCCGAAATAAAGGCCCCGGTGATATAGGGCGCGATAGCGCTGCCCGCCAGCCGGGACCGCTGCACCGCCGCCACGGCGTTGGTGACGATGTACAGTCGGTGCTCCCGGGACAGGCCCCGGCAGACCTCCAGGGCGTGGGGCAGCAGTAGAGTATTCTGCCCCAGCACCTGCAGGTGCAGTTCGTTGCACCGGGCCGCATCCCGATCCAGGCCCATTTCCTTCAGAAAACGCCGGAACCGCTCCACCACCAGAAAGTCCTTGGTGCACTCGCCCCGGTCAAAGGCCGCCCACATGGCGTTGTTGCACCGCTTATAGCACTGAAAGCTCTCCTCCGTGTCCGGGATGTCATATCGGGCGCACACCTCATGAAAAGCGTGCCGGTTTCCCGCGTCAAAATCAAACAATGTGTTGTCTGCGTCCAGCAGCAGATAGGGGTATTTCATGTCGTTGCTCCTGTTATTATATGGTAATAGGGAGTATATCATAACTGCGGCAAGGATGCAATAGCGGATTCATAACCCCACCTTCTGGCAGGGATAAAAAAGTTGAAAAATGCGGGAAAAAGGTGTTGACAAATGGGGAATGGGGTGGTATTCTAACAAAGCTGTCGGCGAGAGCCGCGGCGGGGACACAGAGAGCGAAAAAATCAAGACTTCCCGAAAAAAGTTCTTGACAAAGCGAGCTCGATGTGGTATCCTAAATAAGTCGTCTGCAAAGACGGTGAACGACAAACGGTTTCAAAAAATGTGAAGAATGTCGAAAAAAGTTCTTGACAAACGAAACTGCTTGTGGTAAAATGCCAACTGTTCCGCAAGTGCGGGGCGTGTATCTTGTAAATTAAACAATGAACGAACAAAGCACCAGACGGGAGCGCATGAAGATGCGCAACTGAAAAGCTCGGACGCTGGGGTTTAGTCAATTACCCGGTGTTTGAGCAGAGTTTATGAAGCTATGGAAAATAGCTCTGTAAAATGATTAGCTCAGCGGAGACGCTGTGTTGATACGATTTATAGAGAGTTTGATCCTGGCTCAGGACGAACGCTGGCGGCGTGCTTAACACATGCAAGTCGAACGAGAATCACTGGAAGGAGTTTTCGGACAACGGAAGGTGAGGACAGTGGCG
>VOFK01001819.1_pt1 | contig 18780 bp, 30 predicted proteins | sample 5384121 | NCBI WGS metagenome assembly VOFK01 (sample SAMN12384730, study PRJNA508395) | human gut metagenome | isolation source: healthy gut J | host: Homo sapiens
TGCATTACTGCAGAGCAGGAGCCATTGCAGAAGAAACGCGGCCTCAGACCTCCCTGCATGGAGGATGCTCCCTCTGGCGAAAACAGGCAATCACTGAAAATCTGTGTATATTACTCATGCCAAAAGCAAAAAACTAAATAGGTATCAAAAAGAAGGTGTTCCTTGTTCTGTCTGGGGATAAAACCCCTCACCCGGCCTGGAGCATCCTGCATCACGTATGTCTCTTGGTGCCCAGTAAGATGTGACTGGTTCATCAAAACAGATGGTTCCAGCGTTTCATAGATGGGTTGCCAATAGATGCCGCATTACTCCATGGCGATGTGGTGACAACTCGTTTCTATCACCCAGTCCCGAGCTTCCGCATTTCGGGATGAGGCGCTGAAAGAGCGGATCTCGATTTCAGGACTCAGTTCACCCAGTTCACCTTTGGCAAGACAGGCAACGATAACATCGCGGTGAACATCCAGTCCCATGGCGCAGGTCAATATGTCTTGCATCAAATCCCTCCCTGAAGTATGCAGGCTGGGAATTGCCTGGGTGGGTATCCGAACTTTCCTACTCGTGCTCTTCACTTGCGTGATGCAACATACTGCTGTTCTCTTGGGCAATTCGTCCACGTTGAACAAACGGGGTGAAAATCCACCACGGTGCAACCGGACTACACCTGCCGACTTCAGTTTAGCAAATTCTACAGTTTACGCACAGACTATATTTTCATTCTCAGCTGTGATGGCTTTCATGAGGCGTTGAAAATTTCATAGGCAACCGATAACGAACCTGAACGGAGCAAAGCCCAGCAAATGGCGCGTCATGATCCGCACGGAAAGGAGGATTTGGGCGAGCGATTCAGCCAGTTTGCATCTGTATGTGGCATCACAGATGGCCATGACCTCCGTTCAGCTAACGATACTCCCGCGTTGAACGCCCTCAAAGCATTGCGCGGCGCACCCATCAGCATGGGCCGGGGTGAGATTCCCGTGGGCTGCTGCCAGCGGCCATCCGGTTTTGCCATTCCCCTTGTGTTCATTTTTGATTCAATTACAGCTCCATGCTACAATATCACTCGAAGCATGGTGCTGTGGTCATAGAGAGGAGGTTACCATGAGTATTGACCATAGCAGTCCTTATAATTCCCTCGCCGGGAAGCGGACATACACCGTCGAGGAAATTGCAAAATTCTTGGCATAGGAAGAACCGCCGCATACAGCCTTGTCCATTCTGGCGTATTTAAGGCTGTGCGTATTGGTTCTTCCATCAGAGTTTCCAAAGTGTCCTTTGATGATTGGCTGGATAAACAGAATATGTAGGAGGTTTATTATGGCATCCATCAAAAAGGCGTAGAGGCAACAAAATACCATGTTGTCTATTACTATCTCAATGAGGACGGAGAGAAAAAACAAAAATGGGAATCGTTTGACACGGAGGCAGAAGCGAAAAACACCGCAAAAGCCGAAATCGAGTACAAACAAGCGTTCCCGGAACCTTTTGCCCACCAGCAAAACAGACCGTTGCCGCGTTCCTTGAGGATTTTGTGAGCCTATATGGAACAAAGAAATGGAGTCCCAGCACCTATGAAGCCAATACGGGACTGATCCGCAACCTACATCAATCCCAAACTTGGCAGTACGCTGATGCAGGATGTAATCCTTCTATCGCCGCAGACCGTTTTATCTCTGCGCTGCAAAAGGACGAAATGCCCCCACTTATAAGAACCGATACAGCAAAACGGAGTATATGACGCCTGCCAATATCGAACGCATCAACAAATTGCTGCGCTGTGCTTTCGGTCAAGCTGTGCGCTGGGACATTATTGCAAAGAATCCCTTTGAAAACACAACGCTTCCGAAAATCAAGCGCAAACCCTGTGAAATATGGGATGCTGCTACCATTCGCAAAGCACTGACGAGTGCAAAGACGGAAGATTGTATGTCGCAATCAACCTTTCTTTTTGCCTGTTCCTTGCGGATTGGCGGATTGTCGGCCTGACATGGGATAACATTCACATTTCCGACGCAGATATTGCCAGCGACAATGCTTATCTGTGTGTGGAGAAAGGAACTGGTGCGTGTGCGTGAGGACTCTCTCGCTGTTTTGGGAGAAGAAGAAATCATCAAAAAGTTCCCCGAACAATGTATTTGGAAGATGCCAGCACCGTAATCGTGCTGAAAACACCCAAAAACAGAAAGCAGCGTTCGCAAAGTGTGGATGCCAAAACGGTTGCCTACATCCTGCGGGAATGGAAGGCGTCACAGGACAAGCAGAAAGAATTTCTCGGCAGCGAATATCTTGACTATAACCTTGTGGTGGCGCTGCCAAATGGACGCCCCTGTGAGGAAACTGTTATTTCAAACGCATTTCGACGCTTGAAGCGAGGACGCGCAACTTCCCTGATGTGGTGTTTCATTCTCTCCGTCATTCCAGCACTACCTACAAGCTGAAAGCTCAACCAGGGGACATTAAGGCCACCAGGGGGCGATACCGGACATTCACAGGCCGATATGGTCACAAAGGTCTATGCACACATTCTCGACGAAGATCGCAAGGTCAATGCGCAGAAGTTTGAAAGTGCCTTCTATGCCAATCCCGACCTACGCTCGGTTCGTCCCCGGAGGAACCGAAGGAACCGGCGCCCGCCACATTGGATTTGGAGGCCCTAGTGGAACAGCTCCGCAACTCACCGGAATTGGCCAACACGCTGGCCGCATTGCTGGCGTCGGCCCCATCCGAAAAATAGGGCGGGAAAATCGTATTAGCAAATCGGCGTTTTTTTTAGCAAGGCCGGAAAAATAGTTTGAAGCCAATTAGCAGGCATACAGCGGAAAATGTATAAAATCGTTCCGGCAGAGCGGCAAGAATGCTCCGAAGAAACGATAACAAAAAAACCGCTGTAAACCTGCTAAAAAGTCAAGTCCTAATTAAAAGAAAAGTTATCGGCAGAAAAAGAGCATAGCAAAACAGAGACGGCAAAGTGGATCGCCTGGCCGCCTCAAATAAAGTATTGGAGATCTCAGCTCATTCTATTGCCGACAAACTGCGGTAGAGCTCTGTGACCTTGCCATAATAGATCCGGAGGAACTTATTCAAGCCTGCCACCATAGCGAGTTTACCACTCTTTCCCTCGCCGCGTTTTTTTCTCAATGAATGTAAAGATCGGGTCGTTTGCCGGTTTGTGCATCACATAGCTCTGCATAACTTCGTACCCGGTCTTACGCAGATAGCGATTTCCCCGCTTGAGAGATATGCCGGTTATTCGCGCGGAATTTGCCGGACTGGTACGGCGGCGCATCGATGCCGGCGTATGCGATGAGAGCCCGCTTGCTGTGAAAGCGTCGGACATCTCCAATCTCCGCAATCAGGCGCGGAGCCAGCGTGTCCCCGATGCAGGGCATTTCGCGCACGAGAGAATATTCCGGCAGAGTCTTGGCGAAAGCCTGCATCTGTGTTAAAATAAGCGTCACGGGACGCCTCCACTGTGTGGAGGACTCGTATCGCTTCCGTAATGACGATCTGCGTGGATGGTGCGTCGGGAAGCACAGGGATACCGTTTTGAGCTGTGGCAAAGATGAGCGCTGCCATACGTTCGCAATTGCGGTATCCCTTTTTTTCCTGCCCATTTGCAATAATCCTTCCGAAAGCGCGTTTCTCCCATTTCGAGGATGTGAGTGGTGTGACGATACCGCAGGACAAAGTCCGAAAGCTTGTGCCGTCCGGCATGGTCGCTCATGAGCTCCTGCATACCGGGCAAAACCTGGTCACAGATGGCGTTAAAATCGACCTTCGCTTTGATCAGAAGGGAGGTCATCTGGTAATACTGCCGCGCCAGAAGCTGAAGCTCCCGATATGTATCCTCCGGCAGTCTGGTCGGTTGAAGCTCATGCCAATAGGCCAGACCGTACAAAGCGATCTGCATAGCGTCGATCCGATCGGTCTTCACCTTGCGGATACTTTTGTGAGCAAAACCGCTTCATCCGCAGCGAATTGACGACGGAGACGAATATTTTCCGTTCTCCAACAAAGCAGCTACCACCGGGCAATGGTAGCTGCCGGTGCTTTCCAAAACGGCACGAACCTCTTCACCGCTGCTGCGCAGCGATACGAGCTCCGACATCCCCTTCCTCGTGTGCTGAACTTCAAATGGAGTGTACACGATCTCTCCCCTGGCTTCATTCCGCACACTGTACTTTTTCCTTTGGACACGTCGATCCCGATACTGAGCATGGGCATTCCTTCTTTCCTGATAAAATATTGCAATGCTTCCGCACCGGCTTATTACGATTCAAATTGGTTCGTGACGCGCACGCGGCATAGCCGGAGCAACCTGCTCAATCGAATCTTTATAACAAGAGGGCGGAGGACTGTTTACAGCTCGAGCGCTTGGCTCATCAAAGAGACCGTCCATCCATTGCCCTCCCATTATAACAAAAATAAGCATAGCTTCCGAGGCTTCCTATACGCTTCGGGTGCTATGCTTATTTTTGTACCAATCAAAGAGTACGCCCACCGCATTTTTGTTCCCTCTTTATACCACAAATCAGAAGACTGCAAAAGTCGTCCTATCCTCTTGCGCTTTCTTCATAAAATCCTTGAATAGTAGGTAAGCGCCTCATAATCCACCGTCTGGCAAGATCAAAGTAGAGATGAGATAATTGAGACCGAGGTATCAGAAGCCCCATCGGTACCAAAAGCCTCAAGGAGGTCTCAGGAATGCCGGACGAGTTTCAAACCCCTGAAAAAGCGGAGATAATCGGCAGATAAGTAGTTTTTCCATGAGTTATATGCATTATTTCTTGTGAAGAATAATAACCGGATAGACTGTGCTCACCTTATACCATCAAGGATAAGGGGTTGAGCAAAACTTCGATTTGCTCATGAGACTATACAATAAATAGTGTCATCCAACTTGTTTGGAACCCATATATTAGATTCTCAACTTTTGCAAAACTCATGTTTTGCTCAACCCTATCTAATAAGGATAAAGTGAACGTCTCTTAAAATTCAAAAGCTGTACAAAGAAACGTGCTGCTGCGAGCCGTAGATATCGTTATCACCAAACGCACCAGACGAGATGGGGACGCTGGTAAAGTGCATTTGAACGCCATCGCTGGCTCATATACCAAGCACTCGTCAATATCCTTGAGGTCGATCTTGCACAGCTTGCTCAGATTTTTCCCGATTCCAGGCACCTGACGCTTTCATCTGCTCGAACTGTTCTTTGTTGTTAAAAATCACATCTAGCGTAAAGCGGAACGGACCGGCGTCCTTGCTGCGAACGATTGCGTCCGCGTCAATAAGCCTCATGACAGTTTCCTCCTATTTTTGGACCCATGTGATCGGAAACGGCTTGATCAAATCATCGACCACCATCAAATGATAGAGCGCGAACTCATAGCATGGGGGCGCGGGAAATTCTGCCGGCGTATACAGAAACGCCAGATTGCCGCTGTTTGCGCGACGTCCTGGGAAACCCTGATGCAGAATGCCCGAGCGACAGAGCGCACAGACCGTGTTTGCCGTGTCCTGATCGGGCGAAATCACCTCGATGACCAGGCCGATCTCCTTTGGGCGTCCACGTTTCGGGATCACGTTCCTTCATGATCTCGCCCGCGCCGTAGCGGTGGGAAGAGTATCTTATAGTCTTTGTCCTCCCTCAAACTGCGGCAGATCTCGTTTGACTTTGGTGCGCAACCGCTTTTCGATCTCGGCAAAATTCGCGATCACAAAAGGGTCGCGGATGCCCGCCAGACAGATGCAGCGGAAGCCGGTGTGGCGTGAGCCCTCCAGCTTGAGCGTGAGCCGCGCGGGCTCCACAAATTTTGTTCCACGCACGCGCAGAGAAGCTATGTTTCAGTAACCTACCGTTAAAATAGGCGAGCCCTACCGATTTTTACTTTCAGAAAGGGGTCACGGCCTGTCGTTGGAAATGACTATCTGGACGCAGCACTTTCAACGAACAGCTTTTTGGGCTATGAAGCAATCAGCGAGCCGGAGGAGCATCCCGATCCGTCCTCTGAATCCCTAAAAATGCGAGGTGGTTTTGAACCGCCTCGCTTTCTTAAAGGGCATTTTGCAAATCACAATGACCAACGCCTGATTTCCTTATATTTTGCAGAATACATTCCTTCTGTCCCTATTTATTGGGTAGATCAAGGAAAGGAGGGTTTCCTATGTATAAGCCCCACACCATTGAACAATACAAAGTCTATCGCTTTCTGGAAGAAAACTTTGCGCTGGAGCATTTCCTGCTCGCTCCTTTGTCACGCTTCGGACTGATGCTGGAGGACAAAACCGATGAGAAAATCGCGTTTGCCTTTCTCAATAACTGTGTGCAGGAAATACCCGTACCAGCTCCAGCCGATCCGGAAACGGTAACCACTTTTCTAAAACAATTCCGCAGCCTTACGCCCCACCCAGTCGTCCATGACTTTGAAGCGCTGACCCGCTGGTGGCTGAACAATCCCAACCCGCTTACCTACCAGCAGGCACTTGGTATGTCCGATGATCTCTACCGCCATTTTCTGTCTCATCCTTTTGATCAGTGAAGATGAGGCCCTTCGGCTGGCACGCAAAGGACTCGTTACCGTATCGGAATATAATGACCTGCAGCTATGGTATTTCAACGGCCATACAATGTCCTGCTGGTTTGGTCCTCTGGGAGTAGATGGCACCGGAAGCCTATACGGCCTGACCTTTGACTATCAAACGGCATCCCCAACAAAGACTCAGTTCTACCTATTGGATGACTACTACCGCGTTATGAACCATCTTACAGAGTAAAACCTTTTCAACTACTACATATCGTACTTGTCGCTGGCAATAAATCTATATATAGTGTTTTACATCTTGACAGACACAAGATCCAGTGCTATACTGAGCTTGTAATTGATTTTTTGTGCGTATCCCATTTGGGAATATAGGTCTTTTTGATCTGTACCGTAGGCCAAAAGCCTGCATTGCACACGCTGTTAAGTTTGTATGCAAGTGTCAGTGATTTTTTGCGCCCTTTTAGGGCCGAAAAACTGCTGGCACTTTTTTATATAGATAATAATGCCAATGGCAGAAAGGAGTGTTATGGCACAGATTTTTGTGTTCGGGCGCGTCATGAACGACCTCGTACCCAAAGAAAGCCAGTCCAAACAAAGCTATGTATGCTTTTGATCTGATGGAACGCACCAAAAACTGGACGCAGTTCTATCAGGTATGGGCCTGGGATGCAGATGTCACCCGGCTCATGCAATTCAAGGTCAAAAAAGGCAGTATGATCTGGCTTGCCGGCTCACAGCGGCTGGTAGATGTTCGCATGAAGGACGGTAAATTGGAAAAGAAACTGAAGGTCAGTCTAAATGACTTTGGTTTCTCCCCAAACAGCCCGCCACAGCGAACAGACAGGAGAATGACCCGGACATTACTGCGGAACCCGCACCGCCTCCCCCACAGAGGTATTGACGGTGACCGTGAATCCCTGCCGGAGTAGTTTACTTCGGCGCCCAAGAGAGGACCGTATCAAGCTTTTTTCAGAATGAAACTGAAAGCTTGGTGCGGTCCCCTTTTTTTGTTTTCCAACAAATTCAGAAAAAGGATGGTATCAAACATGAATAATGACAGAGGACTTTTGAGCGGCAGCATCACGATCCTGATTGGTGCAGTCATCGCAATTATGGCTCTGGTACGCGGGCCCTGGCAGGTTTGGCTACTTCTGGGCGTTTTCACACTCTGGGGACTGTGGGTAGTTTTGATCTTGCTTCTCCCCCTATATGCAGCAGGCCCAACGGCATCGCCAGCGTCAGCAGCGCACCAGACGGCTCCATGCAGAAGGCATCCAAACAAGAAGTTTTGAGATCCCTGACCTGGACGGCACCAACTCCGATGACCTTCTGGTGCGCCACACCAACCATCGCATTCTGGCATATCTGCGCTCCTCTTATCCGCAAGCCACCTTCGAGTGGTGTGAAAAGCAGCCGGAGCAGCTGATCCGCAATGGCGGTACCGGCCGCATCCGTGTGTTTGGCATTGACGAGTTTGATCACGCTGATGTGACACTGGATCAGAACGCCAATATCAAATGTGATATGGTTAAGATCGTTCCGCTGTCCAAGGTCGGCGGAGAAACAAACGAGGATGATGCGACACCTCCGAAAAGGCAGCCTGTTGATCCCCGTATCTGGTATGAAACGCAGGGACGCTCTGTACTGGAAGCACTGATCTCCGACCTTAATTCCCGTGGACACAGCAAATTGACGCTTCCGGGAAGACGGTGATATCTGCATTGAGCAGGGCGAAGATGCTGTTTCTCAGGAGCATCTGAACAACTTTCCCCAGAAGGTCTACTGGCCCCGTCTGGCAGAGGTTCTGGAAAGCAATGGTCTGGCCGCTGAAGTCACCGCCCAGGGCATTCAGGTATCCTGGTAATGCTTCTGCTGCCAAGGAACACAGAGAAAGGAGTGAACTTGACGAATGAAATCAGGACTTACCATCGTGGAAATGGCACAGCAGATTGAACGCCAATCCAAACTCAAGCAAGACTATTTGCTTGATACCCGGCGACTTCAAGTAGAACCTTTTGGTTCTCAACTTTATCTCCATACCTTTGACGACCATGATGACCCACTGGTGGAGCCACTGGAGATCAACCAGATCGCCCACCGGCAGATCGGCACACATCTGAAGATTCCGGCTGCTTACTATGACCGTATGCTTTCCGATTATCCGGAACTGCTGGCGGAGAATGTGAATTCCTGGTTCCAGCGGGAACCGACCCAGCGTATGGTCCGTACTCTGGATGGCACTGTACGGGCATTTTTAAGTAACCGCTATCGCCGCATTGATAATCTGGACATTGCAGAGATCGTCCTCCCTGTCATTCAGCAAATGGAGGACGCCTATTTTGAAAGCTGCCAGATCACGGACAGCCGTATGTACATCAAGGTAGTCAACAAGCGGCTTGAAGCCGAAGTTGTACCCGGTGACATCGTGCAGTCCGGTGTTATCATCAGCAATAGTGAAGTTGGACTGGGTTCCGTCAACATCCAGCCTTTGGTCTATCGGCTGGTATGCAGTAACGGCATGGTCGTCAACGATGCCCAGACTCGCCGCACTCACATCGGCCGGGTCAATGAGGCAGATGAAAACTTTCAACTGTTCTCACAGGAGACATTGGCCGCTGATGACCACGCATTTGCCATGAAGATCAAGGATACCGTGATGGCCGCCGTGGATGAAACGCGGTTTACAAGGGTGGTCGGCATGATGCGTGAAGCCACAACCGTCCAGATGAATACCACTGATATTCCCAGTGTTGTCCGTCTGGCAAGCAAGGATTTCAATATCACCGAGGAAGAAAGCAGCGGCGTTCTGCAGCGTCTGATTGAAGGCAAGGATCTGACCCTCTATGGGCTATCCAATGCCGTAACACGCTTTAGTCAGGATGTGGACAGCTATGACCGCGCCACTGCCCTGGAGGGGATCGGATACAATATCCTGTCCATGCCCCGACAGCAGTGGAACCGTATCAATCAGATGGCCGCCTGACCATCTGCAACCATCACAGTTTTTAAGGAGGAACCACTATGTATAATCAGAACAGCGATTTGATGAAACAGGAAAAATTCATGCTCCCCACTATGATCGAAGGCGATTTCAGCGCCGAGGAACTGGCTGAGGACGCCGATGGTCTGCAGATGAGTTTTCAGCGTGTCAAGATTCCCGCCGGCGGCACACTCAATTTGAGATGCCGTCCGATGATCCGGACAATCCCGACTATGAAAAAAGAATCTGGTAGGCGTCATTCTGCATAACCACGCCACCTGCGCCTACTGGCCGGCTGGCAGCGAATATGACGACGATACCACGCCGCTTTGTTCTTCTGTGGATGGCAAGGTTGGCATCGGCACTCCCGGAGGCGCCTGTGCTGCCTGCGTGATGAACCGCTTTGGTTCTGCACCTGATGGCAGCAAAGGAAAAGCCTGTAAAAATATGCGTGTGCTCTACCTGCTTCGCAGTGGTGAGTACATGCCTCTGCAGGTAAATCTGCCTCCTACCAGCATCAAGCCCTTCAAGGAATTTCTGAACCGGGCCTTCATGCTCCGCCGCCGCGCCACTTACGGCAGTATCGTGCAGATTGGTCTCAAGCGTGAGAACAACGGCACCAATGACTACAGTGTTGCTACCTTCAAACTGCTGCAGGATTTCCAGGGCGAGGAGTTGGCTCAGATCCGGGCTTACGCCAATAGCTTTAAGGAGCAAATCAAACTCCTGCTCCAGCAGCGTGCCGAAATCACTGAGGAGCAGCGCGACACCGGCTGCGATTATGTAATCGAGCCTGGCGCCATGACCAACGAGCCGGCAGACGGTCACTATACTGTCAGCCAGATCAATGGTGACTGCGAGCAGCTGCCCGCATAAGTATCTTGATGTGGCCTGCGCCACATGACACATGAACAAAGGGATGCCTTCGGTTTAACACACCGGAGGTATCCCTCTTTTTTTATTTAAGGAGGAAAATACAATGTTATGTGAAGTACCATTAACCAAAGAACAACAGGCATTTGCCACTGCCCATCATAGCTTGGTCTACAAGTTCTGAACGAAAACCGGTTGCCAGAAGATGAATTTTACGATGTAGTCGTTTTCGGCATCTTAAAGGCAGTAAAAGATTACTTTTTCAATCTCCATCTGCACAACAATTCTCTTTTAGCACAATCGCCACACGACGAGAATGAAATTCGGCTTATTCGATTACTTCCGCACCCAGGAGCGCCGCAAACGCAATATGGAGATTCTCAGTATTCATGTCGGGTTATATCCTGATGGTGCGCCTTTGGAAGATACCATTCCTGCCCATGACCCAATCATGCAGCAGTTGGAAATGGACCTTTGCTCCACGAGCTGGCCGGAAAAGTATCCAAGCAGCAAATGGATATTGTTCATCTGAAACAAGGCGGCTATGGCATCCGTGAGATTGCCCGTACCCAAAAGGTTCCTATGCGGCGCATTAAAGAACTTGCTGGCCGAAGTCCATGATGTGCTGTTGGACATCTGCTGTGAATAAACCCATTACAGATAGAAATACCCTTACATCCACATTTTCAAAAAGATTGGAGGTCAAACCGAATGAAGAAAGAAAAGAAACAGATCGTTTTAAACGGTTCTCTGCTGCGTCCATTGTCTGTTGGACGGGGTGCACTTCTGCACACCGGAGGAAACATCTACCACACTTCGCGTGTGGTGGCGATTCTGGAGGAATCGGAGAATTGCGTCCGTTTTGAAACGCAGAACTCCCACTACCATCTCTCCATGTCCCCTTTTCCGCTGGCGGCTGTCAGTCCGCTCCCTGTGAGATTGGCCGCATGTGCGTGAAGGGACTATAAATGGATTGGAACAGCCAGCTCCCGCTGACTATTCCACAAGTTCTGGCCGTGGCGGATACCATTCCGTCACGGCTCTTTTTATGGAGGAACAAAATGAATGAAGAAATCATGAATGAGATCCAACCAGTCCGCCCCAAAGACCAGTTTCCCTTTTCCTGCCGTCAATGCGGGGCGTGCTGCCGCAATATCGAAGGCTGTGTAATGGTGGAAAGTCTGGATGCCTACCGTCTGGCTCGCTATCTCCGGGAAAAGGGTGAGCCCATCGAAGGAATAGAGGATTTCCTGTTCCGTTACTGCGAACCGGAACCACTGACTGAGGAAGGCTTTCCCTATCTATATGCTCAAGACAAAAGCCCCAAACGGCTCCTGTATCTTCCTTACGGATGGGCGCTGTTCTGTCTACCCTGCTCGTACCCGCACCTGCCGTATCTATCCTCTTACCGTAGGTCCAGGGGAGCGTGGCCGCGATTTTGAATACTGCCTGTGTCTGGACCGACATCAGAGCCACTTTACCGGCAGCCGGGTATCCGTCAAGGACTGGCTGTATCAGAGTTTTAAGAGTGAAGACAAAGAATATGTAAAGCGGGAATATGAGATTGCTACCGAACTGGGCAAACTGATGCGCGCCATTAACCCTGCCATGCGGCAAGGCATTGTATTCAAGGTACTCTACTACCGCTATTACAATTTTGATTTAGACCAGCCTTTTCAGCCTCAGTATGAGCAGAATAACCGACACCTGTTAGCAGACCTGCACCGGGTTGCCGGGGAACAGTAAAAGGCAAATGGCTTTTAGAAAGGGGGCCTTATTTTATGAATTTACACGAAACAGCAATGGGGCAAAGATTTTTTAATGTTCAGCTCCCCGCACTGATCAACACACTCAAAGATATTGCGGCGGCGCTTTCCCGTCCTGCACCATCTACTATATCCTTTCCGGCAGACCCACGCTTTCTCACTTCGCTCTATTATGGCGAATATGAAGCAGATGTGTTCAAGCCCGATAAACGCCTCGCACCTTTTAACCAGGCAGTACATCAGAAAGAAAAAGCTCTGCTTCCGCTGCTCTCCAACGAGGCGTCCATCGCTTTTGAACAGTATCAGACTGCGGTATACAATGCCGCAATTCTGCTGTATTGGAGCAGGCATACGCCTCTGGTTACCGTACCGCTGTGCAGATGTTTGCGGCAGGCTTAGGCCCACAGCCGCCAGTACCGGAACATGAGGAGGATAGCAATGGATGAGAACAGACTGCCCGAACTGCCCCAGGAAGCTTTTCGGCCAATGATCGCACAATCAGTCCAACTGGAACAGTTTTTAGGGAAAGAGCTGATTTTTTGCTTTCGGGATCTTGATGGCGTCCATACCTTTACTACCTGCTATGGCGATATCTACAAAACAGTCAACACTGCGGGACTATGTCCGGCTTCTGGAATCGGTGTGCGATCAGTGGGAGCTGACTGGATTCCATCGTGCTACCTATGAGTACCATGCAGAAAAGCTACGTAAAATTGCGGACAAGCTGCAAGCTGGTATCGGCTACGACTATGACAAAGCCGTGGAAAGATGCAAAAAGAAACGAGCAAAAAAGTCCCACAGCAACGATGTCGGGGAAGATGCCCTTCTACTGACGGTACGGGCTGCCGGCAAGTCCGCTGACAATGAAAAGGAGGCTGCGCCTTATGAGGAAGATACCCCTTGGGAACCTGAACTCGAATAACCCTATAAAAACATCTGTTAAAAAGTATCATGCAAGCGTTGCCCGACAATCTTCCAGAGAACGGAATCGATTGCTGGCTTGCAAGAGTTTTGCGTTTACCCACGCCAATGTGCATAAGCACTGCCGCCACTTCCGGCGCGGATAGCCGCCCGGAAGCTACCCATGGAGGATGCCTATGGAACGAGATGAACTACGCACCACTTTAGTGAACCATCTGGAAACCCTGCGGCGCAATCTGCAGGTCGTATCCATGGAGGTGCTGAAAACCAAGTACAAAAAACCATTTGATGTCCTGCGGCAAGACATCTGTAAAGCCGCTACCGCCTATACCCGCTTTCTGGTATTCGACGGTATGCGGATCAAACACAAATACTTTGATGAGGCCGTACCTTCTATATTGATGCAGCTGTGAAGCAAACCAAGCGGCTCAAACAGATCTCAGATGCTGCCTTCCAGCGTCAGGATATTGACGAGATCGAATCACTCGCCCTTGCCCTGCGCAAAGAGATAGAAGCAGCTCTGCAGCCCTTCTATATGGGGCATATGTGCCTTTATGTGACGCCGGAATGCTTTGATGACCCGCCCAAAACGCCGGAATCTACAATGATGCAACCGCCTGCGTCTGGAGGGATGGTACATGGCAACTCCTGGAGGATACCAGCAAAGGGTTCCTGCTCTTTGTCCAATCCAAATCCAAGGAGGAAGCTGCCGCATGAAAGATACATCCCAGCAATATCTAAACAGCGAAGCACACGGTTATCTCATGGAGGCCAAAGCCTATGCAAGCTTTTGCTCAAAGACTTGGAGCGCATCCGCGCCAAGCTCAAGCGGCACATCGAAAAGGAAGCCGCAGACCGCGAGGCAGAATTTGAAGCAGCTATGCAATACCATAGCGAAAGCGACATCCAGGAAGCCTACGGCTGGGAATTATCAGCGAACAGCAATATGAACACTATCTGGAATTGTTCCGTCAAGGCCGCAAGGCACTTGATGAACACAGCCCCACTGTTACAGAGCTGGCTCTCTCCATCCTGAACCGTATCTTTCAGGATATTGATAGAGACTGCCGCCAATGCGAGTTTGAAGCCCTGTCTCCGGAAGAACAGCTTGCCGAGTTGAAGCGTGCTGAGGAATCAGGCAGGCATGGAGGCAGTATATCGCCAGTCTGAAGGAAATGATCAACCCCCTCCGCTGCGCAGGAATGACCCTTAAAAATCGCTACTGAAATTTACTTTGCAGACTGCCTACTTGCAAAATCAGATTTTTTCGGCTAAAATAGGTATATAATAATATATCAGCCGAAATTAAGAAAGGAGGAACGCCTGTGTATATCACCCGACACATGGAGAAACCGGTGATGGAGCTGAATGAACAGTATCCTGTGCTTCTGCTTACCGGCCCAAGGCAGGTTGGAAAAACTACCATGCTGGAACATTTGATAGAGGTCGAGGGCAAGGGGGCGCAAAAAGGTCTCTTTGGATGATCTGACGCTGCGGGAACTCGCCAAGACGGACCAAAGATGTTCTTTCAGCTGTATCAGCCGCCGCTGCTCATTGACGAAGTGCAATACGCACCGGAACTGTTCCCATATATCAAAATCATGGTAGATGAACGCCATCAGCCCGGCGATTTCTGGCTGACGGGTTCTCAGCTTTTTCAAGATGATGGAGGGCGTACAGGAATCTCTGGCCGGCCGGGTGGCTCTGCTCCACCTCTCACCGCTTTCCCAGAGTGAGATCATGAAACGGCCCCCTGAACCACCGTTCAGCCTGGAACTGCCTCTTTTGTCAGAACGGCAGAACGGACGCCAAATGCTGAACACGCCAGGTCTTTCAGCATATCCATCAGGGCGGGATGCCTGCCCTGGTCACAGGAACTTATTCCAATGCCTCCATCTTCTATTCCAGTTACATTGACACTTACATGGAACGGGATGTGCGGCGGCTGTCAATGACATTGACAGCTTGAAGTTTTTGCGCGTTCCTGCGTTCTGTCGCCGCCAGGACTTCCCAGCAGGTCAATTACAAGGGCATTGCCGATGATGCGGAGATCGACCAGACCACAGCCAAAAACTGGCTTCATGTTCTGGAGGCGCTGGGGATCATCTTTTTATTGGAAAGCCCTATTCCAATAATGTCCTCAAACACCGTATCCACACCCAAGCTCTACTTCTGACTCCGGCATTGTCTGCTACCTGACCCGTTGGAGCAGTCGGAGACAGCCATGGAAGGAGCCAAGCGGCGCACTACTGGAAAACTATACCGTAGCGGAAATCATCAAGACCTATCAGAACGCCGGTCAGGGAGCCAAATTTCCTGTACTATTACCGGGATAAGGATGCCAGAAATCGACCTGATCCTGGGCGGGACGAAAACTGTTTCCCATCGAGATCAAAAGATGGCCTCGCCGCCAAAGAAATTGACGAAGGTATTTGACCTGATCGACAAGTCCCCACTGCAGCGCGGCACTGGTGCTATCCTGTGCATGGCTGACCAGTTGGGCGCTTTTTGATCAGAACAATCTGATCGTGCCTATCTCTTTTTGATTTAACGAGGAACCCTGCCGCATTACCTGCGGCTTATAACCGAAAGGATCGACAGACTGCATTTGGCGGCCTGCCGGTCCTTTTTTCATTTAGGAGGAAACACCTGATGATAAAACGACAAATATCTTTTCTGTTTTGGAAGATCCCGGATTCTGTATAGATGTATTCTGCACCATTGCAGAACCGGTACGCTACTACAACCGGGGATACCGAAAGCGGCGCATGGTACAGCTCTACACCGGACTGGAATGAAAATGGCAGTCTCATCCGGGAAGACCTCATCTTTGAAGTGATTGCAGATGGCGTAGTCTGTGCACTGGACGGCAGTGGTAACTTTGAAGGCAAGAAACCCTTCGTACCTTTCTGCCAATTCCGCCAATCGCTGGTGCAGTCCGTTCATACACAATATCCGCACCTGCAGAATCAGGAAGCACTAAGGGAAAAGCTGCTCTCCCTGCCGGATGCCAGAGAAACGGTTGGGCATGGTTGGTACTGGGAAAACTGGCTCTTTGCCACCGATTTTGAGAACACCGCTGAGGAAGCAGTAGACTCAGCCGAATGGCTAAATAGTCAGTTCCACATTCTGGCTGTCCGCTATATCCACAAGCCCACCGGCTTTGTGTTTACCAACTACCGTTTCCGGGACAAAAGAACCGAAGCCAAATCTTCTGGACATGACCTACTGCTCTATGACTGGAAAGACCAATGACCACACTGCGTCAAAAAATGCAGCAGCTATACACAAGGAGGATGCAAAATGAAAATTCACGAAGATCGTTCTCATATGAATATTGATACCAGATGGTTTGAAAAAGGCTATGCCAAAGAAGATGTCCACTCCCTGCGCCTGCAGTCTCTATGCACCGAAGCAGAGGCAGCAGCCAACAAACAGTTTTATGACAGCCACACCCGCGAAGAATGGGAGCAGTATATCCGTCAGGCAAGTTTGGAGAGCAGCGCGGCAATGAAACCCATCATGGAAGCCATCGCACAGGACTTTGTCTGCAACCAGTATGACGAAAATATCCCTGTGTCCTATGGCAGCGACCGATGGGATCTGTACTTCTGGTGTAATCCCTTTAACGGCGCCGCAGACACATCCGAACGGGATTTCTCATATTTCACGCTGACCTTTAACGAGCGTCAGACGCTGGAGAAACGAAGAAAAATCTGTCAACAGGTGCTGGAGCTCCTATGCTCACGCTTTCAGGAGCATCCCAATCTCCATGTAGCCGTACAGTATTCCATATGGTTTGACCATCCGAAGATCCACGATGCGGTGGAGCGCGCAAAGCCCCGTCTGCATGGCCTGCGCTGTATCCAGGACCAAAAAGAAGGAAAACTGCTCCTGCAGGACGGCGCCCTGCTCTTCAAGCCAAAATACGCAAAGAAATATTCCCGCACGCTGAGTCAGAGCCAGATTTTGTCTCTTAGTTGGGAACTGGGCGTGGCGGACGAAGAACTTCGGATATCGATGCGGCACCTGTTACCTTGCCTTACAAGAAATTTGGCGCCACGCACCCCATCCAGCTGCAGGTGACTTCCTACCTGAATGGAAACCTTGCCATACAAATGGTGACATGGGAAAGCGGTGACCCGGAACCCTGGGCGACTCTCACCGTCAACCTGCCCGGCCAACGGCAAAAGACCATGCCTTTATCGACACCAATGCCGATTCGGAATTTCCCACTTGGCTCATACGACATGGTCTGGCTATCCCAACCGGTCGCACCATGCAGAGTGGGTTCTGCACCTATCCCGAATATCGTTTTCGTGCCAACCGGCTGCAGGAGCTGGACCCGGAAGGGTATGCAGGCTACCTGAAAAATTTTGAAAGGCGGTGCAGCGCATGAAATATAAGGCAGTTTATGATGTACTGAATGAAAGGCGGCAGACTACCCCCGGTTTCTGTTACCATGACCGTAGCGGCTGGCGTGCTTACCCCCAGACCTACATGACCATGCAGTGCCCTTTATGGATTATTGCTGAAGATGCTGCCACGGGCAGGCGTCTGTGGATCACTCAGGAGGGGGCACCCGATTTAGCATTTCCATTCGAAGGATGGATGAACAGGGGCGTAACTATGGCCCTACCTATCGCATTACTTGTGAAAACAGGACAAAGCTGGCTCAGGTTCTGCGCTATCAGTTCGAGTCAAAAACTTTGGCTGTGTAGCTGACGATGACCAGAGAGGAACTGCATTCCTCTCCCTGCTCCGGTTTCCTTGTCCGGAACACACACTAAGAAGCACCGGCAATCTGCATTTTTGCAGGCGTCCGGTGCTTCTTTGGAGGAAAACGCTTATGAATACTCTCGTATTTACACTGGGCGAACACCGATCCCAGCTGACTTTGAAAATCAGTACCTATCCCAACGGCAATCTCGCCATCAAGCTTTATGAAAAGGATCACGGCATCCTGATTTTTTGGGAAACCCTGACCACCAACTTAACCGGAATCCGCCCCGACCACTGCGCTTTCATCAATATAAAAGCCGCAGACGGACTTTTTCCAGTCTGGCTGTCAGACAATCACCTTGCGGAACCTACCGGGACAAATTCTTGAATCGGATGGCCGTCTTTACCCTGAATACCTGTTTTATGGCAAAGAATTGGACGCCCTGGACCATGAGGGGCACACCCTCTACATCCGGCATCAGAAAGGCGAGCTGGGGCGCCGCTTTGAGCGGCTGTATCTTGCCCTGCGCCGGCTGGCGCGAGAAATCAATGGATTCAGCTACACTGATTACAGCGGCTGGCGGTGTCCAGATGGGAGTTCCACCACCCTGCCCCTCTGGATCGAGGCATTTGACCCTTCTCATGGCCGCAAATTCATCTTCACGCAGAAAGGACCCGCACTCCAGACTACCATCCGCTATGCCGATGGTACAAAAAAGCAGCGCATCTACCGGCGTAAAGAGGACATGGCTGCCGAGCTGATGACCATGTTTCAGGAAGAATTGCGTGTCTACCCTCCCTGGTCTGAAGACCGGAGGAAACGGTACGAATATGAAAGACAATAAAATAGGAGGACATCATCATGAAGATCCGTATCTATCCCAAATCCCTGTTGGAAACCGCGTATGGCAGCAGGGACAAACTGCTGTTTACCTAGTGAAGCGGAGCAGCAATACGTAACTGAACGAAGTACTGA
>VOFK01003408.1_pt1 | contig 18768 bp, 29 predicted proteins | sample 5384121 | NCBI WGS metagenome assembly VOFK01 (sample SAMN12384730, study PRJNA508395) | human gut metagenome | isolation source: healthy gut J | host: Homo sapiens
TCTGGTTCGATTGCATGTTAGCAGGAAAATTCTTGGATTATGCTCCCCAGAGGATAATGCTATCAGGAAAGGATTGGGTGAGATTATGGGTGGTAAGATTTTGAAATTACGATCCGAGGAATTACTGGAACAAGGCGAAGCCAGAGGAGAAGCCAGAGGCAGAATCGATGCAATTCAAAATATGATCAAATATAACGTTCCAAAAGAAAAATTTTTACTGGATTACACTTCAGATGAATACGAAGAGGCATTAAATTCTATGCCAGTAAAAAAGTATAAACACACACCAAAAAGGGGCTCGAAGAGTCCCTTTTGATTTGTAATGACCATATTTACTTTTTACTGTAACAGAGAAAGTACACCCTGATTAGACTGATTAGCCTGTGCAAGCATAGACTGTCCTGCCTGAGCAAGGATGTTGTTCTTGCTGTAGTTAACCATCTCTTTTTGCCATATCTGTATCACGGATACGAGACTCAGCAGAAGATGTATTCTCGGAAATGTTATCCAGGTTGTCGATGGTGTGCTCTAATCTGTTCTGAACAGCACCAAGAGCGGATCTCTGGGAAGAAACCTTAGAGATTGCATCGGAAATAGCATCGATTGCGTAGGTTGCTGCTGTACCAGATTTGTCAGTTACATTCAGACCTTTAATTCCAAGATTCGCTGTATTCATAGTATCAATATCTACTGTAATCTTATTGGTCATATCAGCATCTGTACCTACATGAAGACTAAAGCTTAATGTGTTGGCAACATCAGCTGAACCCAATGTAATTTTAAATACATTCTTGTTTGTATTATCTTGTTCTCTACTGCCGCTGTACCATTTGTATCTCCAATGCTGTTTGCTGCAAGAAGTTCTGTCTGAACAGTTTATGGCATGATCTGCGGAAATTCCGTAATGGTGTTATCATCAGCAACACACTTTTCATCTGGTTGCGTCGTTGGATTTTACCAACGACAACGTTGATCGTCCGTGATGAGGGATAGAATGGAAAGTTACCTACCAAAAAGAGTGAAAGAAGGGGTGTCATGTCGCGCATTATTGAGTTTAGAAAGTCTGCTCAAAAAGCTGAAAAAGCAATCCGTCAAGGCAAGGCAGTGTTTACCGGTCATAGACCGCAGAGTCTTCCATTCGGCTTTGATGAATCCGATAAGCGTTGTACTTCTTTGAAATCTGTTATGCGGGATCAGATTAGCACTCATCGAGAACGAGGGCGTCACATTTTATTACCGGCATGGCTCTTGGTGTCTGATATGTATGCTGCGGAAATTGTACTTGATTTGAAATCAAAAAATACCCTCACATTACTCTGGAAAGCGCAATCCCTTGTGAGACACAAGCGATCAAATGGTCTGTGGCTTCACGGGAACGGTATTATAATATCGCGGCAAAGTGTGACAAGGAGACCATGCTGCAACGGGGTACAACGTCGGACTGCATGGACAAGAGAAATCGGTACATGGTCGATCACGCCGATTATATTCTCGCAGTATGGAAATGGATGCCCCAGCGGAACCGGGAAATACCGTGAGGTATGCCCACAAAATGAGCAAGACCGTCATCGTCATCAATCCGGTTTCCCTTGATGTCACGCAGGAATAAGGCAAAAATCCCCCTTCTAAATCAAGCGTCGTGAAAACCGTAAAGTATTTCCCCGATAGTGAATACACATTGCACTGCTCAGTGATTATTGGAAACGAGTACGGCGTATGCTGCCCAGTGAACATCTCCATGGAACACATCGAATTTTCGCGGCATCGCAAAACGGAAAGTGTCACCTTATGGACAGTCCATTGCCGAGAGAAAATAAATCGCTGAAAGGAACGCCCCCGGCACTGTGCGTCTGGCACAGTGTCGGGGGCGTTTTTTCGTGTCTTAGTTATGAGCCAGTTCATTTAGGAGCAGCTTTCGATAGCCCACATCCAAGATACCGCGATGGAAGTCCATCAAACGGTGTTCGTCGAACAGCTTTTCACAGAGCTTTGGTCAGCGGATGATTCATTAGCTTTGCAGAAATGCCAGTCTCGTTGAAAAACCTTGCCCATGTGAAGACCTCTTTCTAAATCCTCCTGCCCAAGCGTGGCAGGAATGATAGCGTTGCAGAGACGGACAATGGGGCTGTCCGCAAATCGCTCTGCGACTTCCTCCGGTGTGCATTCATAGCGGTCACAGTCAAAGGAAAGCGCATCCTCAATTTTAAGATAATTTTCGGTTTCATCCCGCGTCAAGGTTATGGTGTAGTCTCCCATACCGGACGGCACATCAATATTCTCCATGACATCAAGCTCGAAACGGGAGCCGCCGATGATCGCTTCAAAGGAGAAGGACTGACAGATTACTGCTGGGTTTTTGTCTATCTTGTCCTCATTCAGAAATGACAGCGGATTATACTCCGTCAGTTCCCAGCCGATTTTACCTCTCTCTGTTTGCTCGGCAATCTGCTGGATCAGATGTTGTTCTTCTTCGTGCAGATTTTCATTGTACAACATGATACACCTCCGTTTTCTGATTGTCGTTTTTTGGGGGGCTGCTCTATGTTTCCGAAGAGACTGCCGTTTGTATCATCATTCCTTGGCTGAGGGCAGACCTTCGTAAAACTTCCTAAGTTCGTCCAAACTGCTTGTCCGATTTTTGATAGGCAGGGAGTCCCATGTAATGTCATGATAGCGTTCCGGCGGCTCGTCCCGCAGTCTTCGGTCGATAATGCAGACAATGCCGGTGTCTGTGAAATTGCGGATCAATCGCCCGATACCTTGCTTGAGCTTGATAATCATTTCGGGAACGCGGACATCCATCAGGGCATCCTTTGCGACGGAACACTTATACTCGATAATTGGATCGGGGACAGGGAACGGAAGCCGGAAAATGATGACATTGGAAAGGCTTTTTCCTTCAATGCTGATTCCTTCCCAATATGCACCCGTCCCCAGAAGTACGGAGTTCGTATCTTCCTTAAACTCAAGCAGCACCTTGTCCTGCGACGATCCCGGCTGCTGCATCAGGATTTTGTACGGAAGATTTTTCTCACTGAGAATGGAGTAGACCTCTTCCATGTCGGTCTTTGCCGTAAACAGCACGAGTGCCTTTCCGTTGGAAATGCTCAGGATCTCAAGCAGCCGCTCCACACCCTTTTCAATGAAGGCTTCATGTTCTCTGGTCGGGTGCGGGAGATCGTCGCAATAGTAGATCATGGCGTGTTCATCGTATGGATATGGGGAAGGCTTTGGCTCGGATAAGCAGCCGCGGTCACCAGCGGGAAAGCCGGTATTGCTGATAAAGTAAGAATACTGTTCTTCCAGAGACCCGCTCGTGGCGTTCGTCAGCGTGGCAGAGGTCAAGATGGTTCTTTCATCACCATCGAAGTATAGGCGGCTCACAATTTCTTTTGTGTTTTTAGGGCAATAGACGAGTTCCGTGTTGCTGCCGTGCTGCTCAATCCAGATCAGCATATCGTCTATCTGGTCAAGAAGCTCCGAAAGGGACTCGCTGACGGCATCCAGATCATCAGAGGCAGCAAAGGAACGGTTGTTTCTGAAATCCATGCTGGAATAAATCTGAATGCTGGACGAAAGGTTATGTATGGCAGCGTTCATCTCAGTAAGCAGTTCAATCGCACTGCCATTGTTGTCGAAGAAAAAAGCGGTCAGCGTAGCGCATATCCTGCTCTGCCTCGTTGATCTGCTTTTGGACTTGTGCTTTCAGGCAGTTATAGAAGGCGATGATTGCGCTCTCTGCCTCTCGCTTTTCACCTGACACACTGCTCTGGTCAAAGGATCGCAGCTCATAGAATGCGCTCTTAATCATCCCAAAGAGCATACCTTGCCCGAAACGCTCCGTTGTGGCACTCCGCACCTTATCATCCAAGTTGTGTGCTTCATCCACGACAAGCAGATCAGCGGCGGCGTTAATCAGCCCTTCCTGACCGCGCCGGAGTTTCATCAGATGCTGGGTTAGAAAATCCTGATTGCACAGTACCACTCCATCCGTAAACTTTAATGCTGCGCGGACTTTGTAATACTTGCACTTCTTTTCACAGAAGCCACAATTCTTCATGCTGAACCGCTGCACGTTTACCTTGTCCCAGACTCCTTGCGGCAAAACCTCCGGGAAATCCTTGCGTTCCTCATACCCTTGCTGGATTCCTTCTTTGAGCGCGTCCGGTGGGTCAGCCTTCGGGTCACACATATACTCATCTGCGCGTTTGTTGCAGAGATAATGGGTCTGTCCTTTTGCGAGGATGACATCTCTGTTCAGCCCAAGAAGGGGCATTACCGCGTAGACATCGCGCCAGAGCTGTTCTTGAAGCGCAATGGTCGAGGTTGCGATGATAACCGGCTTGTTCATGCGTTTGCTGTACAGCAGCACCGGCACAAGATAGCCAAAGGACTTTCCAATGCCCACGCCAGCTTCAATCGCAAAATGCTGATCGTTTATGAGGGCGTCCACAATCTCAAAGGACATATCCTGCTGTCCCTCACGCATTTCCAAACCATGCTGCGGGGCTTCATCCCAAAAGAAGGTGCTGACTTGCTCACTCATGGAGTACAGCTCTGCTTTTCTGCGCTTTTTCCGTTCCTCCAATGTATTGAATCCAAAAATAGAATCTGTTGTCCATCCACATTCCTCCCGGAATAGAAACCAAGGCTATCCGCGTTTCAGTTCAATGCTGACGTTTCCGTTCTCGTCGATGGTCAGCGTCATGTGCCTGATGTGCTTCTCATAGAACTGCCGCCGCTCTGCGGGAGACATTTCGATCCTCGTGTTTCGCAGAGCCGCATCAAACATATCGTTGACGTTCAGGTGAACGGAGTTGTCAATCCAGCGGTACATCTCCTTGAACAGTGCGTTTTTCTTGATGTCCTCGCTGTTGCCGGAGTAGAAGTCATCCAGATAGCAGTAGAATATCCCTGATTCTGCAAGTGCCGCCTTCATATCCGGTCCGCATTTTTCCCGCTCAATCATGACAAGAAATCTGGCGTCTGGTAAGGAAGAAATCAGCCCCCAGTAGTCGGAATCACTTGAGACGATGACGAAGGAATCCACTTGCTTTTGGTAGTGTTCCTGACAGGCTCTTGCAGTGAGCTTGATGTCTACCAGTGATTTGTTCTGCTTGATCCGCTCAATCATGATATGCTCAACGGGGATGCGGGTGTAGTTTTCAAGAATCCGCCATGCCGTAGCGGTGTGTACGTCATCAAAGAGAATGATCGCCGTAATCTTCTGCATGACCTCATAATCAAGATTTTTGAGCGTGGCGCACAGCTTGTACGGGTCAGAGTTTTCGCAGTCCACTACCAATACGGTCTTCTCACTGTCATCTATGAAGTCGTAGATATTGTTTTTTACAAAAGCCCCTGCATCAGAGACTTTACTGTATTCCGTGAAGGCGTCGCAATGCCATTGATAAAGCAGGGTAGCAAACTTCTTATCGTTATAGAGGACATTACCCTCGTCCATCGGTACCCAGTTGATATACATTTGATAGGGGTAGTAAGAGAGACTTTGCGTAATAGATGTCCGCAGCATCTTTCGTTCCGTCCTCTGTCAAACCGTTTGGCATGATGAACAGCTCTCTTTTATGTACGCCCAGTTAATCCAAATTGGAAAGAGGCTTTTTGCAGTTGTTAATGCGGTCTGAAATCAGCCGGTTGATCTCGATAATGTGGTGGCAGAGCTTTGTACTCGACTTTTTTGATAAAGCTGATTCCGTCATTTGAAAGCTGCTGCATACTGGACATTGGAAGGATCTCAGGCATCGAAAGAAGCCCACGGTATTCCATCCGCATGATGTCATTTATTTTCCGGTAATTGCGCTCAATGACGGTGCGGATGATACAGAGATTTCGGATGATGCGGGCATTTTTATCCTGCTCAAGCCGCTTGTATATCTCTATCTTTGGCGGCTCGTGTTCATTTTGAAAAAAAATACGGAGCGGGACGCCGATCAGATAGGCAACCTTCGATACAAGCTCATAGGTGCTGTCTTTGTAGGCAATCTGTTCTCCGGCATATTCGCCGCCATTCAACGTGACTGAATTGCCCATGATCTACTCCCTTTCGATGGAACGTGGGTTATTGAGCGTACTTTTTGAAGTTTTCAGCTTGTTCCAGAACCTCCTTGTAGACATCATCAATGGTTACGGGGGGATAGTCAAATTCATCCAGTAGCAGTATGAGGTCAACTTGCAGATTTGCCTTAATGTCATCACGGGTAGACCAGTCGGTGTATTTAGCTTTGTCATCGACAATAATCTTAATCCGCTTTGACAATTCAATCATCTTATCGTCCGGGTACTCGAACTCGTACTTCTTGGCAACTGCCTTGAGAATGTCATAAAAGGCTTTTTCCTCGTAGTCAATTCCCATGCCCTTGAAGGAGTCTTTTTCCTTTTTGAGTTCTTCAAGGAGCTTCGCAAGTTGTTCTGCCACATCGTCAAGAACTTCGTTAGCGAAAGCCTCATCACGACGGCGATTATTGTACTCATCAACAACTCGCTTGAGACGGTCAGAGAACTCCATGCCCATGATACGGTTGACCTTTTTATACTCATCAATCGCCTGAGAGAGAAGCCGCTGCAATACCTTGATTTTAGTGTTCGGTAATTGGATTGCATTGATCTTATCCAGATACTCGTCACTGAAAATATCAACAGAGATGTGCTTTCCCGTCTCAAACAATTCCTCTATACCATCAGATTGAATTGCACCTTCAAGAAGTTCACGGACGCGGGCATTCATTTGTGAGATGTCAGGGGCATCGCCCTTTGTGAGTTTGAAAAGAATAGAGCGCACAGCACAGTAGAAGTGCAGATAGTCCTTTTCTTTATCAGAGATAGCCTCACTTGAACTGCATAGGTTGAACGCTTGTTTCATGCGTTTGACTGCCGCCATAAAGCGAGTTTCCAAATCTTCCGTGAGCTGTACATACTCAACAGCCCGATTGAGGCAAGCAAGCTGCTCTTTCGGTGAGCCGTTGAAGTAATCCGTGTTATTGAAGTTATGTGGAACATCTGAGCCAAGACATCGAGCTGGTCTTTAACAATCGTGATAGACTGCTCGACGCCTTCAAACTCATCGCTCTCAAAGTTGGTATACTTCTTGAGGGCGAGATTCATGTTTTTCTTAATACCGATGTAGTCCACGATCAAGCCCCTTGTCCTTGCCGGTATAGACGCGGTTGACGCGGGAAATCGTCTGGATAAGGCTGTGCTGCTGGATGGGCTTGTCGATGTAGATTGTGTCGAGTGCCGGTACGTCGAAGCCGGTAAGCCACATATCAACAACGATGGCAATTTTGAAGTTTGATTTAACGTTCTTAAACTGACGGTCAAACTCCTTGCGATCATCCTTCGTTCCCAGCATTTCATAAAGCTCAGGCTCGTCATCTTTATTTCGCGTCATGATGAGCTTGATCTTCTCAATGGGCTTGAGTTCCTTTTTCTCTTTTTCCGTCAGCTCAACACCGTCAGGGCAAACCTTTTTCTCTGCCCATTCCGGTCTCATTCCAACTATAATCTGATAAAAAGCGTATGCAATCTTGCGATTAGAGCAGACAAACATTGCTTTTCCTGCGACCGTAGCTCCTTCGGCAACGCGGGTCTCATAGTGGTTAATGAAGTCCTCCGCAACTGCGTGAAGTCGGTCAGGATCACCGATGATCGCATCAATATGAGCAACCGCCTTCTGGCTTTCCTCAATCTGATGCTCATTTGCACCTTCAACAGCACAACGGTCATAATAATCTTCAATTTCCCGAACCTTTGCCTGATCAAGCGTGACCCGTGCAGCGCGTCCGTCGTAGACAAGGTTGACTGTGATACCGTCTTTGACCGCCTCTGTCATTGTGTAGGCATCGACAACCGGACCGAAGACTTCAATCGTACCATCCACGGGCGTGCCGGTGAAACCGACATAGGTAGCATTGGGGAGAGAATCGTGTAGGTACTTTGCAAATCCATAGCTTCGCTCTACACCTTCGGCAGTGACCTTGACTTTCTGATCGAGGTTTATCTGACTACGGTGTGCTTCATCGGATATGCAGATCACATTCGCTCTATCCGTCAGAAGCTCCAAGTCCTCGGTGAACTTTTGGATGGTGGTCATGTACACCCCGCCGCTTGTCCTGCCTTGAAGTTCCTGACGCAGCTTTTCGCGGGAATCAATGCTCACAACGGTTTCGTCACCAATGTACTTCTTGGATGCTACAAACTGCTTTGAGAGCTGGTCATCCAAATCCGTTCGGTCGGTAATAATCAGGATTGTAGGGCTATGGAAGAAGGTACTCTTCATAAGCATTCTTGTGAGGAAGAGCATAGTATAGCTTTTTCCGCAGCCTGTCGCGCCAAAGTATGTGCCGCCCTTGCCGTCCCCTCCGGTCTGAGGTGTGCCTTGATATTCTCAAACAGCTTGACCGCAGCAAAATACTGAGGATAGCGGCAGACGATTTTGAGGTCTTTGTCCGAGCTGTCAGGGAAATAGACAAAATCCTTGATGACTGCCAAAAGCCGTTCTTTGCGGAACAGTCCGCTCACCATAGTTACAAAGGGAATTGATGCCGTCCAATTCCTTATCGTCAGCTTCAATCTTTCTCCACGCATAGAAGAAGTCATACGGAGAGAAGAAGGAACCGTATTTATTATTTGCACCATCGCTTATGACGATGAAGGCGTTATACTTGAAGAGTTCAGGAATATCACGGCGATAACGCACGGTGAGCTGAGTATAGGCGTCCATGATCGTTGTGTTTTCTTTGACTGCGCTCTTAAACTCAAGAACAACAACAGGAATGCCATTGATGAATACAATCCCGTCCGGTATGCGTAGTTGGTTGTTGATGCCTTCAATTTCAAATTGGTTGACGATCTTGAACACGTTTTTCTCTGGCTCATCAAAGTCAATCAACTCAATGTAAAGGTCTTTCTTTGTGTGATCTTCGCGGTTGAAGATGAAGCCGTCACAAACCATTTTGCAAACTGCTTTGTTTGCTTCGTAGATTGTACCGGAAGTAGACCTCAGGCGAAGGATAATGCTATCAACCTCGCTTGCGGTAAGCCCCTCTGCGGCATATCTGTTCAGGAGGTACTTCCGCAGATCATCGATAAGCAGAACCTCAGAGCGTTCACGGTGGATCTGCTCACCATTCAAATAGATATAACCTTCATCCTGAAACAAATCCATGATGGACATTTCAAGAGAATGCTCATTGAAGTTTGCCATTATCGTTTCCCCCTCACTGTATCATCTGTTTTTTCCGCGCATCGGTACACTTGGATTTGAGAAAACCAATCCATTCCTCCCATTCCGCATTTGAAGCATCAATTATATCTTCTTCATACTGGTCTAAGACGCTCATCAAAGCAGGAAGGACGGGAAGCTGATCCCTATTGAGCCAAAACTCTGGCAACTTATGCGCACAATCTAAGTCGGTATTTATCGATTCGATGCTGTCGCAGATAGACTTGAGAATGACTGTGGGGCTTGCGCTATCAGCCCCATTCGCCCGGAAGTGCATAACGGTAGTAACCCATCAATGCCCAAGCCATTTCCCACTTGAAATAACCAACATACTCTGTTCCCAAGCCAAAGAACGATTTCCACTTCACGGATAGAGCTTGTGCGCACTTATATAGATTCATCTTATCCATAATCGTTCTCTCCTGTAAATGATAATTTAGCGGCTTGAAAAGTCATGGAGCATTAAGTGCGGTAGCAGAAGTTCGCGAGCAGCCCCTAATTTCTCAATTTCAAAGCCTACGCTAAAAATCTCTTTGTATATTGGCTCAAGCATTGCGTTAAACCTTTTGGCAATATCAATCGGAGGGATTTGAATTTTCTCCTCGGAAACAAATGCAGCAAAGTTAAAGTTCTTTAGTCCGGTTGAACTATTCTCATAATTGAACATAACTCCATTTCGATAGAGATATGTCCAATATTGAAAGAAGAAATACAGATATTCAGAGCGAACATTCATGACACGGCAGAAGTTCGAGCAGATAAGTTCTTCCTTGTGGTATGCAAGAACAGCATTAGGGATCAGAGCAACCCGTCCGGTTGCAATTTTGAACAGGACTTCCACCGGATATTTCTACGACAATATTGTCCGCCGTGATTCTTTTTTGAAGAAAGGTTTTTGGGAGAATATACCTCGTCGGTGCTGCTGAAATACTTCCAAGGTTCAGAGCAGGAATATCTGTACCTCTAATGCAAGTAACTTTGCTCGTATAATTGCCTTTAGGCTGCTCCTGCCCCCAATCTCCACCAACAGTTTCTTTGATAAGCTGCGAGAATGTGCCGGTATCACACTTTTCAGCAATGCTCGTTGAGAAAAACATTTTACAAAAGAGCGCATTGGCGGTTTCCGCTAAATTATCATTTATCCGCCGTTTTAGCTCAATTCGCTCTGTGATGGTCTGATACGCCTTCACAATGCTGCGCTGCTTATCAATAGAGGGAACAGGCAGCTCCACTTTGCAAAGTTCATCCCAGTCAAAGATTTCTCTAACACTTCCGTGAGACATATATCTGGCGTAGCGGTCAAACTCTGGTCTGCTAAACCAAAGCATAAGGTATTCTGGATCAAGCGCATTCTTATTCACAACCTCAAACACGGTATATGAACTTGAAATGATGCAATCCTTATCTCGTAGAAGAGCAATCGAAATCTTCTCGCCATTCCGAGATGTAACAGGACCATACGCAAATTGCCCAGTACGAACAATCTTATAGCTCGACAAATCCGTTCCGACAATATTTGCAATGGAGGGAATAAACTGCTTGCTGATGCTGACGCCAAGCAAATAGTCAACTTTCAAATCCCTATTTCGTTCGTCTACCGGTTGAATAAAATCTCCAAGTAGCCTATATCCTTCTTTCATCGTGACACCTCACCCTATGTATTTTCTGTGTGCCAGCTTGACATTTTGCTGTTTGACCATAGCGTAGTGCATAGTCGTGTCGATTTTCTGATGCCCTAAGAGCTGCTGGACTTGCTCTATGGGCATTCCTTTGTCTATGGCTGATGTTGCCAATGTCCTTCGGAACTTATGTGGATGGACACGAGGCAAATTTAGTCTTTTTCCCAGCTCTCGAAGCCGTCTTTCTACACCGCCGATCTGCAAACGGTCGTGCGGTGCAGTCAAAGAGACGAATAACGCTGAACATGTATCTGTGCGGCTTTCCAGATAGTTTTGGAGATGAATTTTCGTTCTGGCATCGAAATAAACGATCCGTTCCTTGCTTCCTTTTCCGAAAACAACACATTCCCGCTCATTGAAGTTGATGTCATCGCGGTTAAGGGCAACCATCTCACCAACACGCATCCCAGAGGATGCCAGAAGGTCAATCATCGCAAGATCGCGGACATTACAGCAGTTGTCCCGCATGATTTCCAATGCCTCGTCGGTATAGGTTTCCTTGATCACTTTTGCCGTTTTTACCTTGTGGATTCGGCGTACCGGGCTTTTTCACGATGTAATCCTCATCTTCAAGCCACGAAAAGTAGCTGGACAGGATGCGGCGAATATTATCTATCGTGACCTTGCTTGACTTACGGCTCGTCTGATACTCTGTTAGGTACTTCCGCAAGTCCTCGTTACGATCTCTTGTGGCTCTTTTTCAATGCCAGACAACATTGACACAATGGTCTGACGGTAATAGCTCAAGGTTTTTTCTGAGCAGCCTTCAATGCGTTTTGCGTTGATGAAACAGGCAACCGTATCGACCTTTGCGCTTTCTACCATGCCCGCGCTGTGACTTAGCTCTACGCCACTCAGCACCTCTTCAAGGACGCTTTGAAGCTGTTTTAATTGTGCGTTGTTCAGAAACGGAAGCATCTGACGCTGCACTTCTTGAATCAGTTGTTCTTTCATTGTCGTGTCTCCTTTGAATATTCTCAGAGAACGACTTTTCAGTGGCAGTTCTTAGGGTAAAACTCTCGCCACTGGTGAGAGTAATGGACGGTAAATGATAATTTAGCGGCTAGACATCATGGAGTTGATACAATTTTTTTTCAAGGTGTTCTTAAAATTTAATTTGCCACAATATCTTTCACGGATATTTTCAAATTATTAAACTTTGGAATGGTTTCGGACAGATGAAGATACGGAAACAAAACGGTTAAAATTTTTTTTGCGCCTAAAGATATTTCACATTCTCCATTTTTTATTGGTACCGAAAAGCATTTGACCAATGAGGGGTTAAACAACTGCTCAAGTCGATTATATCCACCATATACTACATTCGTTACCTGTCGTGGAACTGTCGGTAATTTAGCTTTTTTAGCAGGTGTAAATTATGGCGATGAATCAATCGTGTTATGCTTTGAAGGGAAAGAATGACTTCCCATGCTTTATTCGTATTTCTCTTTTACCCGATATGTAATAGCAACAATGAAGAAAAAAGCATCGGGAGCTGTTTTTAGTGCATTGGTAACACGAGATTTTGAAATGGAAAAAGTATTTGAACCTAATTTCTTTGAAAGACGCAATTCTATTTGAAAAGCGTGTAAAACCCTTTTTACTCAAATTCTTGCAAATACCAATGAAATACAACAGCTTCTTGACTTGCAAAATGCTTTGAAGAAAAATTGTTATCAAGCCGCTAAATTATCATTTTCCGCTCTCTTCAAAGCAATGCGGTCGGTGATTGTACGGTAGGACTCGACGATTTCACATTGTCTCGCGTAGGAGGGAACAGGGAGCTTTATACGGCAAAGATCATCCCATGTAATTCCGCCTCGAACACTGCCGTCCGTCATGAACCAGCACTCACGGTCAAACTCCGGTCTACGAAACCACATCATCAAATACTCTTCATTTAAGATGTCGCGGTCAATAATCTCAAACATGAAATACGCCGGAGAAACTATTGCGGGGCTGTCCTTCTCATAGAGCGCAATCGGAAGACGTTCATCGCGCCCAACGTGCATTGGGTTACAGGCAAACAATCCCTTGCTGATTAGCTTATACCGGCTCAAATCCGTGCCAATTACATTTGCGACGGAAGGCATAAACTCTTTGTCGATGCTTATGCCAAGAACAGTGCTGGTAACTTCCTCGGAGTTCCGATAATCAACAAGCTGAATATGTTTACCAAGTGGTTCATAATTCGATTTCATAGCCCAGCTCCTTAAGCACGGTCAACAGGTCAGCCTTCGACTTCTCTTCTGCAACAAGCAGATCACGCAGCTCACTTTGCAGCGTCTTCATTTTCGTATCAAAGTCGATGTTCTCATCACGGTTTACAAACTCGATGTAACGGCTCGGAACAAGGGTAAAGCCCTTTTCTGCAACTTCATCGAAGGATGCGCTGTAACAAAACTCAGGCACATTCTGATAAGTTTCTTCATAGCCTTCCTGCTGCCATGCGTGGTAGACGCTCGTGACCTTCGCACGGTCTTCTTCTGTCAGTTCAATGTACTTCTTTTCATAGGGGCTTCCCATTTGCCGCAAGTCCATGAAAAGGATCTCGCGCTCACGGTTACGGAAGCGTTTTACTTCACCGTTTTCTTCAACCACACGAGCCTTTTTATTCTTGTTCAGAATCCAAAGCGTAACGCTGATGTCCGTGGTGTAGAAGAGGTTTCGGGGAAGGATGATGATTGCTTCGACGAGATTGTTCTCGATGAGCTGACGGCGGATTTTCAGCTCTGTGCCATCGTCAGACAGTGCGCCGTTTGCAAGCAGGAAACCGGCAACACCGTTCTGAGAGAGCTTTGAAACAATATTCAGAATCCAGCCATAGTTTGCATTACTCGTGGGCGGAACTTCATAGCCGTCCCAGCGCGGATCATCAATCAGCTCATTATCACCACGCCATTCTTTCTGATTGAATGGCGGGTTTGCCATAATGTAATCTGCCTTGAGGTCCTTGTGCTGGTCATTGGTGAATGTGTTCGCTGCCATTTCTCCGAGGTTTGCAGAGATGCCGCGAATAGCCAGATTCATTTTGCACAGCTTGTACGTCGTGTTTGTATATTCCTGACCATAGATAGAGACCTTCTTCTTGTTGCCGTGATGTGCCTCCACGAACTTCATTGACTGCACGAACATACCGCCAGAACCGCAGCAAGGGTCGTAGAGAATGCCATCATACGGTTCAATCATTTCTGCAATTAAATTGACAATGCACTTCGGCGTATAGAACTCGCCCTTGCCTTTGCCTTCCGCAAGTGCAAACTTGCTCAGGAAGTATTCGTAGACCCGCCCGATAATGTCATTCTCTTTATCGCCGGTGTTGATCTTATCAATCTCGTCCAGCAGTGATGCCAGCTTCGCTGTGTCGATGTGAAGACGTGAGTAGTAGTTGTCCGGTAGTGCGCCTTTCAGTGCGGGATTCGCTTTCTCAATCGTATAGAGGGCGGTGTCGATTTTCAGCGCAATGTCATCCTGTTTCGCATTCTCCATGATGAAAGACCAACGGCTGATCTCAGGCAGGAAGAATACATTGTCCTTCGTATAGAAGGCAACATTGTCAACAAACTTCTCACCGTATTTTTTCAGAAATAGCTTTCCTTTGTGCCTCAAACTTATCGCTGGCAAACTTCAAGAAGAAGAGAATGAGAACGACGTGTTTATATTCTGCTGGCTCGACAGAACCACGGAGTTTATCTGCGGACTTCCACAGAGCTTCCTCCATAGAAATCTCCTTCTTCGGTGCCGATGCGGCTCGTGCCATATCAAAATCCTCCCTGTGTATTTATCTAACCTATTTTACAAAAAAGAGCTGTACGAAAAACCGGACTCAGTTCTTGTCCGTTCGCACAGCCTCACATATATCTCCGATGTCACAGTTCAAGTAATCACAAATGCGCAGCAAAATAGAGAGGGACACTTCTTCCCCCTTATTCAGTTTTGTCCATGTTCCGGCAGACAACCCTACCTCATGTCGTAGAGAAGCCTTCTTTATGTCGCGTTCCAGAAGAAGTATCCATAGTTTCTTATAGCTTATGCGCACGGCAACCACCCTTTCGCTTGCTTGCATTCAACATCGCTTATAATATTATACTGGGTTTCATTCTCAAAAGCAATTCGTTGATGCAGAAATTAAAGAAAAAGTTTCAACTTCTCGAACCTTCTCTCAAGGATGCAGGGCATCTCCGGTCAACATGAGATGCCCTGCTTTTTGAAAGGACTATTCGCGCTGTGTGCTGCGCAGATGATCACGGTCATGGTCAGCAGAAGGAGCGAGAAACGTATCAACATTAGACTTGATCGTCTCTATTTGCTTTACTTCTTTTTTGAGCTTCGCACGTTCATCATAGAGCCGCTGTTGCTCATCAAGAAGTCGCTGCTGTTGCGCTTGCAGTGTCTTCAAGCTCGGCAGTTTTTCATCGCCCTGCATGGCAAGTAATGTGCTTCTCGCTGCCTCAAAGATCACAAGCTCGGCTTCGTGCTTTGCTTTGAAACCCGGCTTATCTTTTGCCTTCTGGAATGCGTCATATACGGGCTTGAGGCGCTGGTAGTTGGAGATGTTTTTGATAAGCGGCTGGACTTCCCGCAGTCGCGCTTCAACGCCTTTCAGTTCCTTGCCGGTGCGGTCATAGGAGCTGTGAACATCCTCGACCTTCTTCTCAAGATCAGCGTATTGGAGCAAGTTGTTTTCCGTGAGATAGTTGAGTGTCCGTGCCGCTTCCTTGAGGATAGTGAGCTTTGCTTTATGCTCGTAACCCTTGCTGTCGATGAGCCTGATCTTCTCCTGAATATCTCCGATGAGATGCCCTTCGGCACGGTCTGCCTCCGGTTTCTGCGCGGCGTCCGTCCGGCAATCCGCTCCTTGATGCGTTCCTCGGTGTAGTTCTCTCCGATGGTCTTAGAACGGGTAAATCGTTCCTGACCTTCAGCGCGGAAGGAGATGTATTTGCCGGTCTTGATTTCATAACCGGCTTCCTGCATGAGCCGCAGAAAGTCATCGTAGTCCTTCGCTGTGATGACAAGCCGGTCGATGGTCTGCTTGAGCTTTTTGCTTCCAGCTCGTACCGCGTTTGGCTTCGGTGTACTCCTTGTAGCCCATGCCTTTGTTCTGCGATGGAGGGATCACAGAGAGACCGTTTTCCTTACAGAGCCGGTCGCTGACCTCGCGCATATCGTAGTAAATCCGCTTGTAGCTCTTGTATGCGTGGTAGTCCACGAAGTCAACCGCATTGAAAATCAGGTGGTTATGAACATGGTCTTTTTGTCAATGTGAGTGGTCAGCACATACTCATATTTTCCTCCCGAGGATTTCATCTGCAAACTGCTTGCCGATCTCGTGGGCAAGCTCCGGTGTGACCTCTTCGATTTCAAAGGACTGGATCACATGACGGGCTATGATCCTGACCGGATTCATCCCTTTTTTGCTCGGCTATTTTCCGCGTCCATTCAAATTCCTGCGCTGCGGTCTCGCTGGCACAGCCGTAGGACGAGACCAGCAGCTTCTCATCGGTCTTTTCGGGATTCAGAATGTACGCGATTGCCTTGCTCAAAAAGTTCCTCGGATTGCTTTTGATTTTAGTAACTGCCATACCGCGTCCATCTTTTTCTTTCAGCTCGTCAATATCGTCCTGATAGAATCGTCCCGTCGAGTTGATCCTGCGGCAGACGGTATTGATGTTCACGCCGATCTTGTTGATTTCGGCGGCGAGCTTTTTCTGCTCCGTGTAGTCACACGACGATGATGTAGCCGTCGATCAGCATCTTCCTTGCATACGCACCGAAGTTCTCCGTGCCGATCATCTCCATCTTCTTTGCAATCGTCCGTTCTTCCTGTGGTGTCAGCCAAATCTTCTTCTGAATATCTCGTGTTCTTCGTACCATGCTGCGCCCTCCGTCGTAAAGATTAGAAGGGTTTGGGACTATCCCAACAAGCAAAAATCTGATGTTAAGGGCAGGGTCTCCTTAACTGATTTTTCTCCGGTGGGTACTCACCGGATTTGCTTGCTAATCTCCCAAAATCGTATTCCCCGAAGATTCCTCCGTGAAATGTCCCTTCACTTTACAACGGACACAAAAAGGGCGTTTGTTGAGTACCGGATTTCAAAAAGTCAAAAAATCATTGGATTTCCCATGTGAAAGCCACTGTGTCTGTCACATCAATATCATCTGGCTCAATCTCAGGTGCGGCGCACTTGCTCATCGCCATGAGGGTGAATGCAGTCTTCGACCTCATAGCTCGTTCTGGAATACACATTGAGTTCGCCCCAGTTGTAGTCGATGTTGAGCAACTGCACAAGCGTACTGCCTGATGCTTTGCAAAGAATCTCCGCCTTTGCTCTGGCGTTCTCCGTCGCATTGATCAGCAGCTCTTCGCTGACTCTTGCTGGATTTTTCACGGTGAACGCAATGATGAGTTCTGGTTGCGCCCCACAATCCGCAATCGCAGAAATGACCTTTGCAAGCTGCTTGCTGTCAAAGTCAAAGGCAAGTTTCAAGCGATAGCTGCAAGCATATCCGGCAAACTCTCGCTTGTAATTACCTTGCCGATCCTTGACATTCTCGTACCTTGTCTGGACATCAAAGCTCGTGGTTTTCAGGTCTTCCTTACGATACCCAACGCGGACAGCGACACCTTGCAGTTTTTTCGATTCTCTCGGCAGCTTCCGACATTGCAAGGTCATAGTTTTTGAATTTGCTTCAATGTTCAGAGATAGGATGATGTAATCCGGTCTTGCGGAGACATTTCCTGTCCCTTTTACGGTGATTGTTCTCATTACTTTCTCCCGTCCTTTCTGGAATTGAAGTCCTCATCAATACGTTTCTTTTTCCAATTCGTACCCAGTGGTACGCTGCATCGGACAGCAGAAACCGCTTCGCTCAGAACTTCATAGTTGAGCTGCGTTCCCTCATGGTCAGAGTGGTAGTTGACCGCTCGGTCTGCACCAATTCCGAAATGCCTTGCCGTCTCAACTGCGTCGATGTTTGCACCGAGGAACAAAAACTCCCAGCCATACTTTTCCTTCTGACGCTCAATCATTTTCTTGACCTTCTTCTCGCTGTCATAACGGCGGCTTGCATTCTCCATGCCGTCCGTTGTGATGACGAACAGAGTATGTTCAGGGACATCTTCATTTTCTTGCGTACTTGTGGACATTTCCAATGTGATGAATTGCTCCGCCGATGGCATCCAAAAGGGCGGTGCAGCCGTGAACGGAATAGTCCTTGTCGCTCATCGGCTCGACCTTCTGAACTGGTACGCGGTCATGAATAACCTCGCTCACGTTGTCAAAGAGGACGGTAGAGATCAATGCCTCGCCATTCTCCTTTTTTTGCTTTTCAATCATGGAGTTGAAGCCTCCGATGGTGTCTGCTTCCAGCCCGCTCATAGAGCCGCTGCGATCAAGGATGAATACGATCTCCGTCAAGTTCTTTCTCATGTTCAGTACCTCCGCATATAAAAAATATGACTGCTTGGCGTCTCACCTTACAGTCATATTGTACTTCGGTATTCACTTCATTTGGTCGCATGGCAAGCGACATTATTCTAATGGACGAGAATATCTCTCCGTCAATGATTAGAACGTCATCCATCGGAATCTTCGAGCCGTCCTGCATAGTGATCCGCCGCTCAAAATCATCGACTTTTGACCGTACCGACTGCTGATAATATTTGCCGCCATCCGCTCATCAGGCTGGAAGTAAGTAATGGTGACTTCCGGTTTGTCATCGAGGGCATCCATGAGAAGCTGATACTTCATGTCCAATGCAGTCAGTGCTTCCTCGTCAAGCTCAATCCTTTCATCGGTCAGACGCCCGGTTTCTTTGATTGCAGCATCGGCGTAGCCGGTGAGG
>VOFK01003707.1_pt1 | contig 18758 bp, 39 predicted proteins | sample 5384121 | NCBI WGS metagenome assembly VOFK01 (sample SAMN12384730, study PRJNA508395) | human gut metagenome | isolation source: healthy gut J | host: Homo sapiens
CTGGGAAACCTCATAACCAGGAATCTGGCTTTAGCGCATCTATAGGAATACAGCTGACCATGCTTCCTGTTTCCTTATATTTTTTCGGAGAAGTTTCACTGGTTGGAATTTTTTTAAATTTGCTGGTGCTTCCTACAGTAGGAGTTGTTCTGGGAAGCGGAGTTATTGGATTGCTTGCTGGGTGTGTAAAGCTTTTTCCGTTGGGCGTGTTGTGATTTTGCCTGGAAAGGTTCTTGCTGGAATTTATGAAGAGTTATGTAAACTATCTGGGAATCTGCCTTTTGGCATCTGGATCACAGGACAACCAAAGCTGTGGCAGGTGGCTGTATATTATATTTTTGTTTGCAGGAGCAGTCTGGATACTTACACAGAAAGGGAAGAGGGAGAGAAAAATAATTGCTTTCGTAGTTGTATGCCTGGCCATGTCTATTCTTATATGGCGTGAGCCGGAACCATTTTCTGTCAGCTGTCTGGATGTGGGACAGGGCGACGGGCTTGTGCTGCGGACGCCGGAAGGGAATTGCTTTCTGGTGGATGGTGGAAGCACAAACAAATCAGGTGTGGGACAATATCGGGTTTTTACCGTATCTGAAAAATCGGGGATTTCTCAGATTGATGGAATTTTTATATCTCATACAGATCGGGATCATATCAGTGGTGTACAGGAAATATTGGAGATGGCTGTAAAAAAAAAAACTGAATTCAGTAAAATTGGGATGCTTGTATCTGCCCGAGTGGGGAAAATCCTCCTGCTGCATGGGAAAACTGAAACAGACAGCAAAAGCGGCCGGAATTCCAGTGAGAGACCCTTTGAAGGAAGGAGACTGCCTGAATGCAGGTAAATTGCAATTGCAGATAATTGCTCCTGCGGTCAGTGCTTCTGGCGCAGATGTAAATGAAGATGGCATGGTGATTAAAGTAAAATATGAGGAGTTTCTTGGTCTTTTGACAGGTGATATCGGGGAAGAAACGGAAAAGAAATTGCTGGAATTGGGAATGTTGGAAGATGTGGACTTTTTTTTGAAGGTGGGACACCATGGCTCCCATTACTCTACCTGTCAACAGTTTCTTGATACAGTGCGCCCGGAATATGCTGTGATTTCCTGCTCTTCTACCAATACCCTATGGCCACCCGTCACCGGAAATTACGAAACGCCTGGAAGAAACCGGGTGCCAGACCAGTTTTTACTATGGAGAGCGGTGCTGTGAAAGTTTGCTGGGAGAAAGAGGGGATAAGGATTAAGAAATTTTTGGAAAAGGGAAATAGTATGTAGAGCGAAAAAGGCACTTTATAAAGACACAATTTGTGGTATGGTTTAGTAGAATGTCGAGTACAGCTCTATCACCCTGGCTGAAAAGAGTCTGGGGGGCTACTGGTCAGATCGTGAATAGTAACCTTTGGGGGAATGTCCACGACCGACAAAGAAGATGACAGGAGCGTATATTTTGAAGAATATCCAGGAAGATATAAAGACGGGCAATTTTAAACAGGCGTATTTGCTGTATGGTGAGGAAGCTTACCGAAACAGCAGTATAAACATAAACTGGTGCAGGCGCTGAATCCAGAAGATGACACCATGAATTTTAATCATTATGAGGGTCGGAACATTGATGTGAAGGAACTGATCGACCTTTGTGAGACCATGCCTTTTTTGCAGACCGTAGGGTGGTTTTTGTTGGAAGATACCGGCTTTTTTTAAAAATAAATGTGATGAACTGGCTGACTATATGAAAGAACTGCCAGACTATCTTTGCCTTATTTTTTGTAGAAAAATGAGGTAGATAAAAAGAAACCGTATGTATAAAGCCGTAAAGGCAGCAGGTAGAATCGGAGAATTTGTGCAGCAGGATGAGAAAACGCTAATGCGCTGGGCAGCCGGACTTCTGGAAAAGAAGGGAAGAAGATCACCCAGCGGGGATATGGAACTCCTTCTTACCATGACTGGCGTGGACATGGGAAACCTGCGGATGGAACTGGAAAAGATAATTCCTATACCGGTGACCGGGATGTGGTAACGGGAGGATATTCAGCAGGTTTGTACCACTCAGACCCAGAATAAGATTTTTGATATGGTCCGGGCAGTAACGGAGAAAAATCAGAAGAGAGCATTGGATCTGTATTATGATCTTTCACGCTGAAGGAGCCCCCGATGAGAATTTTTTCTTTTTGGCGAAACAGTTTCGCCAGCTGCTTCTGGTAAAAAGAATATGCAGAAGAAGGAATCCCTCAGCCGGTGATGGCATCAAGACTGGGAGTGCCGTCTTTTGTGGTGAAAAAATATTGTAGTCTGTGCAAGATCCTATAGAATCAGTGAACTTCGTCGGCAGTGACGGATTTTTGTGGATGCAGAGGAAGCTGTGAAGACAGGCAGATTGCAGGATGTGCTTAGTGTGGAATTACTGATCGTGAAGTATAGTTCAGCCAGAAGATGACGTTTTGGTGCAGGCTATGATGTTTGCAAAAATAGGCAGTGGGCTGAACAGGAATGCAAAAAAAATACAGAAAAAAGGCAGTCGATGATTTGTTCGACTGCCTTAATTTTCACTTATAAGCTTATAATTAAAAATTCAGATATCTATTAGTCAATGCTGTTGACAGCTTTAGTAAGACGGGCAATTTTTCTTGCACAGTTGTTTTTGTGATAAACGCCTTTGGAAGTTGCTTTTGCTGATTGTAGAGATAGCCTCTTTTAATGCAACCTCTGCTGCTGCCTTATCGTTGTTTGCTACTGCCGCGTCAACTTTTCTGATGGAAGTCTTAACAGCAGAACGGATGGATTTGTTTCTCGCAGCTTTTGTTCTGTTAACTAAAATTCTCTTTTTTTGCAGATTTGATGTTAGCCAATTGGTACACCTCCAATTCGTGAATGATGATTAATTTTTTGCATCATAAGAACAGACACGGGCGTTCCTATGAACATGCTTATATAGTTTATAATAATTACCTTGATTGTCAATACATATTTTTACAAAAAAAAATGCTTGACATACATATTTTTACCAAAAAATGCTTGACATACATATTTTTACAAAAAAATGCTTGACATACATATTTTTGCAAAAAAGTGGGGAGATTATATAAAAATCGAAAGGTGTGGCTGTGAAAGGTATGAATTGCAATGAGAAATACATTTTTGCACATAGAAAACAGCAGGGCGGAGCCGGTGATATGGGAGAATTTGGGAAAGTATGGAGGAACTGATATGCTGGGAACTTATAAGATCAGAACCGATTTGGCGGTAGAGGCAAGAGAACGCTTTTACAGAGGACAATGTAGAAGTGCGCGGGGGGAGGTTCAGGGAAGATTATAATGAGGAAAAAGACATTCGAACCACTGTGGTGAAAATAACCACGGAAAATGGTGCCAGGGCGATGGGGAGACCTCGGGGACATATATTACAATTGAATCGGAAGGGCTTTCAGCGCCAGATGAGGACTATCACAGGGAAGTGTCTGAAGAACTTTCCAGACATTTACGCCAGCTGATCGGTCTGGAAAAGAGGGAAAAGTCCGTGCTTATTGTTGGGCTTGAAATCCGGGTATTACGGCGGATTCATTGGGACCGGAAGTAATTGGGAATCTTCATATGACACGCCATCTGATCCGCGAGTATGGACTGAAAAGTACAGAAAAAGCAGATTCTTCATGCAATCAGCGGAATTGTTCCAGGAGTAATGGGGCAGACTGGAATGGAAACTTCGGAAATCGTGGAGGGCGTGGTGGAAATAACACGCCAGATGTAGTGATCGCTGTGGATGCTCTTGCCGCAAGAAATACCAGGCGCCTTTAATCGGACCATTCAAATCACGGATACAGGAATTACCCGGGATCAGGGGTGGAAACCACAGAAATGGTCTTACAGAAGAAAATCTGAATGTAAAAAGTGATTGGGATCGGAGTGCCTACGGTGGTGGATGCGGCGACTATTGTTCATGATTCTATGGCTCATTTGCTTGAGACACTGGACGAGGCCGAACAGAAAGAATTTTTGGAAGAAATGATTTCCCCACATCTTCATGGAATGTTTGTGACGCCGAAAGATGTGGACGAGACCATAAAATATCTGGAGTTTTACGATTTCAGAAGGATTAAAATATGACTTTTGCAGAGAATCTATTAGAGCGTGTCTGAAAAAGGCTTTCTGCAAGATGTGCGTCACAATTTGTGGGATATTTCGCCCGGATGAGGGCGCCGTAGCGGGCTACGGCAACTGAATTCGGGTGAAATCTCCAGCAAAGTGGGGCGTGCAGATTGCGGGAATGATTTTTCAAACACGCTCTGGCATGAAGCTGATGTAAAGGTGGTGAGCTGTGGAAAAAATACTGAAAATATGGAAAGTTAGCCTAAAAAAAAAAGAAACATACGGAGGAAAAATCTGTCATAGGATAACCTTAAAGAGGTGATTTCGTGACAAAAGTCCAGAAGGTTTTCTGCGTGTTTCTTTGTCTGTGTTTTTTGCGGTTCTGGCTATGCTGCCAGGACCTTTTTCCATGCGGGAAATTGTGCATAATGTGTACAGGCAGTTTCCGTTCTATTATTTTACAGAGGAAAAAGCACAGGAAACCTGGATGGAAATGGATGGGGGAAACTCTGGCTGAGATTGGGAAGAGAAATGGAGCATATTTAGAAGAAGTTGCAGAGAATGAGCGTAATTTGCCGAGAGGAAAATGCAAAAGAAATCAAGGAAGCCAATCTGAAAAAAAACAGCAGTGTTTTGAGGAAAGTAAAAAATAAATAATACAGATAAAATAGAAAATAAAGATAACTCTGAGATGTCAGAAAATCATAGAAAATAGTGAAAATCACTTAAATTCAGAAACTCAGCCTGCAAATACCCTTCCTCAGTCTAACATCGTTTTCTCCCGCATCCAATTCTGGATCTGTCCAGAGACAAGCTGTCGGATTACGATTATCTAATGAACAATTTTTACATTGTAGATGAGAACACAGATGCATCTGCCGTAAAAATAAATGCTGCTGAATTTCTGGCAGAGGATTTTTTCCTTGAGTCATGGACCGTTGGAGCCGCAGATTCTTATTTATCACAGTCACTCCCAGGAAACGTTTTCCGATTCCAGGGAAGGAGAAGAGGAAGATACGATTGTGGGTGTTGGAAATTATCTGACCAGTTTGCTGTCAGAAAAAAAATATGGTTATCAGGTGATCCATATAAAAGAAGCTTTTGATATGATGAGCGGAGAACTGGATCGGAATAAGGCCTATAATTATGCTTGTGATTACGTAGAAAAAAAGGTTTTGGAAGAAAAATCCGTCTGTGGAGGTGGTTATTGATCTGCACAGAGATGGCATCGATGAAGACAGACGGCTGGTAACTGAAATAAACGGAAAAAGATACTGCGCAGATTCTTTTTTATAATGGCCTTAGCTACACACGAATGACCAGGGGGAAGGTTTCTTATTTGCCAAATCCTTACATACAGGACAATCTTGCTTTTTTTTCTTTTCAGCTGGAATATCGTGCGGCGTTGTATTATCCCTCGATTTTTACAGAGGGATTTACCTGGCGGGCTTGCGCTACAATCTTCATTTACGAAAAGAGCCCTGCTTCTGGAAGCCGGTGCCCAGACAAATACGGTGCAGGAAGTAAAAAACGCCATGGAACCCTTTGCAGACATTTTGAACAGAGTGTTAAAGGGGCTGCGGAACAGGATAAAAATAATATAATTTATCCGTCAAGAATGTTACTGTGAACGGAGTGAACAGGAAACCATATAAAAAGTGAAGTGACAAACAGATTTAATCTGTGCTATAATCTCTTGATAGAATAAACAGTAAAGCATAACCAGAGTGAGGAATGTCTGGAATGACAGACCAGAGTAAAAATTCGAAATTTTGTATTATTGCACATATTGACCACGGTAAATCTACACTGGCCGACAGAATTATAGAGATGACAGGACTTTTTGACTGAGAGGGAAATGCAGGCCCAGGTTCTGGATAATATGGAACTGGAGAGAGAACGTGGAATTACCATCAAATCCCCAGGCTGTCCGCACGGTATATCATGGAAAAGATGGAGAAGAGTATATTTTCAATCTGATCGATACACCTGGACATGTGGATTTTAACTATGAATTTCACGAAGCCCCTTGCAGCCTGCGACGGTGCCATCCTTGTAGTTGACGCATCACAGGGAATCGAAGCCCAGACACTGGCAAATGTTTATATGGCACTGGATCATGATCTTGAGGTTATTCCAGTAATCAATAAGGTTGATCTTCCAAGTGCAGAGCCAGAGCGTGTTATCAATGAAATTGAGGATGTGATTGGACTTGAAGCCCAGGACGCACCGCAGATTTCTGCAAAAAACAGGTCTGAATGTAGATCAGGTTCTGGAGCAGGTAGTGGCTAAGATCCCGGCACCTGCAGGAAATCCGGATGCACCGCTGAAGGCGCTTATTTTTGACTCCATTTATGATTCTTATAAGGGTGCCATTGTTTTCTGCCGAATGGTAGATGGAAAAAGTCCGCAAAGGCACAACCATCCGTATGATGGCCACTGGATTTGTGGCAGAAGTTGTGGAAGTTGGTATTTTGGAGCTGGGCAGTTTATTCCATGTGAGGAACTGACAGCTGGAATGGTAGGTTATATTACCGCCAGCATTAAGAACGTAAGAGACACTCGTGTTGGTGATACTATTACAGACACAATGCCCTTGCGAGGAGGCTTTGCCTGGATATAAGAAGGTAAATCCAATGGTTTACTGCGGCCTTTATCCGGCTGACGGAGCGAAATACGGGGATCTTCGTGATGCTTTGGAGAAACTGTGCAGTTAAATGACGCCTCTTTATTCTATGAGCCGGAGACATATCTGTTGCTCTTGGATTTGGTTTCCGCTGCGGATTTCTTGATTGCTTCATCTGGAAATCATTCAGGAACGTCTGGAGCGTGAATATGACCTGGATCTTGTTACTACAGCTCCAAGCGTTATTTACAGTACACAAGACAAACGGCGAAGTGATTGATCTGACAAATCCGACCAATCTTCCAGATCCATCTGAGATCGAATATATGGAAGAGCCAATCGTGAATGCTGAGATTATGGTAACTACAGAATTTATCGGTGCCATTATGGATCTGTGCCAGGAGCGCCGGTCAGTATCTCGGCATGGAATATATGGAAGAGACACGAGCTCTCTTCTGAAAAATATAAGCTTCCATTGAATGAGATTTTTTACGATTTTTTTGATGCCCTGGAAATCTCGTTCCAGGATATGCGTCTCTGGATTACGAACTTTGTGGTTATGAGAGAAGTGAGCTTGTGAAACTGGATATTCCTGGTAAAATAAAGAAGAAGTGGGATGCCCTTTCTTTTATTGTGCATGCAGATCTTTATGAAAGAGGCCGCAAGATGTGCGAGAAGCTGAAAGATGAGATGCCCCGCGTCAGCTCTTTGAAATTCCGATCCAGGCCGCAATCGGAAGCAAAATCATTGCCAGAGAGACGGTTAAGGCTAAGTGCTAAGATACGGTGTATTTCTCGTAAAAGAAATGGAAAAAAGAAGTTATAAAAGAGAATGCGCCAGGTTGGAAACGTAGAGGCAGCATTTTTGACAGTGAAAATTCCTGTTGCGTAATCCTGTGGTGAAAGCAACAAATGTGTCTGATGTGATTACAAGATATATGCCAGTTGGCATCAGAAATCATCTGACGCAGATAGTCTGACAAGAAGAATAAAGAGCGTAAAGACAGGGAACAGTGGATCACGGCCATTTTTGGACAGTGATCCTGCACCTACGCCGCTGTGCACGTGGGTAAATAAAGATGCGGTAGCGCAAAGCGGAAGCGTGACTATGGTGAATGAGTATCTGGTTCAAAAAGAAGGAAAGGCTGCAGGCAGCAGTAAGAGCGGCTCTTCAGAAGAGCAGACTGCTGCAGATTCGTCTGACAGCGGCAGTGATGCCACTGGAAATTCAACAGATGAAGAAACTGAGACCGGTAGTGGAGATTAATTTTACAGAAACAGCATTGTAAACAGAAGAAAATAAACAATGTGGAGAAAAAATCAGAATGGGAACAAGAAGAAGAATGGTTTGGAATTGTACCTTCACATCCCGTTTTGCATAAAGAAATGTGATTATTGTGACTTCCTGTCAGGTCCCTCTACCAGGGCCGGGCAGGAAGCTTATTTATGCATTTTACGGGAAATGGAGACGGTTTCAAAGAATCTGAAAAACGTCCGGTAGATACAGTTTTCATTGGCGGGGGAACACCTTCTGTGCCGGAATGTGATGTAATGGAAAAGCTTTTACAGGGGCTGAGATTATTTTTTGTTTTCGGCGGATGCGGAGGTAACGATTGAAGCAAATCCTGGAACATTGACGCCTGAGAAACTTTCTATTTACAGAAAATACGGAATTAACCGGATCAGCATTGGCTTACAGTCGCCAAACAATAAGGAACTGGCTATGCTTGGAAGAATTCATAATTATGCACAGTTTCTGGAAAGCTTTCAGATGGCAAGAGAGGCTGGCTTTTCCAATATAAATGTGGATCTGGTGTTTGCCATTCCGGGACAGTGTTATATGAAGGTTGGATAGAGAACCTTCGGATGGTGGCGGCACTTGGCCCGGAGCACATTTCGGCATACAGTCTTATTATTGAAGAGGGCACCCCTTTTTCCAGAAAAAGCTGGATTTGCTCGATGAAGATACGGAGTACCGCATGTATGAAGATGTTGCTGTAGTTCTGAAAGAGTATGGCTATCATCAGTATGAGATTTCCAACTATGCAAAAAGCAGGGTGTGAATGCAGACATAATGAAGGATACTGGCAGAGAAAGGATTATCTGGGGCTTGGGCTTGGAGCGGCTTCCTTATTGGGAAAGGAACGTTTTTCCAATACTTCCGATATGCAGGAATATCTGAAAACAGCAGTGCACCAGAAAAAATTAAAAAAACTGGGAACTTCTTACAAGAGAAGATGAGATGGCAGAGTTTATGTTTCTTGGACTTCGTATGACACAGGGCGTGTCCAAAAAGGAATTTGAGGGAGTATTTTGGCACTGCAATAGAGAATATATATGGAGAATTTCTGAAAAAATATAAGAAACAGGGACTGCTGTTGGAAGAAAGCGGCAGGATATTTTTGTCAAGAGAAGGCATTCATGTGAGTAATGCAGTGATGGCAGATTTTGCGTAGTTTTTTGCTGTAAGTTTTGTGAAAAGAATTTAGAAATGGTTGACGAACAAATGTTCTTGTGATATTCTTGAAGAACACATTAAGAAATATCTGAGCCGGAGGATTCCGGATCAGAAGGATAGAAGGAGTTACAGCCGGTGCTTTCCGGTTAAGAAATGGAGGAACAGATGGCAGCAGAGAATAAGAAACAGTTTATCAGAATCAGAGGAGCCAATGAGAATAACTCTGAAGAATCTCAGTGTGGATATTCCCAGAGATAAGTTTGTAGTTCTTACAGGACTTAAGCGGATCGGGGAAAGTCTTCACTGGCATTTTGATACGATCTATGCAGAGGGGCAGAAGATATATGGAATCTCTGTCTTCCTATGCCAGACAGTTCCTTGGCCAGAATGGAGAAGCCAGATGTGGAGAGCATAGAGGACTTCCACCGGCTATTTCTATTGACCAGAATCTACCAACCGCAATCCCCGTTCCACAGTAGGGACAGTGACAGAAATCTATGATTATTTCCGTCTTTTTATACGCCCGTGTTGGTATTCCACATTGTCCGAAATGCGGCAAGGTGATCGCCAAGCAGACTGTAGATCAGATGGTGGATCAGATTATGGAATTGGCGGAGCGCACCAGGATCCAGCTTCTTGCACCGGTAGTACGAGGACGCAAGGGTACCCATGCGAAATTACTGGATCGAGGCCAGACGCAAGCGGTTATGTACGTGCGGAAATCGATGGAAATGTGTATGAACTTTCTGAGGAGATTACCCTGGATAAGAATATTAAACATACGATTGCCATTATTGTAGACCGTCTGATCGTGAAGCCTGGAATTGAGAAAAGACTCTACAGATTCTCTTGAGACAGTATTGAATCTGGCTGACGGATTGGCTGTGGTGGATACAATGGACGGAAATTATATGAATTTCAGCCAGAGCTTTTCCTGTCCGGATTGTGGAGTCAGTATTGATGAGATCGAGCCAAGAAGTTTTTCATTTAATAACCCATTTGGGGCCTGCCCGGAGTGTCTTGGCCTTGGTTATAAGATGGAATTTGACCTGGATCTTTATGATCCCGGATAAGTCTCTGAGCATTTCTGAAGGGCTATTGTAGTGATGGGCTGGCAGTCTTGCACAGATAAGAGCAGTTTTACCAATGCTATTCTGAATGCCCTTTGCAGGGAATACGGTTTTGATCTGGATACACCTTTTAAAGATTATCCCAAGAAGATACAGGATATTATTCTATACGGCACAGGCGGACATTCTGTGAAGGTTTATTATAAGGGACAGCGCGGAGAGGGTGTTTATGATGTGGCTTTTTCCAGGCCTTATAAGGAATGTGGAACAGCGCTATAAAGAGACTGGCTCTGAATCTATGAAACAGGAATACGAGAGCCTTTATGCAGATCACTCCATGTAAAACCTGTAAAGGGCAGCGTCTGAAGAAGGAGTCACTGTGCGGTTACGGTAGCGGATAAGAATATTTATGAAATTACCAATATGTCCATTGATAAGCTGAAGAGATTTCTGGCAGAAATGCAGCTTGTCTCCGCAGCAGCAGCTATTGGAAAGCAGATACTAAAGGAGATCAAGAGCCAGAGTGGGGTTCCTGGCAGATGTGGGTCTGGAGTACCTTTCCTGGCACGTGCCACTGGTACTCTGTCTGGCGGAGAGGCACAGAATCGTCTTGCTACCCAGATCGGTTCCGGCCTTGTCGGGGTTGCCTATATTCTGGATGAGCCAAGTATTGGACTGCATCAGAGGGATAATGATAAGCTTCTTGGTGCTTTGATGCACTTAAGAGACCTGGAAACAGTCTTATAGTGGTTGAACATGATGAGGATACCATGTATGCAGCAGACTGTATTGTGGAGATATCGGACCCGGCGCAGGAGAACATGGTGGACAGCTTGTTGGAATGGGCACTGCTGAGGAACTTATGCAGAATCCGAAGTCCATTACAGGAGCATATCTCAGCGGAAAACTGAAAATCCCGGTTCCGGAAGTACGAAAGGAACCTACCGGTTTATCTGACTATTAAGGGGGCGGCAGAGAATAATCTCAAACATATAGACGTAGATATTCCTCTGGGAGTGATGACCTGCATTACAGGTGTTTCCGGGTCAGGAAAGAGTTCTCTGATCAATGAAATCCTTTATAAACATCTTGCAAAGGGATCTGAACAGGGCCCGCGTGATCCCGGAAAGCATGATGAAATTATTGGAATAGACCAGTTGGATAAGGTAATTGCCATTGACCAGTCTCCAATTGGCCGTACACCAAGATCTAATCCTGCTACTTATACAGGCGTATTTGACCATGATCAGAGATCTTTTTGCTGCTACAGCAGATGCCAAGGCAAAGGGGTATAAGAAAGGGCGCTTCAGCTTTAATGTAAAGGGGCGGACGCTGTGAAGCCTGCAGTGGTGATGGTATTATCAAAATTGAAATGCACTTCCTGCCAGATGTTTATGTCCCTTGTGAAGTTTGCAAGGGAAACGCTACAATCGTGAGACTCTGGAAGTGAAGTATAAGGGCAAGAGTATTTATGATGTATTGAATATGACACTTGAGGAGGCAATGACGTTCTTTTGAGAACGTTCCATCCATCAGAAGGAAGATAGAGACCTTATATGATGTCGGTCTTTCTTATATTCGTCTCGGACAGCCTTCCACCACTCTTTCCGGCGGAGAAGCACAGCGTATCAAGCTTGCCACAGAACTCAGCTAAGCGCAGTACCGGAAAGACGATCTATATCTTGGATGAGCCTACCACAGGATTGCACTTTGCGGATGTTCAGAAACTGGTGGAGATTTTGCGTCGACTTTCGGATGGTGGAAATACGGTTGTTGTCATTGAGCACAATCTGGATGTGATCCAGACGGCGGATCATATTATTTGATATCGGACCGGAAGGCGGAGATGGCGGGGAACAGTTGTTGCCAAGGGAACACCTGAAGAAGTGGCGAAGAATCCAGCTTCTTATACAGGACGTTATGTTGCGAAATATTTGAAGTGATTCTGATAATAAACCTCTTTCCAATTGAAGCATTTTTTGTTTATAATGGTACGAAGACTATTAATTATGTAAAAAATCTATGAGACAATTATAAAGTCACATCTGCAGAATGTGGTGTTTATGATTACAGTTCGGAATGTGAATGGTAATCATTTACGGCACAATTCTTGCAGAGAAAGTGTGACAAAGTGTTTTTGAGAGAAAAGGGGAATTTAATGCCTGCCAGTGATATTGGAATTGACCTGGGAACCAGAAACAGTCTAGGTATATTCCACTGGACGGGGGGCTGGTAGTCAGTGAGCCGTCTGTAGTGGTTTATGATAAGAACTCAGAAAATAAAAGCAATCGGTGAGGAAGCCAGACAGATGACCGGACATGTTTCATCAAATATGGAAGTAATCCGGCCAATCCGCCAGGGAGTGATCGTAGATTATACGGTTATGGAGAAGATGCTGAAGTATTTCATTTCAAGGCAATGGGTCGCCATGCCTTTCGAAAGCCTAGAATCAGTATCTGTATCCCCAGCGGAACCACAGAGATTGAAAGAAAGGCAGTAGAGGAAGCTACTTATCAGGCCGGAGCAAGGGAAGTGTTTCTTGTAGAAGAGCCGATTGCAGCTGCAATTGGTGCCGGAGTAGATGTGACGAAGCCTTTTGGTAATCTGATCGTGGATATAGGAGGCGGAACCACTGATGTTGCCGTGATTTCCATGGCTGGCTCTGTTGTGTCTGCTTCTGTAAAGGTTGCCGGAGATAATTTCGACCAGGCAATCATGAGCTATGTGAGAAAAAATCACAGCCTTTTTATTGGGGAAGAGGCCGCTGAGAACATAAAAATAAAAATCGGAACTGCCTGCCAGGAAGCATCTCCGCGGGATGCTGGAGGTAAAAGGCAGAAATGTGATCACCGGACTTCCCAAAGGTTGTAACTCTGACTTCAGAAGAAATCCGTATTGCATTGAGGGATGCTACCAATCAGATTGTGGAGACTGTGCACGGAGTGCTTGAGAAAAACTCCGCCGGAACTGGCTGCAGATATTGTAGACAGAGGGAATTGTTCTCACAGGTGGCGGAGCATTGCTCCATGGAATGGACACCCTCATTGAGCAGAAGACCGGCGTAAAAGCACTCTTACTGTGCAGGATGCTATGTCTGCGGTTGTGGTGGGAACCGGTAAATATGCGGAAGTAATTACCAGGATGGAAGAATAATCTGATTGCTTTGAAAAGCGTAAACAGTAACATATAATTTGGGTATTCTGTTTTTGCAAAAGATAAAATATTATGTAAACTATAATGAAAAGGGTACTGCGTTCTAGAGCGTGTTTGAAAAAGGCTTTCTGCAAAGTGGGGCGTGCAGATTGCGGGAATACTTTTTTCAAACACATTCTAGCAGTGCCCTTTGGTTAGTGCTGGCGGCAGGAGAAGAACAAATGAGTGAGAAAGTTACAGGCTATATAGATCATGTCATATTCCGCAATGATGAAAATGGATATACAGTTATGGTTCTTAAGACCGCGGATTCAGAGGAAGAGCTGACTTGTGTAGGAACATTTCGACGTTACACAGGGTGTGACCATTGAAGCTGAGGGACAGTTTTCCCAGCACCATATACGGCAGACAATTTAATATCCAGTCTTATGCGGAAAAGGCACCAGAGGACACCCAGGCTATGGAACGTTATCTGGGTTCCGGAGCGATTAAAGGGGTAGGTGCAGCACTTGCTGCCAGAATTGTGCGGTGTTTTGGCGAGGATACCCCTTAGAATAGTGGAAGAAGAACCGGAAAGGCTGGCGGAAGTCAAGGGAATCAGTGAGAAGAAAGCCAGAGAGATTGCAGTACAGGTGACTGAGAAGGCAGATATGCGAAAAGCCATGATGTTTCTGCAGAAATATGGCATTTCCCTGAATCTTGGAGCAAAGATATATCAGAAATATGGTCAGTCCGTATACAGTGTGCTTCAGGGAGAATCCCTATCGTCTGGCAGATGATATCTCGGGAGTTGGCTTTAAAATTGCAGACACCATTGCGTCACGTATTGGTATACATGCAGATTCAGATTACAGGATCCGCAGCGGTATGATGTATACTCTTCTCCAGGCTTCAGGGGAAGGACATGTATATCTTCCGAAGGACGAACTGTTTGACAGAGCTTCCCAGCTGCTTCGGGTAGATGTTTCTTATATGGAGAAACATCTGATGGATATGGTTAATTGACCGGAAAGTTGTTTTAAAAGAGAATGACAGAGAGGTACTGGTTTATCCAAGCCAGTATTACCGCTTGGAACTGAATACAGCAAGAATGCTCACTGAATTAAATATCCGTTATCCACAGAATGAGCAGATGATGGAGCGAAGAATTGCCCAGATTGAGAAAAAGAAACAGGTACTGTTTTGGAGGAAATGCAGAAGAAGGCTGTTGTAGAGGCTGCTGGAAATGGCCTTTATTCTTACAGGAGGCCCCGGTACAGGAAAAACGACAACGATCAATGCAATTATTCGTTTTTCGAGGGCGAAGGCGCAACTCTTCGTCTGGCAGCCCCTACAGGAAGAGCTGCAAAGCGGATGACGGAAGCGACAGGTTATGAAGCACAGACAATACATCGGCTTCTGGAATTGAACGGTGTGCCGAATGAGGATGGCAGAGAGTCTCAGGGTGTTCATTTTGAACGGAATGCAGAGAATCCGCTGGAGGCAGATGTGATCATTATTGATGAGATGTCTATGGTGGATATTTTTCTTATGCATTCACTGCTTCTTGCGGTGACTGCGGGAACCAGGATCATTCTGGTAGGAGATGAGAACCAGCTGCCAAGTGTAGGTCCTGGAAATGTGCTGCGGGATATTATTCAAAGCGGCGTTTTCCAGTAGTAGAACTGAAGAAAATTTTTCAGGCAGGCCTCTCACAGTGATATTGTAGTAAATGCACACAAGATCCATAACGGAGAGCAGGTTTCCCTTGATAACAAAAAGCCGCGATTTCTTTTTTCTGAAGAGATATGATGCAGATATCATTATCCGCGTGGTCATCGCACTGATTCAGGAGAAACTGCCGAAGTAATGTGGATGCAAGACCTTTTTGAAATACAGGTTCTGACTCAATGCGAAAGGGGCTTCTGGGCGTAGAGAGGATGAACCAGATCTTACAGAGATACCTGAATCCACCAGAATCGGGGTAAAAGAGAAAGAAATTGGAGACCGGCTTTTCCGTGAGGGAGACAAGGTTATGCAGATTCGGAACAACTATCAGCTGGAATGGGAAGTCCGGGGAAATACGGAATTCCTGTAGAAGAAGGGGTGGGCGTGTTTAATGGAGATACCGGTATTATGACGGAGATCAATGAATTTGCGGAAACGGCCACCGTGGAATTTTGAGGGATGGCCGTTTCGCTGACTATTCTTTTTAAGCAGCTGGAAGAATTGGAACTTGCCTATGCAGTGACCATACATAAGTCCCAGGGCTCAGAATATCCGGCAGTTATTCTGCCGCTCCTTTCCGGCCCCAAGATGCTGATGAACCGCAATCTTTTGTATACAGGTGTTACAAGAGCACGGAAATGTGTTACTGTAGTTGGAAGTGAGGAGACTTTCAGGGGAGATGATCCGCAATGAGAAGCAACAGAAACGTTACAGCTCTCTTTGGGCAAGGATACAGGAACTTTTCTGGATCTGTTGTATCCAAGACGGTGTCCTCTGTGTCACAGGATTCTTAGGAACAGCCATCAGTTGATCTGTCTGGACTGTGCCGGAGATTTAAGACCTGTATCAGGGGCCACGGTGTTTACAAATGCGGAAAACCGGTAAATGGAGATGAAGAATACTGCAGGGACTGCGGCGCCATCCAGGCGCTTTTTGACCAGGGACGCATGGGATTTTTCTCTCTATGATGACCGGATGAGATACTCTATAATGAAATATAAATATTTTGGTTGTCGAGGGAATACAGCCGCTTTTATGGAAAAGCATTGTATATCTACGGAAAAGATATGCTTGCATTATGGAAGCCGCAGATAATCATTCCGGTTCCGCTTCATAGAAGAAAACAGCGCATAAGAGGGTTTAATCAAGCTGAACTTCTGGCGAAAGAACTGTCCCGTTATGCTGGGATTCCTGTAGATACTGCTATTCTAAAAAGTGCCATGCTACCCGATCACAGAAAAAACTGGATGCGGCTGAAAGAAAGAAGAATCTTCAAAAAGCTTTTCAGGTTGTAGGAAATCCTGCAGGAATGCGTATCTTGCTTATTGATGATGTATATATACTACTGGAAGTACCATGGATGTGCTGGCAAAAGCTTCTGTTGGAAAAGGGGGCATCCCATGTATATTTCTCACGCTGTGTATTGGAAACAACAGGTAAAAAAAATGCTTTTCATGGCATGGGATATATGATACAATCATCCTGTATGAGTATAGCTTTTCAGCTTTAAAAAGAAACGCAAGGAGCCATTTATGATAAACGAAGAAAAGTAAAGATAATGGATCAGCTTGCTGTATATGAGAAACAGGAAGGCAGAAAGTATCTTCCAGTAAGCAAGTACTACAGGAGTGACTATATTGGTCTGGCGCTGATTAAAATTTCTTTCTTGTAACAATTGGATATGGATTGATACTGGCTGTGATTGCAGCGTATAATTTGGAATATCTGCTGGATAATGTGCACAAGATGGATCTGATCTCTCTTGAGTTGTAGTCCTGGTGGGGGATATATAGGGATATTGGTATTATATTCTGTGCTGACATATATCCAGTACACTGTGAAGTACCATAAGGCGAAGAAGAGTGTAAAACAGTATTACACTCAGCTGACGAAATTAGAGAAAATCTATACTGTGAAGAAAAGAAATTCGCAGGACGTGAAATGTCGTAGGAGGATATAGAAAATGACAGCATTACTTGAGTTAAAGCAGAAAATAAAGAAATATACGGACAGTATGAAATGTATATCCTGCCTGTAATGAAGTTTGTTCTTGCACTGGTTTATTTCCTGTGGATCAATGCGAATATGGGATATATGTCTCGCTCTGAATAATGTATTTTTAGTACTGATCCTGGCATTGATCTGTTCCATTTTGCCGTCTTCCGCTATGATGTATATTGGTTTTGTGCTGATCCTTGTTCACAGTTATGCACTTGGAATTGAAATTGCGGCATTTATGCTTGTTCTGATCCTTCTGATGATGATCTTTTTCCTGAGGTTCAGTGGTGAACAGAATGTAACATTTGTATTTACACCGCTTTCCCTTTGCATTCAGCCTTCCGGCATTACTTCCTATTGGAAGCGGACTTATGGAGAGCAGTTTATCTGCAATTCCAGCTGGCTGCGGTGTGGTTATGTATTATTTTATCCGTTTTTAAGATCACAGTCAACAATTCTTGTGAATCGGATCTGGAGATGACAGATAAGCTGCAGATCATGGCTGACGGTCTGGTACAGAACTGGGGAATGTGGATTGCAGTTGTTGCTTTTGTAGCAGTTATCCTTCTGGTACCTCTGATCCGTACCGCTTCCTTTTGATCATGCATGGAGGATATCTATTATTACAGGCGGTGTTGCCTATGTGTTTATAATGCTTGTTGGAAGTTTTGGAATGAACCTGAATGCAACTGTTGCAATGATTCCGCTTCTGATCTGTACGATTGCAGCTGTTCTCCTGGCACTTGTGCTTGAGTTCTTTGCATTTGAGGAGATTACAGCCGTGCAGAGCGTCTGGGTATGAGGATGATGAGTACTTCTATTATGTAAAAAGCAGTTCCCAAGGCTTCTGTTGCAACTTCCGAGAGAAGTATTAAGAAAATAAATGCAGAACCTGTTCGTGAAGAGCGCAAGGCAGAGGACAACTCTGGTACTTATGCCAATCCAATCTTCCGACAGGATGAGAAGCCTAAAAGAAAAGAAAGCTTCTCCAGCAGCAGACAGAAAGCCAAGACAGGCAGAGAAACCTGCTGCTAAAGGATATTGATTTTGAAAAAGCTTGAAGAATCTCTTAAAGATCTTTAAGGTTACTGCTTGGCAGTGAATGGTAACAAAGAAAGGAGTACACTATGCAGGATATGGCAGTCAGATTATCGAGGATATTTGTCAAAAACTCTCCCTGCCCAGTCTGGGGAGTAACAGACATACTGGAGATTGCCCCTGATTTCCTTCTTTATCTATCAGTTTATGGTGTGGATCAAGTTTACCCCGCGCTTATACTCTGTTGAAGGGAATTCTGATAGTACTCCTTTTTATTTTATTTGCATATGTGTTGAAAATGAATACGATCCTCTGGATCATTAAGAATCTTTCTACTATACTTCTTACCAGTGTTGTTGTTATTTTCCAGCCAGAACTTCGGAAAATGCTGGAGCAGCTGGGACAGAAGAAGTTTATGGCTTCTATTTTTCCCTTTGGATGCCGGCAAAGAGGTACAGGAAAGGTTTACAGATAAAACAATCAATGAGCTTGTGAAGGCATGTTTTGACATGGGAGAAGTAAGAACTGGCGCATTGATCGTCATTGAGCAGAATATCCGCTTAAGTGAATATGAGCGCACAGGAATCAATGTGGATGCAGTTCTTACAAGTCAGCTCCTGATCAATAT
>VOFK01002902.1_pt1 | contig 18745 bp, 16 predicted proteins | sample 5384121 | NCBI WGS metagenome assembly VOFK01 (sample SAMN12384730, study PRJNA508395) | human gut metagenome | isolation source: healthy gut J | host: Homo sapiens
ATCTGGTTAGCGTAAAGTCTGTGATCAACGCGGCGATGCTCGTGGCACTGGTCATGACGCTGGCGCTGGCTACCGTCAGCGTGCTGCTCGTATATAAGCGAACAACGCCAACCTGAAATCTCCATGGCCGACAAGGTCAATCACTCAGACACTGCTTGTCAGGCCAGATGCCGGTACGTACGGATTTCACCGACTTCAGCGCGCAGGAGGCGTCAGTCATCCTGGAGGACATCAGCAACACGATGAAGTCCGACATCACCCTTTACACCACAAGCGGCAAGGAATTCCGCTCCACCACCCCTGAAGTGTTCGGACAGGGATGCTTCTCGGCTCAAGGATGAATCCGACGCGTTTGAAAGCATCATATACAAAAACAAGAGATACTACATCGGAAAGGAGAACATCGGAGACAAACGGACATATTTCCTCTACGCCCCGGTGTTCAACGCGCAAGGCAGTATGATCGCCATCATGTGCTCGCCGTTCACAGACGAGAACTTCGACTTCAAGTCCGAGGCCGTGCTGCACTCCATCTCTGTCATCACCGTGTTCATGATTCTGCTCCTTCTGGCCAGGTTCATCATGGCCACGGCGGTGGACAAGATGTTCAAGCCTCTGTCCGAGATGGGACGCAAGATGAACGAGGCAAGCATCAACAATCTTGAATATATCGTTTACGAGAGGGATGACGAGGTCGCGCGGCTTGTCGGGCCTACAACCTGATGGTGCACGACCTTTACAACTCCACCAGAAAAACTGGCCCAGGCGGAAAGGGATAGGCGTGGGCCACCATGGCGCGTCGGGTCGCTCATGAGATCAGAATCACTCACCCCGATGAAAGCTTCAGATCCAGACACCGGAATCCATGGGCATCTGATTGTGAGGTTCTCTCAAGATAGACTGCTTGGGACACCGCGAAATGCCAGTCTCCTCCACTTTCGCGAAACTTCACACGGAGTGAACCCAGGAGATCAATTCAACCCCTGAAGGAAGAGATCGGACCTCGTTTCGACAGCAGGGACAACATCCTGATTCTCCCATGTTACTTGGGATGACAACGTTACTGTCATGGGTTTCAAGTTCAGCTACCCGTGTTTGTCAACGATAAACAATGCTGCTCAGACAGAAGCGTGGAAGAAAAGGCTGCTTACGTGTCGATTGTGGTGTCACAGTTCGCTCCTCCAAGGTGGAGGACATCGCTCCTCGAGGGACAACGGCCCTGGAGTCAGTGAGAGGAAAACCGCTCGAAACTCTTTCACCCCCGAACTTCACGACAAAGAGCAAATCGGCACCGGTCTTGGGCTCCGTCTATCTGGTGAAATTTCTGAGAAAATGCAACGGGGAGATCTTTCTACCCAAGTCTCTCCTCGCTCAAGGAGCAGCTGTCCGTTTCTCGGAGATGACGTGCCAATCCGTCAGACAGCATGACCGCGCTGAAAACCAGCGCGGCGGCAAGTGACTCATGTCGAAGCATAGGCCTCTGCCGTACTTTTCCGTCAAACAAGCCGAGCCGCTGCTTTCAGACCAGGCTGCCACCGACCAAGGGTCATTGCGCCGACTTTCGCAAAAAGTTCACAAATGAGCTTGGATGGCAGGGCCGTCAGGCAGGAACATCCAGACCTGGCGTTTGTTATCGGGATGGCAATTCCGTCTTTACCGTGCAGGATTTCGCCATGTCCTCCTTCGACTGGCCGGATTTGACGATGATCATCACCGCAAGACAGAACATGTATGGGGGCTCCGGCGTATGACAGCCATTTGACATAAGGCCCAAGCATCATCGCCAAGGAAATGCGCCACCAGCACCAAAGTCACTGCCTATGAAAAGGAATCCGATCACAAAACCCCCCACCAGATCCGCATCGCACGCTTCCTTCCGGAAGTGGATTCCCGAATGGGAATGCGCAGTTAGACGGCCCCGGAGTGTACCCCAGAGCCAGGATGTAAAGCAGCAATGACGGCAGCATCTGTGACGGCATAATCAATAATCAAATGTCTTACGAAATTAATCAGAATAATCAAATATCCAATAACGCAAAGAGACCCGCCTTTGTGGCGAGCCTCTTTGTAGTCCCAATAGAATCGAACCCATATTTATGGTTTAGGGGAAACCTCCGTTCTATCCGTTGAACTATGGGGACTATTGGTTTTCAGTAATGAAGAGACTACCTGACGTTCTCGATGATCTGACGTCCCCTAACCGCACCTCAGGGCAAATGTGATGATACATCACCGTTGCGCCGCAGTTAGGGGCAGAGTTAGGAACCGAGCGAAATCATGGGTCCTTCTTTGGTCCTTTTCTCTGCTTTGAGAAGTTTCGGATGCCATAGTTAATTATTTCAAATTTTTATTATTTCACTTTATCAATCAGATCCTTCAATGACGCGAACGGCAATGAAAGGCCATCCCTGCCCAAATTTGGCACTCTGCTCATCCTCAGAACCTTAGATACCGGCATGGCCTCCAGATTGCATTCCCCTCAGGGATGCACCTTCTTCCTAGAAGTGACAGGCACACAATCATAGACTATCTGCCCTAAACGAGGTCGGCGTCCGATTCCGAAGCCAGACTATCTCCCCTTTCCCTTCAAGTGGTGTCACTGTTGTCAGCCGGTTCCTGACCGAACTTGACACTCTCAGGCGGAATCCGGCCCTCGACCGGAAGCCTCAAACCTCAAGGTATCTGTCAAAGCCACGGTCACATCCCCTGGTGACATCAAAGCCAATCCTGATGAAATGTCCTGACTCTCGGCGGAAACCCTCAACATCCAGATCCGCGGCCAGAATCTTTGGAATTCTCAAAATGATCAAAGAACGTCTTCCCACCCCCTCCAACGGAATTCCTTCCGTCCTTGGGACAATCCATTTATAGGAACTGTTAAATTATCTTCCATCGATCCAGTAAACAGATTTAAGGGTTGCAAAGGTATAAAAAATTTTTCGAATATAAAATCTTTTCGCAAATAGTTTGCCTTATTCATCATCTCCGGAGTTGCCGGAACGCTTCCCCGCCCATCGGATCAAGCAGCGATCTTGCGCATCCTGAGGTGGCAGTCACCTCAGCCGTTCAAGCATTCTCAAAAGACATCTTTCGCCGTGCGGCGGCAGCACGACCTGAAACATCGGAACCGCGGCGCACATTGGTGAGCTTCTTCGTCTTGCAGATGCTGTTGAGGTTCCTCTCCCTCGTGCTCGCCCACTACCTGCCGCAGTAGATGTCATCACCCGGTCGATGAAGAACTTGCCCCTGTCCAGAAGCTTGTTCATTGAATATGCGATCGCGGTTCCCGTCTCAAGGGAAACGAGCGAACCATTGGTACGGTTCTCGATCTCACCCTTAAGGCTGGTACTCCTTGAACACGTGCGCCATGATGGCCTCGCCCTGGGGACGCGGTCGGGAGGTTGCTCCTGAGTCCCATGAGTCCACGTGTAGGGATATCAAAGTTCAACAGCGTCCCTGTCACCTCTCGGCTCCATGTGCAGAAGAGCGCCCCTTCCTGCGGGGGTAGCGAGCTCGATCGCCGCGCCGACGAACTGCTCCGGAACCTCGATCGAGAGATCCTCGATAGGCTCTCGCAGCGCTGTCCGTTGATGGTCTTGTCCAGCACCTTTTAGCTGGCCTACCTGCAAACTGAATCCTCACGGCGCATCTGAGCTCGATGAGCACGGACAGGTGAAGCACACCACGTCCATAAACCACGAATGAATCGGCGTTCAGCCCCGGCTTCACCTTAAGGGCCAGGTTCTTCTCCAACTCCTTGTCCAGACGATCCTTGATGTGCCTGGAGGTCACAAACTTACCATCCTTTTTCCGAAGAACGGGGAATTATTGATGGTGAAGAGCATGCTCATCGTAGGCTCATCATCGGAGACGGAGGAAGATTCTCCAAGCTGTCCGCGATCGTGTCCGGATCTCGAAGCCGCGTCAATGCCACACGACGGCGCAGATGTCACCGCACTGGACAGTGTTCCATTGGCCTTTTCCCCAGACCATCAAACACCATGTTGCTTGATCCTATGCGTTTCTCGACAACATCATGCCCTTGCAGAGGCTGGGTTCGTCTTAAGTTCGCCGCGGGTAAGCTTGTCGAGCGATACGTCCCACGTATAAATATTCAATGAGGTCACCTGAAGTTGTGGTGTGCCCTCAACGATCTTTGGAGCCGGAATCTCGGCGAGGATGGCATCCAGAAGAGGGTGATGTCCGAAGTCGGATTCTTCCAGTCATCCGACATCCAGCCCTGCTTGGCGCTGCCGAAAATGGTCTTGAAATCAAGCTGCTCGTCCGTGGCGTTCAGGGGCACATCAGATCGAACACCTCTTCCTGAACCTCGTCGGGACGGCAGTTCGGCTTGTCCACCTTGTTGACAACCACGATAGGCTTCTTGCCCAGCTCTCAAGGGCTTTCTGAAGCACGAAACGGGTCTGAGGCATACAGCCCCTCGAAAGCGTCAACGAGCAGGAGCACGCCGTCCGCCATATTCAGGACCCTTTTTCCACCTCTCCTCCGTCGCTATGGGTCCGGAGTGTCTATAATGTTGATCTTGACACCTTTGTAGGTGACAGACACTTTTTTTTCGCGAGGATTGATACTCTCTTGATGTCATTGTTGCCGAGGATCAGCTGGCCCACTTTCTGGCTGACGCACCAGATTGGCCTGGTAGATCATCCTCCCCACAAGTCGTCTTGCTTGTGATCGGACGTGCGCTATGAGCGCGATGTTCCTAATCTCTGTATTATTAAAAATCTTTAAAATTACGGGATTCCTATGGAAACCGAAAATTGCAAGACTTTTTATCATTGTCTGTGCCTACCCAACCGCCCACCAGGTCAATGAGCCAGCCGGGCGCGGCCTACTGGCTTTGGTTGAAAATCTACCTGCCGCTGGTGCTGCTGTGGGCAGTCATTCTTGCGGTGGTGGTTTGGCTGGTGCTGCGACTGGTGCGCCGGGCCCAAAAGGCCGGAAAGCTGCCGAAGGTGAGCCGCAAGGGTAAACCACAGGCGGAAGCGCCTGCCGCGCATGCGGTGGAGGAGAAAAAGAACAGCTGAGTCGGGAGAGCGGGGAAGGAAGGTTCGGGCCGCAGGCCCGGCGGCGGAGCCGCCGAAGCGGACCGGAGGTCCGCTTGCCCGCCGGAACGGCGGGCGGCCTGCGGCCCGAATACCGGCCCCTTGCAGGGACTTTAAGAGGGTGTACCGCAGAGGCCCGGACATCGGACATCAGCGATTTGCAGGAATTTGAAAGAGCCAGGTGATGTATGGCCCAGAGAATAAGGAGGAGCGAAATGAAGAAGATCATGCGGGTGCTGCTGGCGGGACTGCTGGTGATGGGTTTGGCGGCCTGCCAGGAGAAAGAGCCGCCGGTTTCCGGCGGGGACTTGACTGATGAGCCCGGCAAGGTACGCATTTTTAATGAGGGAGGGGACCAGGTCCATTCTTCCGGGGCACGATATGTGCGGGTCGATGGGGAGCTGTATACCGATACCGGGGAGATCATCACTTTGGCACGCTGTGGGGTGATGGATGGAGAGATCACCAAGACGGTGGCGGAGACCGAGCTGCCGGGGGAGGACGACTGCTCCAACTTTGGAACAGGATACCAATACCAAATTGCCGGTGTGTACAGTATTGATGTGGTGATCGACGGAGACTGGTGCCGCTTCCAACGGGAGGTGCCGAGCTGCAGTTATGCGGAGGAGGCTTCGGCACTGGGGCTGGTGATGGCGGCTGACCCGACGGCAGTCACTATCCAAACCGAGGGATTTATCTGCACCGGAGAAGAAGCTGCCCCCGATGTGGAAACGGCGATCCAGCTGGCGTGGACGGAATGTGAGGACTATGATGTAGCGGATGCGGCCTATGACGCTACGGCAGGAATGTGGCGGATCCATATGACCGGAGAAGGCAAAGACGCCGTGGCATGGATAAATACGGACGGTATAACGCAAAGGATTGTATACGGAACGGCGAATATGTGCGGCTATCCTCGCGCGGAAGCATAAGACTGAAAGTGGAATATTTGATCTGGTAAAATCTCATTTCAGTACGGACTGTATATAAAATTAAGATAATACAATATGGTGATATAATGAAGGGAAAAGAACTTTTGACATTGGCGGTGGCGCTGGTGCTGGCGTTAGCACTGACTGGCTGCGCGCCCAAGGACGCCGGGGTGGCGATTTTGACGGGACTAGATAAAAAGGAACTGGCCCAGGGCGACCTGCCCTGCCGCAGCTACTACGAGGGGGAGACCCTGATGGTGCCGCTGTGTGAAGTAGCCCGAGCGCTGGGGTATTCCGCCGAATGGGACAGCGAGAACCAAACCGCCATTATTGATGATGAGTATATCCAAAAGGCGACGCTGACTGCGGGGAGCAAGACGACCCTTTTTGAGGGACATTTGCAGGTCATCAATGTGAGCCGGGAGGTGGAGCTGGCGGAGGCTTTGGCGGTGCAGGAGGGGACCCCTTATGTGCCGGCGGAGTTTTTCACGGAATTCCTGAACGAGGTGGAATACGGCGAGGGAATTGTGACCATTGCCCCCAGTGTGGTAGGCCTGGATGATATCGGGGACTTTTTAGCAGGCCTGCATTGACCGTAAATGGAACCGAGCTGACGAAAGAAAAAGGAGGAGCGGACATGAAGAAAACAGCGACGATCTCGGCAATTTTAGCGGTTGTAGGATTTATGGCGGTGTATGTGGCGCTGTGCTACTTGGTACCGGGCTGGCGGCTGAAGCTGCACGCCACGGCCTGGGTGTACTTTACGGCAAGTCTGCGGCACATGGCACTGCTGAAAGGCGTTTTTGCCATGGCGGCGGGGCTGGTACTGGCGACGCTCCCGTTCCTGGGGATGCTGCGTGAGCCGTTGCCGGAGGAATAAAACCGAAAAAGCAGGAGGGCAGTCCCGGTGGTGGGGGCTGCCCTTTTGATTTTGCAGAGGCGGTGGGGCCGCAGGCCCGATGGCGGAGCCATCGGGCCTGCGGCCGTAAGCTGCGCCTTGCAGGGGGTAAAAAAGAAGAGCAGCCCCCGTAGGGACTGCTGTTTGGCTGTATTTTGGTGTGGGGGCCGAAATATCATGGGGTGAATGCTGACCCTTTTGGGGTGGTGAGGACGGCCTTTAGGGCTTCGAAGGTGCATTCCGGCAGGTGGATGGCGTGGGAGGCATCGGGTAAAAGTGCCTCTGTGCGGTGGGCATCGCTGCAGGTGAGGATGTGATATTTTTCAGGGTAGGAGGCATTTCTGCCGCCGATGAAAAACTTTTCCGGGTCGGCGATCTCAACGGTGTGGAAGCCGAGATGATCCGGGACTTCGCCCAAAGCGGCAAGGACGCTCATGCTGTCGCGGTCGATGTGGGCAGGGTAGCAAAAGCCGCCGTACCGGGCAGTCAGGGCAGGGGCGTCATCGATGGAGAGGAAGGTGGCATTGGAGAGGAGCTTTTCCAGGCGGCCGAGTTCGTTATCCTCGGCATCCATGAGGAGCTGGGCACCGAAGATCTCTTCCCGGTTGGAGATGGGGGGCAGGGCGGCGTAGATCTCCTCGCCAGCGGCTTCGGCCGCTTCCGCAGTGGGAAAAAGGCAGACCATATGCAGCTCCTCGGCGCAGGTGAGTTCGATACCGGGGATAACCAGCAGGCCGGGGGCCAATGCAGCGGCAGCCTGCTGCACGGCCTGGACATTGCCGGCGGTATTGTGGTCGCAGATGGCGATGATATCCAACCCGGCCAACGCCGAAAGCCCTGCCACGGTGGCAGGGGTCATGTCGTTTTCCCCACAGGGGGAAAGGCAGGTATGGATGTGCAGGTCGTAGTAAAAGGGGGTGAGTTCCGCGGCGGCCATCTCCTTATCCTTATAATGGGTGCGGGGCAGGGAACGCGGCAGCCGGGCCGGCCGAAGGCCGGCCGCCCGCGGGGGCGGAGCCCCCGCGGGCCCGGCGCCCCGGCGCCCCCAGGGGGCGCCGGGGGCGGCTGCGCCGCGAATGTTTACCTTGTGCAGAGTGTGGTGTGGGCGCGGGTGGCCGCCTCAAAGCTAGGCAGGTCAGTCGCGGCGATGGCAATGCCCTCGGTTTTGGCACGGGCCAGCATAGCGTCATCCGGGCGAATGCCCTCGGCGAGGACAACGCAGGACACATCGGCCATGAGGGCGGCAACAATGGTGTTCTGATTTGCCATAACGGTGAACCAGACCCCATCAGTGGGGGCGTGGCCCATCACCATGCTGAGAAGATCGCAGCAGTATACACCGCCGGTTATTTCCCGCTCGGGGCAGCACAGCAGGGTAAAGCCGCAGGCGCGGCAAAGCTCATTCGCTGTCATGTTCAATATCCTCCATGGGGGTGCGGTGGGCGGAAAGCCCCGCCAGGGACTGGGCCAGCTGCTCCAGCTTTTCCTTAAGCAGGTAGATGCAGTCATCCTCGGTGCGGTAGCCGCGGACAATATCCTCGGCGAGGGCATGGCAGGTGGGGGAACCGCAGCTGCCGCAATCCAGGCCGGGGAAGCGGCGCTCGTAGCTCTGCATCTTGGCGAAGAGTACCAGCGACTGAGAGGGATCGCTGCCCAGGGACATGACATTCAGCGGCTCGATCTTTTTATTGAAGTAAACATCCTCCGGCAGCCATTCCGGTGGGCCACTGGGTACCAACCTGTGGCAGGTCGCGGGCCAGCCGCTTGATGCGGGCGGCCGCGGCATAAGGGTTTTCCACATTCATTACGCCGCCTACGCAGCCGCCGGGGCAAGCGGAAAGCTCCACAAAATCCAGGCGGGTGAACTGCTCGTCCTCGATGGCTTCCAGAATCTTGATAACATTTTCGATGCCATCGGCGGCGATGTAGCGGCGCTGCCCGCTGCCGGTGGATTCACCGCTATTGGCGGCCCAGCTAAGACCGGTGCTGCCCATGTGGGAAAGATGCTCGAACTCGGGCAGCTCCATCTTTTTGACCTCCTGCACCAGCTGGGGGTATACCCGGCTGATGGCGATGGCGGCATCGATATTACGGGTCTGATTGCCCAGCGGCACCTTGGCGGCCGTTACCTTGGCGGGGCAGGGGGTAATAAACGCAACGCCGATCTCCTCCGGCTTGAGGCCGGTCTTTTCCACGGCGGCGCGGCGGGCCAGCACGGCGGCCAGCTCCACAGGGGGCTGCAGAGGCAGCAGGTGCTCCAAAAGATCGGGGAAGCGGACCCGGATAAGCCGCAGCACGGCCGGACAGGCCGAGGAGATGAGCGGCAGCGGGCCCTGATAATGCGCCATGTATTCCTTGGTGGACTGGGAGATGAGTTCCGCGGCGGCGCCCACCTCGTAAACCTCATCGAAGCCGATGCGCTGCAGGGCCAGAATGATGCGGCCGGTGTGATCCAAATGCTTGATCTGGGCAAAGAGCACCGGCGCAGGCAGCGCTATCTTATACTTGAAGCCATCCAGTGCCTCTATGGTATCGCTGACAGCCCGCTTGGCGTGGTGGGGGCAGATGCGGATGCATTCGCCGCAATCGATGCAGCGCTCGCCCAGGATGCGGGCCTTGCCATCCCGAACCCGGATGGCCTCAGTGGGCAGCGCTTGACGCAGGTGATGCAGCCATGGCACAAATCCTTATTGAGCGTAACGGAGTGAAAATAGGTCTGGTGTTCCATCTTTTCCTCGCTTAGTTTCTCCCGGCATCAATGCAGATCCACCCGCAGGGAGATGGTGGTGCCGACCCCCAGGACGGTGTCGATCTGCATATTGTCGGTGTATTTTTTCATATTGGGCAGGCCCATACCGGCGCCGAAGCCCTGGGCCCGGATCTCATCGCTGGCGGTGCTCCAGCCCTCCTGCATGGCCTTTTCCACATCGGGGATGCCGGGACCCTGATCCCGCAGGACAATGGTGATGCCGTGATCATCGATCTCGGCATCGATCTCGCCGCCATTGGCGTGGATGACCATATTGATTTCGCCCTCGTACATCGAGACGGCGACCCGGCGGATGGCATCGCCGGGGTAGCCCAGCTGGCGCAGCACGCCCTTGAGGTGGCCGCTGGCTTCCCCAGCATGGACAAAGTCATCGCCGGGGACGATGTAATGATATTGCAGTGTCATGGCGGGCCCCTTTATACGCCGCGCAGGCCGGCGCCATACAGCAGGCCGCTGGCGGTGAACATGCCGCGCTGGGTGCTGATGACGGCGATGCCTTTTTCCCGCGCCAGGGTGAGGACCTCCTCGGCGGGGGTTTTGCCCCGGACAAAGATGATGCAGTGCATATCCAGCATTTCCGCGGTGCGGATGACCTGCTGGTTGAGCAGCCCGGTGAGCAGCAGGGACTGGCCCTGGCCATAGGCCAGCACATCGCTCATCATATCGCTGGCAAAGGCGCTGGTAAATTCGTGGTCGTCCTGCGGCGCGCCGTACAGCAGGCGGCCCCCCAGCAGGGTGAGGATCTCTTTCATTTTCATGGCATATCAATCCTTTCGGCAAAAAGCGGGGAGGATATCCCCTTACTTTTTTCTATTATAACAGGCCGCGTGGGGCGGCGCAACGGGGAGAAAGGAGTGGAGGGGAGGATTTTAGGAGAGCTTTTTGACGGACTGGTGCGGTTATCACAAGGTATTCACAGAATATTTGTGCCATTTGCCGAAGAAAAAATCTTGCCAACCCCCCAAAAACACGCTATCATATAGTCACTGTAAAATTTACCGTAAAAAATATGTATATACTTTTTCAGGAGGCAAATATGGTACTGGAGAAACTGATTGAACTGCTGTGCGAACAGCTTGATATTGAGGCGGACGAAGTGAACGAGAATACCGATATCGTCAATGACCTGGGCGCGGATTCGCTGGATGTAGTGGACCTGGTGATGACCCTGGAGGACGAGTTCGATATCGAGATCCCCGATGAGGACATTGAGAAGATCCACACTGTTGGCGAGCTGGCCCATTATCTGGAGGAGCACATCGACAGCTGAGAACGGCTAGAAGGCGAATAGACGGCAGCCCCCTGACCAGTGGGCCGGCTGCCGCTTTGTTTTGCCGCAAAAAACTGTATTTTGGGGCTTGACTTTGCCCCGGGTGAATGGTATAGTAATATAGTCGCAGCGGATACGCTGGTGTAGCTCAGCCGGTAGAGCAGCTGATTTGTAATCAGCAGGTCGGGGGTTCGAATCCGTCCACCAGCTCCACCACCGCATGACATAACCGAATATGGAGGAGTTCCCGAGCGGCCAAAGGGGGCAGACTGTAAATCTGTTGTCACTGACTTCGATGGTTCGAATCCATCCTCCTCCACCACAAAAAAGACGCCTTTAGGGCGTCTTTTTTGTGGTGGAGGAGGATGCGGGGAGCGCGGGCTTTTCTAAAAGGCGAGAGCCGCTGCCCTGATTTGACGCGAAGGGGGACCCCGCAAAGGTTCCCCCTTCACACAACCCCTTCCTTGCGGGGAGGAGGGTTTGCTTGCGGCTTTTTTGCAAGGATATTATTTCCTTTTTATAATATCTGAAGGAGAAAAAGGCGAGAATATAGGAAAAACACACAATTGTAAGATGAGCGCCAGCAAATAAAATGCAATAATTGAACAAAAATAATGAAAATGAGATTTTGATGAAAAATTCTCTTGAATTCTTTGTGAGCTGATGTTAAGATAACGCTAAGGAAACAGGAACGATTCCCATAAATTGAATGATCCTTGGCAAACCTGCTGAAAGGCAGGGACGCAAAGTAAAGCGTCTAAACGGGAAACCGCATGACCGGCTGACTGCATTCTTGAGTAAAAGAACGCAGTCAGCTTTTATATTTACAAAAATTAGAACAGAAAGGATAAATAATGCATACCAAAATCAGCAGCGGAAAGGAACATCGCCGGCACCGGGCCCGCAGGGCCTCGGTGCTATTGGTGGTGCTGGCGCTGCTGTTTACCATGCTGCCAACGGGCCTTTACACGGTGGCGGATGCCGCCCCGGCGGAGGAAGAACCGGCTCTGGTTCCTGCTCCGGAGGAGGCCCTGCCCGAACCGGAAGACTCCATGACAAAAGAGGAAGAGACGGATGAGCAGCCGGCCGAAGCGCAGCCCGCTGAAGACAAGGCCCGTGCGGCGGCCGCCACGGTGGAATGCTATGCGGCACGGGATGGCATCTGGTACCCGGTGACCACGGTGCAAACCGCCGCGCAATATGCCGATGGCAGCGGAAAGCTCCGCTACTATATAACGGCGGCGGAGCTGGAGGAGGTATATGGCGCCTACGGCTTTACGGCGGCGAATTATCACGGGGAGCGGTTCTTCCCGCACACCGATAGCTATGACCCCAACAAAATGTGGGCAGATGCCGCTCCCATAAAGAGTGAGGACGGCGGCTGGCAGATTCCGCTGAGCCACCGGACCGAGATCCGGCTGTACTACCTGCCCGCGAATGAAGAAGGTGCCAAAAGCTATTTCCTTGATAAAAAAGAACTGAGCGACGAAACGCTGCTGGCGGAGAATATGTTTTACACGGTGACGGTGGAGGACGACCTGAACAGGGTGTACCAGGAGCCGCCCGCGCCGAAGATCGCTTTCCATGGGGAGAATGTGAGCATTACCCTAAATACCGTGTCCAGTATGGCCTGGGACGCCATGGATGGCCTGACCGGAACGCATCTGGAGCTGGAGCCGACCAAGCAGACCGAAACCAGTGTGACCTATACCATCGGGGAAATCAGCCAGCCAGTGGTTTTCTACCCGCATACCGATACCCTGGTAATAAAATATGAGGCCGAGCCGGACGGCTGGCAGCACAAGATTGGCCAGTTTGAGCCTTCGGTGCAGGCGCCCCAGCAAAGCGCGATGGTAAAGGGCAAAAAAAACCTGCTGGTGGAACCGGGTGACGGAGACTACACGCTGCTGGCCCCGGATATTGACCGGATAGAGGTAAAGCTGACCGGCGAAAAAGCCAATAACCGCTCACTGTTCTATTCCTTTTTAGGTTGGCGGGTGGCCAATATAACGGAAGAGGTACTGCTGCAGCCCGGTACAAAGCTGACTGCCGCAGACCTGCAGCACTATACCGGCAGCGATGGCGAAGTGACGCTGCGGGCAAAATGGAGCGGCGAGGATAAGCTGAAACGCCCAATTACCACACATTTTTTCCTGCATCTCAATGGAGAGATCAGGGGCTCGGTGGATGACGGTGTGCAATGGGAGGACCAAAAGGACTATACGCCCGCCCTATATACCACCCGAATGCTGGGGGCGGACAATATCCCGGCGGAGTACTCCAATAAAAATGCGGAGGGTGTGGTAAAGCTGCTGGTAGCGCGGGCAACCAATGGCGACAATGCCTACGCGGTGGATGACACGATCCGCAACATGGTGAATAACCCGGTGCAGGGCGGTAGGCTGGAGGATCTCCCCAATGAGGAAACGATCTTTGCCTACCTGCGGGCCCACAGCGATACCATTACCATGAAGGTGGACGGAGTGGAGATCCCCGCGGAGATGCTCAATTCGGATTACTTCCAGATCCGCTGGAACATGGTCAAGTTTGAGCATTCCGATGGCTGGCATATCGATGGTGTGCTGGTGGCCAAGCGCACCCGCTTTTTTGTGACAAAGACCTTTGCGGGGGATGCTGAGGCGATAAAACAGGTACGGGATAAGTTCCTCATTACTGTCTCCCACACCGAAAACGGCAGCAGCGTGACCGATTTTACCCTGGTGCCGCAGCCTGCGAAGGCGGTAACGGAACAGGGCAAGCTGGGTTATACCCGCTATGATATCGAGGCCGATACCTACACCTGGGAAGTCCCGGCCCAGCAGCAGCGGGACTACACGATAAAAGAAACCGGCCATACGCTGCAGGGTGACAAATGGCGGGTGAACAACCGCTATCTCATCCGCAATCACCCGCAGGGACTTTCGGGGGGATATCAGGACTACCCGGAGGAAAGCGGCATTACTATTACGGCGGTGGCCTACGGCAACGATGTGCCGAACACGGCGGTGCAGACCGTGGCTTTGCAGAACATATATGTGGGGATAGGTACCCTGACGGTAAAAACGCAGGATTCCATTACCGGCAACGGGCTGGCAAAGGTAGAGTATAAGTTGTCCCGGCCGGGCGGCGCAGAAGTGGCCTTGTACCGAAAGCCGAACACCACCCTTTACAGCGTGGTGCAGGAGGAGGGCTATACCGAGCAGATCACCGACTGCAAGATCATTGCCGATGCCAGCGGTTTTTTTACCATCCGGCTGGAGGAAGGGACCTACACTCTGACCGAAGTACTGCCGACGGGGTACTTTGGCCCCGGTACTGTGCAGGTGACGGTCGCCCGAAATACTGGAGGGAATATCAGTTACCATGCGGAGGCAAAAGCGCTGCCGGAAGGGATAACACCCTCGACCGGCAGCTGGCTGCAGAATGCCGATGCCGACAATGTGGTCATCCTAAATGTACCCAGAATGCTCATCAGTGTGACGGCCCGCAGCAGTTGGCCCGCCACGGGGGATAAGCTGCCTGTGACGGTGGAGCTGTGGCGCGATGGCGCGCCGCTGCCGGGTGATGCCTATACCGTGGAGCTGAACAGGAAAACGAATGGCAATACACCTGGGAAAATCTGCCGCTTTTTACGGATGGCACGGTGGCTGATTACACGCTGCGGGAAATCGAAATAGGGGACACCTACCGTGACCCCGGTGTGGCCGAGGATGGCTTCGCGGATTACCTGGTGACCTATGCCAAGGCCCTGTACCGGCAGGCCGAGGATAAGGAATACCGGGAGGAGCACTGGTGGCAGAAGGCCGATGGAACGCAATGCTTTGCGCGGGAGGCTCTGCTGGTGGTCAATAATGAGGGCATCCGGGGCGAGATCGCCTTTGAAAAGGTGGATGAAAAGGGCTACCCATTAAAGGGCGCGGAATTTACCCTGTATGCTGATGTGGAATGTACCAAGCGGCTGGCAACAGCCACCTCCGATGAAAACGGCGATGTGCAGTTTGAGGATAAGTGGCCGGCCGGCACCTATTACCTGCGGGAGACCACCGCCCCTGTGGGCTACACTGCGGCGGAGCTCACCTGGACGGTGAAGATCGCGGCGGGGAAGGCGACCATTTCTACACCGGGCGGCACCACCGTTACCGAGGTGAAGAATACCTCCCGGCTGCGGCTGAAGCTGAAAGTGCAGGGCCCACTGGGAGAGGAACTCCCCGGGGCGGTGCTGCGGGTGACGCGGGATAATGGCAGCCCGATGCTGTATAAAACCAATGAAGCCGGCGCGGCCCTGCTGGAGCAGATGCCTGCCGGGGATTATATCATCCAGCTGGCGGGCACCCCCACGGGCTATGTGCCGGAGGACAGCGCCCCCAACCTAAAGGCCGAATACGGCACACTGACCTATTTGGATACAGCGAATACCGCATGGCAGCTGGAACAGTGCGAGGGGGAGGAATACACCTATCTGCTGACCCTGAAGCTGAAGGAGCTGCATATTCTGCCCAGCACCGGCGGCACCGGAACGGTGCCCTTTACACTGGCGGGCGCGGCCCTGATGGCCGTAGCGGTACTGCTGCCAGGCCGAAAGAAAGTGAAATAAGCGCGCCCCCTGCCAAGGGGAAGCCGCTGTGGATAACAATGATACCAAAGGAGTGAAAGTAACATGAAAAAGACAATGAAAAAGTGCCTGACGCTGCTGCTGGCGCTGGCCATGCTGCTGGCCATGGCAGTCCCCGCTGCGGCGGCCACCCCCTACGACAAAACCATCACCTTTACCGGGGTGGCCAAGGGCGATACCGTGAAGGCGTACCAGTTGATGAAGTACGATGCGAACTACAACGAGTACATATTTTACAGGGAATTTGAGACCTTTGCAGCCAATTTCTATGATTCTAAAACACAATCGCTGGAGGAGCACCTTGCCGAAAGTACGAAAGAGCATTTGACCGCACTGATGATCAATTATGCAATCATGACCGATTCTGCTCATGGTGGGGTTTCCTTCCCCCAAAACCCGGTGGAAGCGACTGCCGATGCAAATAATGAGGTTAAGATGACTCTGGAGCCCGGCTATTATCTGCTGCTGGTTTCTACCACCGAACAGAACAACCGGACCTATATGCCTGTTACCGTATTTGTGCAGGTGAAGAACGGGAATGTAAGGGTGTATGCCGCCGGCAGTGAGATCACCGATGACCTGACCGCTGTATTTAAGTACGAGGACGGCCCTGCTGTCAATGTACGAGTAAGTGATGACAGCAGAGCTACTACCCAATGGAAAGAAACTGCCGGTGGCCGGGTGGGTGAAACGATGGATTTCTATATGGAAGTATCTATCCCGGCCTACGAGAGCGAGGATGTGGCCATTAGTTCGCTGATTGCGAAGTGCCAGCTGGCCGGGCTGAACTATGTAGCGGACAGCATGAAAGCAACCACCCTGCCCAAAGCGGATAGCGATGCCGTAGAGGGTGCCATTAAAGGGACTACCGTAGGTGCCGACGGTAATTTGACCGTTGAGCTGAATTACAGCAAGATCCGCAATGCTGCCACCGGCAGAGGGCTGATTTATCTCCACTTCAAGGCCACCGTAGCCCCGGATGCAGTTACAAAATCTGAGGCTTCCGCAACTGCCAAGCTGGAATATGTATTCTCCATGGAGGCGGGCAATACCAAAACGACCGCCGACTCTACCGCTGCGGTTTATAATTATGACTTTACCCTCTTTAAGAAATCCAATGAGCTGATTGATCCCAGTAACGCGGGTTCCGGCCACCGGCCCCTGGCCGGTGCGGGCTTCATCCTGTATGCCGATGAAGCGATGACCAAAGCCATCAATATGGTAAAGGTGGAAGCCAATGGAGATGTCGGGGCCTATTACCGCCCCGCGCTGGCGGGCGAGGCAGGCGCCGTGGCGCAGATGGATGCCAATATGGGCAATGATAATAATACCCTTTCCATCCGCGGCCTGGATGTCGGTTCCTACTATGTGAAGGAAACCAAGACTCCTTCCGGCTACTATGCCCCCAAGGGCATCTTTAAGCTGGATCTGACCGCAGAGCGGGATGCCAGCGAAAGTCTGGTCAAGGATTTGGCCAGTGGCGGTTTTACTGAAACGAAAGAAGCGGATCGCGCACTGATTCAGAAAAAGAGCCTGAATGCTGAGAAAAATCGCTTTGAAGCCGACCTTCTCAATAGCTCCACCCCCGTACTGCCCACCACCGGTGGTGTCGGCACCGTGATGTTCACGGTGATCGGCCTGCTGTGCATGGGTGCGGCGCTGTGGTTCTTCCTCTTTGCCCGCCGTCGCCGTGAGGATGAGCAGGAGCAGAATAAGACCACCCTGTAATTTGCCATCCTCCTCATTTTCTTGCCGTCCCGCCGGGTTTTTCCTCTTTCTCTCCCCGGCGGGATGGGCGGCAAGGAAAAGGCCGCAAGCCCGCTGCAACGGCTTGCGGTTTTTTCCCTGCTGCATTACTGCCAAAGGAGTACCATTCGTGACGACAAAACAAGCCAAACAAAAAAGACAAAACCGGCTGGGCACCGTGCTGGCCATCCTCATTTTTCTGCTGGGGCTGGGGATTCTATTTTACCCGGTGGCCAGCGACCTGTGGAACCAGCACCGGCAGAACCAGCTGATCTCCCACTACACCCAAAGCACCACGACCCTTGCCCCGGAGGATCACTCCGCGCTGTGGGAAGCGGCGCAGGAATACAATAAAAACCTCAGTCCCACCTTCCGGGATGCCTTTACCGGGCGGCAGCTGCCCGCGGGGGACCCCTACTGGGGCCTGCTGGATCCCGATGGCAACGGCATTATGGGCTACATCGAGATCCCGCGCATCAGCGTGCGGCTGCCCATCTACCACGGCACCACGGAGGAGGTCCTCCAGCATGGCATCGGGCATCTAGGCGGTACCTCCCTGCCGGTGGGCGGAGAGGGCACCCACGCGGTGTTTTCCGGCCACCGGGGCTGCCCTCGGCGCTGCTTTTCTCCGATCTGGACCAAATGCAGCTGGGCGACCATTTTTCCCTGCGCATTTTGGGGGAGCAGCTCCTCTATGAGGTGGATCAGATCCTGGTGGTGGAGCCGGATGAGGTAAAGGACCTGTACCCGGTGGAAGAGGAGGACCTTGTTACCCTGGTGACCTGTACGCCCTACGGCGTAAATACCCACCGGCTGCTGGTGCGCGGGCACCGCATCCCGCTGGAGACCGTGGAGGAAACGGTGGAAGTGACCGTGACCCAGCAGGTAGTACACAGCTTGGGCTGGAAGGGCAAGCTGCTGATCGGCGCGCTGCTGCTGTTCCTGCTTATTTTGCTCATCCTGGCGCTGCTGCGCCGCAAGAAAAAGAAAACCGGGCCCGAAGAGGGCAATGTGATAGAAAGGGGGAGAACTGATGAAAAAGCGTCTCAGAGCCGTTCTGGCCCTGATCCTGATCATACTGCTGTGTCTCCCCGCGATAGCACAGACAGCCGATCCTGACGCGCTGTGCGCGTTGACCATTGACTGTCACTATGAGAATAAGCCAGTAAGCGGCATGGGCTTTTCGCTGTACCGGGTGGCGGCGCTTTCTCCGCAGGGAGAGCACACCCTGCTGCCGGCCTATGAGGATAGCGGTATTGTGCTGGGGAACCTGCGGGATGCCGCCGACTGGCGGCAGGCGGCCGGGCTGCTGGACCAATGGGTGGAGCAGCAAAGCATTTCCCCAGAAAAGCAGCTTACCACCGCGGCTGATGGCAAAGCTGCATTAGAGGGGCTGCCCACCGGGTTGTACCTGCTGTGCGCGGCTCCCTACCAAAAGGGCGGCTGCACCT
>VOFK01001026.1_pt1 | contig 18743 bp, 24 predicted proteins | sample 5384121 | NCBI WGS metagenome assembly VOFK01 (sample SAMN12384730, study PRJNA508395) | human gut metagenome | isolation source: healthy gut J | host: Homo sapiens
ATCATTGGCAGTTCAGTTGCATTGCTTGTCCATTTAAGCTATCTTTTCCAATATTGTTTGGTTTAGCAATAGTATAATAGGCATCCACATTTTCATTTTCATCCATATTTATAGTATTTAGGAGCCCTATTTTCTTAAGATTTGGAATGAATAGGTCAGTTTGTTCTAATATGTGCCCCAATGTATTAGCGCCTTTGGAATTATACTTTGAAGCATCATCTGCCTCCCCTACTCCTAAGGAGTCTAATATCATTAAAAATATTCGTTTAAATTTCATTTTAAAATTCACCTTTATCTTTCTTCTCACGAGGATGATATTCGTTATAGTCGTGGGTAACTTTTTGATTTGTTACATGAGTATACATTCTAGTTGTAGAAATATCAGAATGCCCTAACATTTCTTGAATACTCTTTAGATCAGCACCACCTTCTAAAAGATGAGTTGCAAAAAAAGAGTGTCTAAGAGTATGAGGAGATGCTTCTACATTTAAATGTTTTTTTTCTTCTAATAAATTTTTTAATATTTTAAAAAATCCTTGTCGTGTAATCCCTTTACCATGATTATTCAAAAATAATTTCTCACATTGATTATTTTTTTCTAGTAGAGGGCGCTTTTCCATATATAAGTTTAGATAATACATGGAGTACTCTCCTAAGGGAATAATTCGTTCTTTGTTTCCTTTTCCGACTATTCGAATTATACAATTAGTAAAGTCTATATTATTTAAAGTAAGATTTACTAATTCTGATACACGTAATCCTGTGCCATATACTAATTCTAACATGGCTTTATTGCGATAGTCAAATGGAGTTAGAAGATTGATATCTAATAAGGTATTAATGTCATCCATGGATAAAGTTTTAGCGATGGTCTTTTTAGTTTTGGCCTTTTAATACCTAAAGTTACATTTATTGGAGCAATTTTTTCTTTTTCCAAATAGGCATGATAGTTTTTGATAGTTGTTAATTTTCTAGCGACGGTTGTTATTTCATCATGATCTTTTTTTTGAAGATATTCTATAAACTCTATTACATCGGCTGAACTAATTTTTTCGGGATTAGAAATATTTTTTTGATGTAAGAACGCTTTATACATATTCAAATCATTTTTTATATGACAAATAAGTGTTATCTGATAATCCTTTATCAATTAAGCAATAGTTTAGAAAATCTGTGATTGATTCTTCTAGATCCATTTTCATCACCCTTATTATTATATAAAATTATTAGATTTTTTACAATAAGCGTTTTTTTTTTTGATACAATATATGCAGGTGATTATTATGGATAAACCTTTAGCTTTAAAACTTGCTCCTGTAGGTATGGATGATATTGTCGGTCAAAGACATTTGATAGGTAAAGATAAAATACTTACGAACTTGGTTAAGAATAAGAAGTTATTCTCAATGATTTTGTATGGTAAACCTGGAATTGGTAAAACTAGTATCGCTAATGCTATGGTGCACGACTTAGGCGTGAGATATCGTTTTTTAAATGCTACTGTTAATACTAAAAAGGATTTAGATATTGTTATTGAAGAGGCCAAAATGTATGATGGGCTTGTTTTAATAATGGATGAAATTCATAGATTGAATAAGGATAAACAAGATATTCTTCTTCCACAATTAGAAAGTGGTTTGATAACCTTGATAGGAATGACTACTTCTAATCCATATCACGCAATTAATCCTGCTATTAGAAGTAGGTGTCAGTTATTTGAATTAAAAGAGTTAGAATATGAGGATATAATGACTGGACTTAAGCGTGCTATTAAACATCCCGATCTAAAAGGAATAAGTATTAGTAATGAGTGTTTGTCCTTAATAGCAAAACTTTCTGGGAATGATTTAAGGTATGCCTATAATCTACTAGAAATTAGTTATTATGCTAGTGAGGATAAGGTGATAACTGAGGATAAAATACGCTTGATTAATAATAAACCTGTCTTTTTTTTCTGATAAAAATGGTGATGGACATTATGATGTTTTGAGTGGGTTTCAAAAGTCTATTAGAGGTAGTGATGTTAATGCTAGCCTGCATTATTTAGGTAGATTAATATATGAGGGAGATTTGGATTCTATATATCGCAGAATGAGTGTAATTGCCTATGAAGATATAGGACTTGCTAATCCTGCTATAGGTCCTAGAGTGGATGCTGCAATTAATGCGGCCGAAAGAGTTGGTCTTCCAGAAGCAAGAATTCCTCTTGCTGAAATAGTTGTAGAAATGGCTCTTTCTCCTAAAAGTAATACGGCTCATGTGGCATTGGACGAAGCTCTTGATGATATTTATAAAGGAAATGTAGGCTCTATTCCTAATCATATAAAAACTAATTCACCTCTTTATAAATATCCACATGACTATAAAGGTTCATATGTAGTTCAACAATATTTACCGGATAGAATAAAAAATAAGGAGTATTATAATCCAAAAAGCATAGGATATGAAGTTAATTTTAAGCAAGTTTATGATAGATTAAAAAAGATTAATAAAGAAACCAAATAACAGTAATTATTTGGTTTTTTCTTCATATTTATATAGTTCTTGATATTTAGGACAGCTTTTTAATAGTTCGCTATGTGTTCCTGTATCTATTATTTTTCCATCATCTATTACTATTATTCTGTCACAGTTAATGACTGTAGACAAGCGATGGCTATAATTAGAATAGTTGTATTTCTATTTATTTTTTCTATGGCTGTTTGAATATTTTTTTGAGTAATGTTGTCAACTGAACTTGTAGCTTCATCTAGTAATTAAGCTATGTATAGTGTTGATATTTTTAACAACTTTATACATAGCGTATCTATATCCATGATTTTGTTTTGAATCTATAAAACTTCTTTTTATATGTTCTTTTCTTTTTTGGATAAAGTTTTTTTCCTTTATTATGAATATATGTAACAATTATGATAGCGTATATTATTACTTAATCAAAACAATTTTCTTAAATTGCTTTTTTCCTTTTTGAATAATTAATTCATCGTTATTAAAATCTGTTGTAGTAATTAATTTATTAACATCATTTTCTTTTGTTCCATTTACACTTATTCCATTTTGTTCAATCATTCTTCTTCCTTCAGATTTTGATGAAACAATATTTGATAAATTTAATAATTCAGTCAATAGCAATCCGTTCTTTAACATATTTTCTTTTATTTCAAATATTTCAATATTTTCAGGTATACCACCCTTAGCTACTGTATTATATCTTTCTTCAGCTTGATTAATAAATTCTTCTCCATGATACATTTTAATTATTTCTTCTGCATATTTTCTATGTGCCAATAATATATCCTCGCTCATCACATTTTCTACATCTTTCATATCTAAATCTGTAGTAAGTTTAAAATAATCTAATAATACATCATCAGGTATTCTCATAGCTTTCTCATACATTTTTTCAGGCGATTCATCCACTCCAATATAATTTCCCAATGATTTAGACATTTTTTCCTTACCGTCTAATCCTACTAATAAAGGAAAACACATTACATCTTGTGGCTCTTGATCATAGTCTCTTTGTAACTCTCTGCCAACTAACAAATTAAATGTTTGATCTGTTCCCCCTACTTCTATATCAGCATGTAATGCAACTGAATCATATCCTTGCATTAATGGATATAAAAATTCATGAATGCCAATCGGAATATTATTATTAAACCTATTTTTAAAATCATCTCTTTCAAGAATTCTAGCTACTGTATATTTTCCAGTTAATTTAATAACATCTTCAAATGACATTTTTCCTAACCACTCTGAATTATAAACAATTCTTATTTTGTTAGGATCTAATATTTTAGATACTTGTTTAAAATATGTTTCACCATTTCTTCTTGTTTCTTCAAATGATAATGATGGTCTAGTTTTTGATTTTCCAGATGGATCTCCAATCATTGCTGTAAAATCCCCTATAACAAAAATTATGTCATGTCCTAATTCTTGTAATACTTTCAAGGCACGTAATGGCACCGTATGACCTAGATGTAAATCAGGTCTTGACGGATCAGCGCCAAATTTCACTATCAATTTTTTTCCACTATTTAATTTTTTTAATAATGTTTCTTTATTATGAATATCAACTGTTCTTCTCAGTATTAATTCAATTTTTTCATCTTTTGTCATATTATCCCTCCTTAACAAAAAAAGCCACGATAAGTAATCCTCATAAGGACGATTTATCGCGGTACCACCTTAATTTATGAATAGAAATTCATACACTCAATAAGCTATAAAGTAGCAACCTTTAAACTCATAATGTGTATTTCAACTATATCATTTTGTCTATTTTCACCAAACATAAACTCTCTAAATTTAAAATGATATACTTTACTATTCATTAATCAACATTTATAAATTAAATAATTCTATTACATTGTATCATATAAAATACAATTTATTAAAGCGTTTTTGTTAATGTTTTATTTTTTTTGTTCTTTTAGTTTAAAAACAGGACCTATATCCTTTTTGCCTTCTAGTTAATAACAATATTATTTCTTAATGATTTAAACACTTTTTCATAACCATTTATTATATTATAACATAAAAAAATAAAACCTCAATTGAGGTTTTAATTATTAATAATATACATGAATATAGCATCTTTATTATCAATTTGTCCTGATTTAATTTTGTAGTCAATATTACTTAAATTTTTAATCATATTACAAACATCTTTTTTATTAGAATATCTAAGTAGCTCTTTTGTTTTTTCTATACGATATGGATGAATATTTAGAGTTGCAGCTATATCTTTGTTGGAATAGTTTTTTTCACTAAACATAATTATTTGAATCATAAGACGTAGTTGACTTTCCAAAAGACCAATTAGGGCTATGTCATCGACATTATACTTTTTTAGTTTTTCGTATTTTATTATAGCCCTTTTTTTATCTTTGATGGCAATATCTTTTATAAGATCAAATACTATTTGAGTACTTTCACCAATATGTTTTATGACAATAGTTTCAACATCTTCCTTAGTGATCTTTTTGGTATCAAATTTGTATTGTTTTAACTTGTCACATTCACTTTTTATAATATCTATATTATTGTTAGAATATTCAATTAGTTTAGTAATTACCCCTGATTCAACTTCGTATCCTTGTAAGATGTTTTTTTATTTCTTTGTTGAGATCGGTTTCTAATTTTATATAGTTAGTTTTTTTCTTTAATTCTTTATTTATTTTTTGGTAGCATTAAATTTTGTGGTAGTAAGTATTAATAAATTGTCATTATTAGGATTATCTAAATACTTTAAAAGATGTTTTGTATCTTGATTGTCTTCTAATAAATTAATGTTTTTTATAATAATTACTTTTTGTTCTGTTAAGAAAGAATAAGTATCTAAGTCTAATAAGGCATTATATAAATCTTCTTCTTCTAAATCGTAGTTTGTGATACTAGCGTTTTCAAATTTGGTGCTACTGATTATATCTTTTAATTTTTCTTGAAAAAGATAGTAATTATCATAAACTAATAAATAATTATTCTTCATCTAATAATACTTTCTTTACATGTTTGATAATTTCTTCAATGGCTGTATCAGTTTTTCCACCACCTTGAGCAAAGGTTTTACTTCCACCACCATTACCGCCTGAGCTTACTGAAGCATCTTTTACAATTAGTCCAGCATTAGCGTGACAGTTGCTACGACAAACGAAATTAACTGCGCCATTATCACCCTTATTGATGAAGAAAACGCAACCAGGATTAATTTCATTAACAATGCTATCGGCAATTGATTTTAATAATTGAGTATCCATATGATCTGTTTCCATAATTAAACCTTTGACATTGTTATAGGTTTCAACATTTTTACGGTATACATCTAGATTATTTAGAGTAAGTTTTTTCTCTTTCGGCAAAATATTTTTTCTCTAGTTCTTTTACCTCTGTTTGAACGTAAGATAATTTGTTTTGATTATAAACTATATCCTTATAACTATTTGCTTTAATGTTATCTAATTCTACATCAAAGTCTAATGTAATACCATATTTCTTAGCTTCATCTAGGATACCACGAGCTTTCATTAGAAGTTTTATTGTTTCGTCGTTATATGGTTTTATAATGTCATATAAAAGTATTTTCAATTCTTGTGTTTGTACAAGCTTCTATACGATATGTATTACTTCCTTTAGATTCATAAGAGTAGATGGCAAATTTTTTAATATTACCTGTATTACTTGTATGGGTTCCACCACATAGTTCTATTGATTTACCCATTTTAACAACACGAACCATTGAACCATTTTTTCATTAAATAAAGCCATAGCGCCTAATTGTTTAGCCTTATCTAATGGCATAACCTCTGTTGAAACAATGTGTTTTTCGGCAATTAGTTTATTTACCATATCTTCAACAGCTATTACTTTTTCATCTGTAAGCTTTTTAGAGTATGTAAAATCCAATCTAAGGCGTTCATTATCTACGTAACTTCCTGCTTGATGTACATCACCTTCTAGAGTTGTTCTAAGAGCATAATGTAATAAGTGAACACTACTATGATTTTCTTCTATTTGTTTTCTTCTTTCTTTATCTAGTACTAGTTCGCATTCATCATCTTTTTGAAATAACTCCATCTAGAAGTTTAACTTTATGAATATTTTGACCGTTTGGGCCTTTAAAAACGTCTAGTACACGGGCTTTAAAGTTTTTACCAACAATCATACCGGTATCACTTACTTGTCCTCCTGCTTGTGCATAAAAACAAGTTCTCTTTAAAGCTATATAGCCATCATGATCTAATGTATCTATAGTTTGATCTTTTGAGAATATAGCTAAAACATTAGTTTTAAGACGATAAATACCATAGACGAATGTTGATTCTTCAGTGAAGTCTAAAAGTACTTTCTTTTGACTAGCCATAGCCGTTTTGGTTTTTGAAGCCTCACGAGCCTGTTCTTTTTGAACTTGCATATATTTATCAAACTCTTCTTTACTAGTTGTATATCCTAATTCGTGTAGATACTCTTCAGTTAATTCAAATGGGAAACCATATGTATCATATAATTTAAAGGCATCATTACCACTGATAGTACCATCTGTTGAGTTTTTTACCAATTGTTTTAGTATTCTTTCACCATCAGTTAGAGTCTTTAGGAATAGTTTTTCTTCTTCAAGAATTAAGGTTTCAACAACAGCACGTTTTTCTACAAGATATGGGTATGCTTCTTTCATAGTATCAATTACTGATGAAACAAGTTTATACATAAATGGTTCATTTAAACCTAGTTTTCTTCCGAATCTTTCACTACGGCGAAGTAGACGTCTAAGGACATATCCTCTACCGGCATTATCAAAGAATGCACCATCACTTAAAGCGAATGTTAAAGCTCTGATATGATCTGCAATTACTTTAATTGGTGTTTGTCCATTATATTTAACACCACTCATTTTTTCTATACTTTCAATGATTGGTTGAAATAAATCGGTTTCAAAGTTTGAATCGACATCTTGAAATACTAGACACCAACGTTCAAGACCTGCTCCAGTATCAATGTTTTTTATGTGGAAGCTCTTTATAGTCTTCTCTTTTTTAACATTTGGCTCTTGATTATATTGGCTAAATACATTGTTCCATATTTCAATATAACGTTCTTGTTCTTCATCTTTTTTGAATTTTTCTAAAGCATCATGGTCTTTATCATATTTTTCACCACGATCATAAAAGATTTCGCTATCTGGACCACAAGGACCTTTTCCTATTTCCCAAAAGTTTTCATCTAATCGAATAATGTGATCTTCTAACATACCCATTTCAATCCATTTATTATAAGCTTCATTGTCACCTGTATATATTGTGACATAAAGTTTTTTCGATTGGAATAGCAAACCATTTTTCAGATGTTAGTAGTTCATAGGCAAATTCAATGGCTTCATTTTTGAAATAGTCTCCGATCGAAAAGTTACCCATCATTTCGAAGAATGTTTGATGTCTTTTAGTCACTCCAACATTTTCAATGTCATTTGTTCTAATACATTTTTGGATACTTGTTAATCTTTTACATTCTGGTATTTTAGTTCCATCGAAGTATTTTTTTAGTGGTGTTACTCCAGCATTTATCCATAGTAAGCTGTCATCATCGATAGGTATTAAGGGTGCACTTTCTATTATTTGATGATGTTTACTTGTAAAAAATTTAAACCACATTTCTCTTATTTCTACATGTGTCATTTTTCTCATATTAATTTACTCCCTTCGTGTCTATTTTTTTAAGTATTTCATCTAGACGTTTTTTATATTCTTCAAGATCTCCATTATTAAGTATGTAATAGTCGGCATAGGCAATTGGTCCACCTTTGGCTATTTGTTCAATTTCTGCGATATCTCTATCATTTACTTCTTTTGCTGTTAAAGATCTTTCTTTTCGCTTTGCTACACGACTATATCTGATATCTTTATCAACCACGATACAAATAATTGTTAGGTTATCCTTTATTCCTTCTTTAAGAATTGCTAACTCATCCCATGAGTATAGTCCATCTAAGACTACGTTTCCTTCTTTACTCTTTTCTTTTATTTCTGGTAGTAATATTTTAGCAAAAGCTCCCATACCATGTTCTTCGCGTAGTTTATTACGCATCATTTTTCGTTTTCTGGTGTTATTTCTAAGCCCTCTTCTTTTTAGTTTTTTCATTGTTACTCCGCCAAAATAGACTTTGCTGTAACCCATACTTTCTAAGTAAGTACTGGCAACACTTTTACCACTCCCACTCATTCCTACGATAGCAATAATTTTATTCATAAATACCTCCTCTTACACAAATAAAAGACCTATTTTAGGAGGACAAGATATTGCCCGGTACCATCCTAAAGTTGGTCTTGGTTTTGATAACGGTCTCCCGAATAACTCCAAAGTAGCTTTCTGAAAAACTTATTATCTAGTTTCACCTACCCTAGACTCTCTATAAATAATGTTTTTTCATACTTTTCTTTTTCAACGTCTTTATGCATTTTTCAATTTTGTTTATAAACTCTATTTTCTCATCGATAAATTCAAATAATACTTTTTAGAGTTGCAGTTGCAGGTGTTGCAACTATCATTCCTATGATACCAAAGAAATGTCCGAAAATCAATAGGGCAAGCATAATTGTTATAGGATGAAGTTTCATGGTATGTCCCATAATTAGTGGTTGGTATAGATTTCCCTCTAACACCTGAACGACTACTATACTTACAATTGTTAAGATTCCAGCTAGTGGTGATATTAAGAAACCAACTACTGCTGCTGGTATACCACCAATCCATGGACCAAAATATGGAATGATATCTGTTATGGCACAGATTAGTGCGAATAACAATGGTGCTTTATGTCCTGCAAGAGTTAATCCAATAGCCTGACTTACAAATACTAAAAGCATAACAATTAGGACACCTTGGACATAACTTCTTAAAGAACTGTTTACTCTTTTTCTCAATTCTCTGGCATCACTTTGATATTTTGTAGGTATACATTTAAAGATTTTTTTGCAAATTTTATGATAATCGAATAATAAGTAAAATCCAATCATTAATCCTAAGCAAAGGTTACTAATAATTCCTACAGCGGACATTGTACCACCAATAATCATATTTGCAATGTTACCAGTATCTATTTCTTTTAAATTTTCAAAAAAGTTTTTCTTTAAAGTATTGAATGTACTATTATCAGCTATTTTTAAGTTTTCAGTAGCATTATTAATAAACTTTTGTAATTCATTAATCATAGTCGGAATACTTTTTGAAAGTTCTTTTACTTGATCTATTAAATTAGGAATTGTGTAAGCAAGCAATAAGCTTAATGTTCCTAGAACTAAAATATATACAATAATACATGATAATACTCTAGGCATTTTTTTGGATAATTTATCTGTTAGAGGTACCAAGAGCCACGCTATTAATATACCAATAAATACAGGGCTAATAACGGATAAAAATTCACCAATGATAGGTAAAATATGAAGTCTTTGTAAGAGTGTTAGTCCTAAACTTATTATGGCTATAATAATTAATATTTGTAATAGTTTGTTAACTTTGTTACCACTTTCAGCATATTCATTTATTAGGTTGTAATCTAGCTCATCAATTTTTTTACGCTTTTTAAATAAATTCATGTGTCCTCCTTTTTATATTTAATATTATAGCACTCCTCTTTGGTGATGTAAATTAAGTAGTTTAATTATTAAATATTTATTTTGAATAATATATATTATATAATGTAAGTGGTGATTATATGCAGACAATTTTAAAAAAAGTTGATAATGTAATGGTTATAGAAAAGTCACGTTTTATAACTTTACTTTATCCTGTTCACACAAGAAATGAAGTTTTAGAAATTCTTGAGGAGGTAAAACAAGAATACGCCAATGCGACTCACTATTGTTATGCTTATATTATAGATGGTGATGTTAGGGCTAGTGATGATGGTGAACCAAGTAAGACCGCTGGAGCACCAATTTTAAACGTTTTAGTACAACAAGATCTGAATCATATTTTGTGTGTGGTAATTAGATATTTTGGAGGCATTAAACTTGGAGCTGGTGGTTTGGTAAGAGCTTATAGTAACTCCTGTAGTGAAGCTTTTGAAAAAAGCACAGTTTGGGAATGTTATTGCGGCAAAAAAAGTAAGAATTATAATTAATTATGAAATGATTGATAAATTAAATTATATCTTACAAGACTTTAAAATTACCTATAAAGAGTTTAGTGATAAAGTCAGTTACGAAGTTTTAGTTCCGGATGGTAAACTTAATATATTAGAACCTTTTTCATATGAAATTATTAATGATTGTTTTATAACACAAGAAAAAGAATTACTAGTTGAAATATCCTAGTAATTCTTTTTATCACAAAAACCGACCTTTTTATTAATTAGTTTTCCATCTTTATAAAATATAAGGGTTGGAATACTCATAACTTGAAATTTATAAGCAAGTTCATCATATTCATCGACATCAATCTTTAAAATTTTGATGTCTTCTTGTTCCTTAGAAATTTCTTCTAAAACATTACTAATCATTCTACATGGTCCACACCAAGTTGCAAAAAAATCAACTATTACTTTACCCTCTTTTATTTCTTCTTCAAAGTTAGTATCTTTATTATATATTTTAATCATTTTAATTTTCCTTTCTATAATTATTTAATACTTGATCTAATTCTTTATAATTTCTTATTTTTCCATTATCTATTAACTCATCTACAGTATCTATGGAAACTATTTTGTTTTTTAGCATAATATCGAATGATTTAGCGTTATATTCATCGCTATGTTTAATTCGAGATTTATCATTTTTTATCTCTTCTGTTAAATCATATACCTCATTAATAGAAGAATTTAGATTTTTAATCTGTGAAGTTATTAGGATTGGACTATTTAAAAAGTAGTTTTTTAGTGTTGAATTTCTATAAGCATCAACTTTTCCTAAGGGAATGGCTAATATCAGTAATAAAAAAATTATTAGTATATAATTAGATAATATTCCGACTATCGCTCCCAATATTTTAAATGGTAAATTTATTACTTTACTTATGGAAATTACCTTTGATATAAGTCCTGTTATTGTTAATATGAAGTTTAAAATTACGTATAATATGGTTGAAATTAATAAAAATGATATGATTTCATATAGTAAAATATTTAGAGCCGCTATTTCTATTCCTATTATGTGTAGAGAAAATAGTGGTAAGTATTTAAATAATAAATTACCCAGAGGATTCATAAAAATAAATGATAAGTAAAGAACAATTATAAAGCCTCCTACTTTTAATATTTCTCTGAAAAAGCCTCGACGAAAACCTTCTAAGCCACCTACTAATAGAAGGATAATTAGGATGATATCAAACCAATTCATTATATCACTCTCCTATTATTAGTATAACAAATATTATAAAAATATGCTATAATAATTTCGAGGTGGCTTATGAATATAGTCTTAAAGGTAAATAAAGAAGTTCAAGATAAAATGATTGAGTACTATACTCCTAAAAAACGTGATAAACAAATACCATATGTTTTATTACAAGCAGATGATAATGATACTGTTATTACTATGTATACGTCTGGGAAGGTTATGTTTCAGGGAGTTAGTGCTGATGTTGATGCTATGATGTGGCAAGAAATGATGGGCGTTTCTAAGGAAGAAAAAAAGAAAAAAGAGGAACAAGATCAAAAGTATCATAATTGTAATTCTGTTGGTTCTGATGAGGTTGGAACGGGAGACTATTTTGGTCCAATAGTTGTTACTGCATCCTATGTAACACGTGGTGATGTTAAATTTTTAGAAGAACTTGGTGTATGTGATTCTAAAAAGATAAATGATGAAAAAATTTTAAAGATTGCTCCACAAATAGCTAAAAGAGTAAAATATAGAAGTTTAATTTTATCTAACTTAGAGTATAATACGAAATATACAAAAGATATTAATATGAATAAGATTAAGTCTATTATGCATAATAAAGTACTTTATCAATTGGTACATGAGGAACAACCAGAGTATGATTACATTATTGTGGATGAGTTTGCACGTGAAGCTAGATATTATGGATATCTGACTGGAATTAGTGATGTTCAACGAGATATTACTTTTATGACGAAGGCAGAAGATAAAAATTTAGCAGTAGCCTGCTCTTCTATTATTAGTAGATATATTTTCTTAAAAGAATTTGATAAATTAAGTGATAGTCTTGGTATTCCTTTAGTAAAAGGTGCTGGAAGTGAAGTTGATAAAATTGGTGAAGAAGTTGTTGAAAAATATGGCGAAGAAAAATTAAAAGAGATTGCTAAACTTAATTTTGCTAATACTAAGAGAATACTTCATACAATGATTTTTTTAAGGACAAATCTAATTTATTTAATAATTAATTTTTAATATATTAAAACCTCGTTTTTTAATCAAGCGAGGTTTATTTTTTTTTATTTTATTTTTTCAACTTTGACGAAGTTATATTCATTATTATTTAGTTTAAACGTATATCTATATTTTTCAAAGTTATTGCTGTTTTCTTTTGTTATTTGTGTTTGATTTATATCAATATTAGTTTGAAAAGGTTGATCTGTATCAGTAATATTAATTTTAGTATATAAGTTATATGTATCAGTAGTGGTATATTGTACTAAACCATAATACACGTCTACATATGCCTCATTTTTCTTTTTAGTATATGCTCCTTTATAGGATAGTACTGCACTTCCTGATGTTCCACCACATGCTGCTACGGTATAATAAACTTGATTTGTACTATCATAGATGAACACTGGACATGAATGTGATTTTTTTACTGTCTTATTAGCTGCATTTCCGCCAAATAAGCTTTTGTATAAACTATTAACATCACTTTCCTTTATTTGGCTACTAGTCTCCTTAATAGTTGTTCTCATTGATTCATATTCACTTGGTAACTTCATTTGGTTTATATCAATAGTAATTTGTGTTGACGTTGTAAGATTACTATTTAAAACACTTAGAGTAGCTAATAGTTTTTCATCATCTGTTAAAGTTTTGTTATCCAATAATGTGTAAGCAAAGCCATAGTTATTAGATAATGAGTAATCTTCTCCTTTAGAGTCATAATTAGAACTTGTAAGGTAGTCTATTTTTTTACTTAGTTCTTTTTTACTGCTTCATCGTTTATTTCTATTTCGGCATCTTTACTCTCACTCTTGTTATCAGTAGTGGTCGTATTTTTTTCTTTTTCAACAGTTTCTTTTGCGTTATTAAAGATTATATTTTTATCATATAAGATATATGCAGTTAGACCTAATATGATAAGTATTAAAATGATTATTAATACTATTAATCCTTTATTTTTTTTCTTGTCTTGCTTTTCCATTTTTATCTATCTCCTATCTTTAATTTAATTAAATCTTTTTTTTTAAATGTAGGTACAATAAAAAATGACAAGAGTTTATTACTTGTCATTTTTTTCTGTAAATCTATTGAAGTCTTTAATTTCTTTTTCATCAAAAGCATATTTGTTTAATTCTTCAAATAATTTTTTTCTGTTCACGAGATAGTTTTTTTGGAGTTAGTACTTTAAATATTAAGTACATATTTTCCTTTGTTACCGGTTGTCTTATTGTCTACACCTTTACCTTTGATTCTTTGCTTATCTAGGTTGTTTATGCCACTTGGTATGCTCAAACTAACATTACCATATAGTGTTGGGATTACCTTTTTACATCCTAGTACAGCTTCTGTTATGGTAAGTGGAATTTCTAAGTAAATATCGTCTCCATCACGTTTAAAGAAATCATGTTCTTCAACGTAAAACTCTAAATATAAATCACCATTTGGACCACCGTTTGTTCCAGGATTACCCTTACCTGTTATTCTAAGACGTTTACCTGTATCCATTCCAGCTGGTACATTTACAGATATTGTTTTATGTTGTTTGATTTTACCTTTACCACCACATTTACTACATTTTTTCTTATATGTATGACCTTCACCATGACAAGTTGGACATGTTGTTTTTTGATAGGAAAGAACCTAAAATGGTATGTTGTTCTGATGTTACGGTACCTGAACCATGGCAGGTGCTACAAGTTTCTTCACCAATACCACCTTTACCATCGCATTCATCACAGTTTTCAATAAAATCAAGTTCAAAGTCTTTTTCACAACCAAAGACAGCTTCTTCAAATGATAATTTAACTTTTTTTAGGATATCGCTACCTCTACTTCTTCTGGATTTACTTTCGCCTCGTCCAGAAAAGCCTTGGAAACCTCCTCCAAAGAAGCTGTCAAAGATATCACCTAAGTCAATATCTACACCACCAAAATCACTATATGATGAGAAACCACCCATACCTTGAGCACCTGTTCCTACACCAGCGTGACCAAATCTATCATATTGGCTTCTTTTTTGTTCATCACTTAATACTTCATAGGCTTCTTGTGCTTCTTTAAATTTTTCGGCAGCAGATGGATCATCTTTATTTAAATCTGGATGGTATTTTTTAGCTAGTTTACGAAATGCACTCTTAATTTCGGCAGCACTAGCATTTTTTTCTACGCCTAAGACTTCATAATAGTCTCTTTTTTCTGCCATAAAATCACCTCACTACTTTTCTAAATATATATTTTTAAACTCCTCTAGAGTTTTTTTAAATAAGTCAATAGCACTTTCAAATACTTTGTTGTCTTCTAAATTAATATCTATTATTTTAAGGAGTTCTAATGGATAATCTTTTCCACCTGATTTTAATAGTTCTAAATATTTTTCCTTAAATCCAGGAGTTTGATTAATAAGATTTTGAGCTACATAACAGGCAATAGAAAGACTTGTTGCATATTGATAAACATAGAATGGAGTGTAAAAATGTGGAATTCTTGACCATTCATTAGCAATATCCTTATCTACTACTACTTTGTCACCAAAATATTTTTTATTTAAATCATAATACATGGAATTTAAGTATTCACAAGTAGCGATATTACCACTATCTACATAGTCATGAGCATTCTTTTCAAATTCTGCAAACATTGTTTGTCTGTATAAGGTAGCTTTAAATAAGTCTAATCTTTCATTTAAGATAGCAAGCTTTTCTTCTTTTTGCAGTTGCTTTTTTTATACATATAATCGCTTAATATTAGTTCATTTGTAGTAGATGCTATCTCAGCTAAAAATATTACATAACTACTAGTTTCATATGGCTGGTTAGATGTTGAAAAATAAGTATGCATAGAGTGTCCTAGCTCGTGTGCTAGAGTACTTACATCGTTATATTCACCAGTATAATTTAATAATACATAAGGCAAGGTATCATATGAACCAGTTGAATAAGCTCCTGATTTTTTGCCTTTATTTGGATATATATCAATCCAACCATTATTAAAAGCTTCCACTAGTTTTTTTAATGTACTCATCATTATATATTTTTAAAGCATCTAAAACGATAGATTTTGCTTCTTCATAACTATACTTTTTATCTATTGATTTAATAGTACTGACATAGCCATCATATAAATGGAATTCATCAAGACCTAACATCTTTTTCTTTAATTCAAAATATTCATATAGTGGTTCTAAATTATCATTTATGGTCTTAATTAGATTGTTATATAAAGCAGTTGGAATATTATTTGGGTTCAAATAACTTTCAAGAGATGAAGTATAACCTCTTAGTTTTGCATTGATGGAATCATATTTTAAGATACTGCCATATAATGATGCTATGGTGTTTTTTTACACCAGCATAACTTTCATATAGTTTTTCAAAACTTTCTTTACGCACTCTTCTATCTTTTGAACGAATGTACCTGGAAAAGTTACTTTCATTAAGTTCTACTTCTTTATTTTCTTCATCATGGATAGTTCCTAGTTTCATATCGGCATTTGTTAAATAACTATAAGTATCACTAGCGCTTCCTAAAACTGGTGAGAAGGCAGCTAATAATTTTTTCATTATCAGATGATAGGCAATGTTTTTTTCTGCCTTAGGATAGATGTTATCATATGACGGTAGCTTTCTAAGTCTTCATCAATATATGATAATATCTTATTTTCATCTTCTTTAATTATATTTGGAACAACAGATGAGGTTATCTCACTATATTTGGCATATAGATTTTGAATTTTAGATGATAATTCCTGATATGTTGTATTAGCTGTATCTTCATCTTCTTTACAATTAGCATATACTGATAGTTTTTCTATTACTCTACTAATCTTACTATCAAACTTAAAGAAGGCACTAAAGTCTTCTTTGGAATTTAGAAATTTTTTAACTAGTTGTTTTAAAGTATTAAAACTTTCTTCTACCCATGTATAATCTTTGTTGAATTCTTCTATGTTTTTATATATTTTTTCTATTTGCCATTTATCAGAGGCGCTTACTTCAGATCTTTCTTTTAATTTATCCATTTTTTCTCCTTAAATATTAAGATAAGTAGCCTATAAAGACTACTTATTCTTATTTTTCTTCGTAATCTGCTTCTTCAGTATCGTCGGCATTGTCTTTTTTATTATCTTTGCTATCTTTTTCTTCTGTTTCAGCTTGTTGTTGTGCTTGTTGATATACTTTTGTAGCAAGTTCCATAGCTTTTTCTTGTAATTTGTCTTTTGCTTCTTTTAAGTCGTCCATATCGATTTCATCTTTAGCTAATTCTTTCTTAACTTTTTCAATTAATTTTTCGATATCTTTCTTTTCTTTTTCTTCAACTTTATCGCCAAGATCTTTTAATGATTTTTCAGTTTGGAATACTAATTGTTCTGCTTCATTTTTAGCTTCAGCTTCTTCTTTTCTCTTCTTATCTTTTTCTTTATTAGCTTCAGCTTCTTTCATCATTTCTTCTACTTCTTCATCAGATAATGTTGTGTTAGAAGTAATAGTAATTGATTGTTTTTTATTAGTTCCAAGATCTTTAGCTGTAACATTTACGATACCATTTGCATCGATATCAAATGTAACTTCAATTTGCGGTACTCCACGTGGTGCAGCTGGGATTCCTGTTAATTGGAAATTACCTAATGTTTTGTTATCGGCAGCCATTGGTCTTTCACCTTGTAAAACGTGGATGTCAACAGCTGGTTGATTATCTGCTGCAGTTGAGAATACTTCTTTTTTAGATGTTGGAATTGTTGTGTTTCTTGGAATTAATGTTGTCATAACTCCACCTAATGTTTCAAGTCCAAGTGATAATGGTGTAACATCAAGTAATACGATATCATTAACATCACCAGTTAAGACACCACCTTGAATTGCAGCACCCATAGCTACTACTTCATCAGGGTTAACTTCACGAGATGGTTCTTTACCTAATTCTTTTTTGATTAAGTCATAAACCATTGGGATACGAGTTGAACCACCAACAAAAAATTACTTTATCAATATCATCTTTTTTGTAAGTTTAAAGCATCTTTTAAGGCTTTTTCTTACTGGCTCTAGAGTTGATTCTACTAAGTCACGAATTAAATCTTCGAATTTAGCACGAGTTAATGTTACGTCTAAGTGTAGTGGACCTCCATCTTCGCCTTGGGCAATAAATGGTGCTGAAATTTGAGTTGATGTAACTCAGATAAGTCTTTCTTAGCTTTTCACTTACCTCTTTTAATCTTTGCATAGCCATTTTATCTTTTGATAAATCAATACCATTTTCTTTTTTTGAATTCAAAATTAAGTAATCCATAATTGCGTTATCAAAGTCATCTCCACCTAATTTATTATTACCGTGTGTTGATTTAACTTCGAATACACCATCACCAAGTTCAAGGATTGATACATCGAATGTACCTCCTCTAAGTCATATACTAGGATAGTTTGTGATTTATCTTGTTTATCAAGTCCATATGCTAATGCTGCAGCTGTTGGTTCGTTGATAATACGTTCTACTTTAAGTCCAGCAATTTTACCAGCATTTTTAGTTGCTTGACGTTGTGAATCGTTGAAGTATGCTGGAACTGTAATAACAGCACGATCTACTTTTTCTCCTAAATATGCTTCAGCATAATCTTTCATATAACTTAGGATCATAGCAGAAATCTCTTCTGGTGTATATTTTTTATCTTCTGCTTCTACTTTCTTACCAGATCCCATTAATCTCTTAATACTAATGATTGTATTTTTATTAGTTAATGCTTGACGTTTTGCAGCATCTCCTACTATTCTTTCTCCCTTTTTGAAAGATACAACAGATGGTGTTGTTCTTCCTCCTTCTGGGTTTGGAATTACAACTGGTTGACCAGCCTCTAATACGGAAACACAACTATTTGTTGTTCCTAAATCTATACCTATAATTTTACTCATAATTCATCAT
>VOFK01001116.1_pt1 | contig 18733 bp, 24 predicted proteins | sample 5384121 | NCBI WGS metagenome assembly VOFK01 (sample SAMN12384730, study PRJNA508395) | human gut metagenome | isolation source: healthy gut J | host: Homo sapiens
ATCGGTACTTCGTTCAGTTACGTATTATGAGGTGGGGTCAAAGGTATCCTTCACATTGTACGTCGTCTTATCGGCAACTGGCGAGCCTCCGTGCGTTCAATAAGTTGCTGCCCCACAGCCATCAGGTAGGCAGGTCGTTCTTGAAGTAGATGGTGCCGTACTCGTCCATATAAGGGCTGCGTAATGGCGTACTATTGCCTGTGCCGCTGGGGGTAAAAAGGTTGAAGTGGGGAGCGTTGTATAGGTCTCCGACTTGCCGCTGGCCGTGTAGGTCTCCATCGTTTTCGGGAACCCCTCGGTCGGGAAGCCGGAGGCTTGTCCTCAGCACCGGAGCTTACCGGGAGTAAGAGTTGTCGAAAAGCCACATGGGCAGCCGCAATGCTCCTCATGAGCCGGTGGGGCACCGCTGGTCTGGGGACCCAGCCGTTGAGTTACTGCTGCGTACCATATAGGCAATCTCCCAGTTGGGGATGGCTCGGCCAATTCGCCAGAGTTATATGGCCCACTATGCGCCGAGGCTTAGTGCCAGGTACCGGAGATGCCGATATATAGGCCCGCCCATTGTAAATGTGGGTGTGCAGAGTGAGACATGGCTTGGAGATTACGTCAGATACACATAGTTGTCTGAAACTTCAAGGTGCGGGACACCGTCCTCAACATCAGGCACCGCTTTTCATAGTCCCACAGTGGCCTCGTAAGACGTAGCCGCTACTTGCTGGTGAAACTAATGCCGTTGTAATGACCGGTGATAGAGGCTGCGAGATGTCGCCGGTCACATTCTCATCTTGGCAGGAGGAACTTGGCAGTTCGCCGGTCTTGGGGTGGGACAGCAGACTGGGCTTGCCGGTGGTGGCGGGAAGCGCCGTCATCCCGTGCCGATCGGCAGGAGATGCGTCGCACGCAGAGCACCGGCAATAGAAACCGCCCTTGCTGGTGTAGTGATACCAAGTGGGGAGCTTTTCTTCCATCGTCTGCGTGGGGTCGTCGGTGGCGCTCAGGCACACGCGAGTGGGCCTCGTTGATCTCGCCCACCCAAAACCGGTGTAGATGTAGCCATCGTGATGAATTAATAGAGGCTGTTGGGCTGACCGCCGATGGGTCCCGGTGAATCCACGGGGGTCAGGGGAATGGCCGGGCGTCGAACGCCTGGATCGTGCCATCACGAACGAGCCCACGAAATCATGCCGTTGGCGTGGGTGGGCGGGTTGTTGTGGCTGGAGTTGTGATCCATGGGCTTATCAATGAGAATTTCGCCGGAGATAGCATCCACCTTGTAAATGCGGAGGAGCCACGGGTAGGTGTTGTAGATGGCACCGTCCACCATAAGGGGGCAACCGCAGGCGTTCCACATCGTAGCCGGGATCCAATGGAGGTAGCCCAGTACAGCTCGGCATCCTTGGCGTAGACGTCTTGTGGTCCACCACCGTTATTCTCATTGTTTTTTTGGCGTAAATGGGGCCACGCAGAATCCGAGGAAATTGATGAGCTTGTCGTTGGCTGGAGCCTTCTTTAGCGTAATGATTCAGTGTACCGTCACTTGTCGGGGCGGTATGGTGGCGCTTCCGTTTGACAAATGTTGCCAGCGCAGGTGACGAAAGTGGCAGGAATAGCTGGCACCGGGGGTCAGCCAGGTGCCGTTTTTCTCCACGATGCGCTTGCCGTTCAGATCGTTGGTCGTTTCGTGGCATCCGCGGGGGTCGTTGGATGGTCAGTTGGATAAGTCTTTTTCTGGTTTTATGGACGGTATAGGTCAACTCAATGCTGCCGGTATCTGCGTGGCAGACCTGTACCGAAATATCATCCCTATTATAAGGTCTGAAATGGGACCGCTTCCGCGCCGGCCAGCGTGTCATAGCGTACGCCCGTTGACCTTGGCATGAATGCCGCCGCAGCAGGCGATGTGCAATGCTGCTGGGATAGGTGCCGGAGAGGTAGAGCGGCGGAACCCGGTCTACCTTAACATAATAATCCGTGGTATCTCGATCAAGGGCCGTTGCGCCCTTTGGAGTTACAAAGGGCAGTGTCTCATCGCTTTGTGGCAATAGTCAGGCTGGACAGCGCAGCTGCCGCAGCGGAGATATGATCTGATGGTAAGGTAGTGCCGTTTTCTGTCTTGAAATGCCGGATCGTGTTCACCGTCGCCATGCTCGGCAGCACGGCGTAGGTCAGGCTGGAGCAAGGCCGTTTTGCTGACGAGCGTTGTGATCGTCTCCATCCGTGCGAGATTATGAATCCCGGCACGGTGCTGGGTCCGATACAGCGCCGTCACGGTTTCGGTTGCCCAAGTGACCTGCATGGCTGATCGGACACCAAATATGGTTGGCGGTGTGGTCTGCCCAAAGTGAGAGGTCTTGTCGGCGGCGTAGGCGTCCGGCTGGAAGCATAGGTGCCGTTGTAGAATGCCAGATCGGTCAGCCAGTCGGTGGTGACGAGATCCGGGACGGACTTTATTCAGTCCGCTGGAGGCCCGTGAAGGGGCGTCTGCGTATGATACCTGTTCTTCGTGGCGATTGCAGGTAAGCGCTCTCTCGCCGGGGACAGGTGATAGATCCCGTCCACGGGGGCAATCTCGAGCCTGCTCATTGATCACCTGCACCGTTGTTCCGGAAGGCAACAGCCAGCGTCACCGGTATGGAAGTTACCTTCGGAATGTGGAGGGTATGGGTGCTCTGCTCCCCGTTGGAAGTGCTTGCTAGTTACCTGAATCGTGTGATCCTGGGTGTACTCCGGAAAGTCACGTACGTTTCCGGTGACGGTATAATCCTCACCAAATGGTGCGGCGTCAATATCCCACAGTGGAGGACACGGTTTTTAAGGCTGTACTCCCGGGTGTTGGGCGCAAACTCAGGGGCAGCTTGGTCCCTCCCGCCGTGGCTGCCAGAGCCTTCAGCATTGGGCACACAGGTCACGGTGACATCATGGGACTTCTGCGTAACCGTCCGAGGACCTGTATACTGTTAACTGTCGCGAAGATTCGCACCCTCACATGCCAGAAGTCGCTTGAATAAGTAGGGATATTGGCTGTGCTGTTCAGCTGGGATAATGCCCGGCACTATCCTTTACTGGCGTTGGTGCCGGTATAGATGTTGCGGAGCTTGGTGAAGTGTGGTATTCCGGGACATTTGCCCATCGCCGCATTCAGATACACCAGAGCGGCTGACTGTATCCTCGATCAATACTGCGCCGTGTGGTTTTTTTGATTTGTGCAGCATGATGAGTTCTTGATCGACATCAGCAGCCGGATTGCCGCGAACCGCGCCGTAGGGGGCTTTGAGGTCGCAACGACACGGAGCGTCGGCGGGGAACCGTCCGGCGTTCCCCTCTGTGCGGTTATATCCGCCTTCGTGGGACACCTGGGAACTTATGGTCGTAGGCGATGACTTGGACGCTGCCGGTGCCGGTAACATTTTGCCATGAACATCCGTAAGGGAGGATCATTTTGCCTCCACCGCATTGCCGTTTTTGGGTTGCTGTGGCGGGCGGTGTATTTGAGGTCCCGTCAGAAGGAATTTTTATATTCGGCAATGGCGTCTTTCAGGTTTTTTCAGCAATGGTCTGCCCGGAGGTCGGCAGTTGCCGTCCCCCTTCAGCGCCGTTGCGTAGGCATTGGCCGCTGCCGGATAATTCTGCACATGGTTGGTCATGTCCAGGTAATCCGCCATTTGGATAATCAGCTGGATAGCTGCGTCCGAATAAGTCGAAGATACATGGAAGCAAAGGGCCTTGACGGAAGAAGCCGGAGCGTCCAGCTTATAGCCACCCTTGTCATAATAGAGCAGGTAATTGGCGGAAACGCCGTTGATCTCATAGACGAATCCGTTTTCCAGGCCGACAAAGTCAATATCTGAATCCGCCAGCGCCTGTTGAATGGTTTGCCCAGATTTTACTGGATACGGGTCGGCTCCACGATGGTGCTGTTGGCGTTCATAGCCACAAGCACAAAGCTACCGGCGTACTCCTCTGCGGCCATCGCCGTGACCGGCATGGCGGCAGAGAGCAGAAGCACCAGACTCAGCAGCAGAGCCATTACTCTTTTTTTGTGCATTTTCCTTCCTCCTTGTTTTCAATACAGGCAGTTCCATAGCCGGTACCGTATTTTCTCCCAGGTTGTCCAGCTGCCCTTGCAGGCATCCAGTACACGCACGGCAAATGAGTCAACCTGCTTGCGCTGCTGCGGGGTCATCTCCTGGGTGCTGAACAGCGCCTTTTTGATTCAGTTCTGCGGCCTCCGCAGCATCCTCGAGAACTGCACCGTACTGTGGCGCAGCAGGCAAACGGCATAGCCATAGCGCATGGCAATGGCCTCCCGGTCGTTTGCGGCGTCGATAGCGGCCATCTTCTTCCGAAACACCCTGCGGCGATGGAAAATGCACCCGGCCAGCAGCAGGATCAGCAGCAAGGGAAGAAGCAGTAGGTAGTGGGCATTCAGTGAGAAGGTAAATCGGTCCTGCTTGTGATCGTTGACCTCCTCTGGCTGCGCCACACCCTCTACAAATTGCTGGGTGTTGTTCTCATAGGTATTCTCATCCGGGCTGTCGCCGCCCAGGGACAGTTCCTCGTCGTCTATGTAGCCGGGAGTCACCTCGAACGGCACAAAGCCGACACCGCTGACATAGTATTCCGCCCAGGCGTGGGCGTTTTCTTCCGTCAGGGTAATGGTCTCACCGGCCTTGTAGCGGGCGGCATCCTCTGCCGAGGTAATATCCCTCCACATAGCGGGCCGGAACGCCCATGTAGCGCAGCATCAGCACCGCTGCCGTGGCGTAATGGACGCTGTAGCCGTGTCCGCTGCGCTCCAGCGTATATTGCAGGAAGTCGCCGCTGCCGTTCACGGTCCGGGCAGTCTCATCGTAGGTCATGGCTTCCCGTAGATAGTCAAAAAGATGATGGTGCGGATGTCGCTGATGGTCGGGTCTGGGTGTCCAGCTTCAATTGCCGCTGGAGGACGGCCCAGCTGTCCTGGGTCATTTGCAGGTCCACGGCCCGGGAGATAGTCGGCATAGGCCTGCTCCTTGGACAGATAGGTCTCGATGTTTTTCCCGGCCCTGGGCTGTGGAGAGGTTCCGCTGGATCTGATACCAGTCCGGGACGCTGCCTTTCAGATAATACAGGCTCTCTGCCGGGGCAGATTCGTGTCCCCGATGCGGTCCTCTGCCAGCGTTTCGCTGCCGTAGACGGCGTAGGGGTAGTGCCGTGGGCGGAACAGGCGGAGAGATTTCGTATAGTCATGGACAGCGGTGTGGCCGTCTCCGTATAGCCATCCGCCAGTGCAATTTGACTCTGGCCGTAGAAACCCGCCTCATGGAGCCAATAGAAAAGGTCCTCATATTGGGCGGTTTCTTCGGTATCGGCTGCTTTCCAGCCGGTGCCGGTGTAGGTGTCGTAGACCTGCCCACGCAGATACACCTTTTCCGGCTGCTCCATTGTGACTTCCAGCGCCGGGGTGTCGCTTTATTCCAGGCGGGTAAGTTCTTGAGGGTTTCCTTCCGGCATGGAATTGGTATCGCTGTCGTAGTGCCGCTGGTGAAGCTGGGTTTGCATCGTCTCGACCATGTCTGTATTCAGCTTGTCTTGGCAGGACAGGCCAATCAGCAGACACACAGCGCTGCACAGGACCGGCAAGATCAGCTGCGCCGGAACGCCTGCAAGGGCTTCTCCCTCTGCCGTGTGCTGCACCATCAGCAGCACCGTGCCAATAATCAACCCACCGCCGATGCCTATGGAAACAAGCCCAGCAATAGGGCTGCACAGCAGGGCAGCAGAATCAGCAGGCCAGCATCCGTCCATCGCTGCGCTGCGGCTGAGAAACAGCGACACCGCCAGTAGCAGAACCGTTACCGCCAGAGGCAGAAATTGGGCATCCCGCTTTGCCGCAAGCCCAGATGAATCTTCCCGGTCTTTTCGTCAGCAGGGTCAGGAAATCATTTTGCCAGTGTTCCCAAAACCGGGTAGAGGACAACTTGTTCAGTGCCAAAAGCTCCAGAAGAAGCAACACGCCGATCGCCGCTGGAACGAGCAGTTCCATTCTGGTTTGGTATACTATCAGCAACGCCGCCAATAGCGCAAAATCCTCAGCTGCTGTCATAGCCCACCATGGGTAGGGAACAGAGGGAAATGCAGCGGTTAAAGCAAGCCCACCGTCAGAACAGCACAGACCGCAAAGCGCCCCAGGGAGGTGCAGCTTTTCTGTGCCGTTTCGGCGACAATCCACTGGAGTCCGTTTTCATTTTTTCGCATGATGGGTTAAACCTCCAGTCGCTGCATGGCCTCGGAATAATTCTGCGGGGGCAAAGGTGGTCGCACCGGGGTACTGTTCTTCGGTACAGAGGATGAAATGCACCCGTCCGTCCGTGAGCAGCTGTTCTTCCGGCGCTGTGCCGAAACAGAGAATTCGGCTGTAACCGTCAGTTTTGGGCAGGCGGCACTCAGCGCTGCCCCTGGTCTTTACCAGAGCCGGGATAGCCTGCAAAAGCTGGTTTTCCTCTGAAATGTCCTGGACCTGCAGATCGTCCCGGTCCGTCCAGCACAGGGTATAGGGTACACCACTTTGCAGCAGTGCCATGCCTGCGGAGGACACGACCTCCGCCAGTGCGTCCATCTGCTGGGGGTTACCGCCGGTGCGCTTATCCCAGAATACCAAAGGGAACGGCTCTCCGGCTGGCTGGCCTCTTTCAGAATCAGCTCATCTAACTTGGAGGACAGCTTCCAGTGAATTTGCCGGATGTCATCGCCGGGGCGATACTCCCGGAGCTGGTACACCTCGCTGCGGTCCTCACCCGTCGATTGGAAGCGCCGTCGTCGGCATAGGCCGGTCGGGCGGTCATGTCCGCCTCCATTGGATACAGGTCCGGGAGGATGGTCAGACGGGCATCCGCTTTCACGAGGGCCTTCATGGGAAGCAGGCCCAGATAGTCCAGCAGGGTAAACCGGCTGATCTGCACATACACTCTGCCGCAGAAGCTGCTTTGCAGCAGGATGGGTTTGGCTGCTTTCACCCTTGGCTCCGATGCTGCCGGTCAGCGTCACTGTCTGATCTTCCTCAGTGAGATCATTGCGGATAGAGACCTGACAGCTATAGCGCATTACGGGCAGAAACGCTCCGTTGCGGATACGCACCCGACAGCTGACTGCCGTGCGTTTTGCCGCTGTGGCCGGGGTCAGAATGTCCGCCTGCAGGTGCCTGCGGACATAGAAATTGACCGCCCAGGAGGCCAGGGGCAGCAGGAGCAGCAAGCAGAGTCCGGCCAGCGCCCAGAAGGAGCCGCTTGTAGAAGCAGCGCCGCCAACGCCAGCAGCAGGGAGAATAACACAGGGCGCTGCCTAAGATCGTTTTTCTCATTTGCTGGAAAATTCCCGGACATCCGGCTTCTGGACGGAGGTAAGTACATTTTGCAGGATCAGTGCCGCTGTATAGTCCTGGAGCCGCGCCTTGGAGTTGAGGATCAGACGGTGGACACACATCCGGGAACACGGCGCACACATCGTCAGGGATCACATAGTCCCGGCCCTCTAAGTAGGCGTTGGCCTTGGCCGCACGGGTCACAGCCAAAGCGCCACGGGGACTGACACCCAGGGTCACATAGGCGTTGGAGCGGGTCAGATCCACCAGCTCTGCAATATAGTCATAAATTCGGTCTGCCACATGGATATTGCTGACCTCTGCAATGAGCTTTTCCAGCTCGGCAGGGGAAGTCACTGTCTGGCAGGCAGAGAGCGGATCCACATGATGGCGATCCTTCAGCAGTGCCGCCGTGCTGGCCCGATTGGGATAGCCCATGCTCAGTTGGAGCATAAAACGGTCCAGCTGGGATGCGGGCAGCATCTGCGTACCCGCAGAACCCACCGGGTTTTCCGTTGCCAGCACGATAAAGGGCTTCGGCAGGGGGCCGGGTCACGCCGTCCACGGTGACCTGCAACTCCTCCATAGCCTCCAGCAGAGCGGATTGGGTCTTGCTGGAGGTACGGTTGATCTCGTCCGCCAGCAGCAGATTGGTCATAATGGCTCCGGACTGATATTTCAGCTTGCCGTCTGCCTTATCGAATACGGAAAACCCGATAATATCCGATGGCAGGGTGTCGGAGGTGAACTGGACACGCTTGGAGTCCAGACCTAGCGTTTTGGAAAATGCCTTGGCCAGCGTCGTCTTGCCTACGCCGGGGACATCCTCCAGCAGCACATGGCCCTGTGCCAGGATGGCCAGCAGCACCTTGCGGACGATGTCCTCCTTGCCCAAAACGACCTTGTTGACCTCTGCCTGAATTTGATCTGTCAGCTTGTTCATACCTTTTTCCTCTTTCTGCCGATGATGTAGATCGCACCGGCGGCGATTACGACTACCGCACCGATCACGGCGCAGATGATGATTCCATTTGTACCGGATGCCTCACGGGGCGCTTGAGCGCCGTCAAAATGCAGCACCCACGGCTGCCCGGATCGCACACGCTGCACAGCCACTAAGGCCAGGACGGATTGGGCCGTTGCCAGGCCGTCGCCGGCACCCTCCAGGATGTGGCTGTAAGTGCCGTCCTCCTTCCGGAATCTGAAAAGCTCCGTCAGCAGGGTGTGCTCGTCCTTGACAAAACGGCTGTCCGTCTCCGGATCGATGCCCAGCGCACACAGGGCCAGGATGACTTGGGCGGTACTTTCTGCGTTCTCATCGTCGTAGGCGATATATCCGCAGGTGTCCGTCAGCTGGCCGGAAAGATAGGAAAGCGCTGCATCGATCTCGGTCTCCAGCTGGTCCTCATAGGGGGCCAGTGCCTGCACCGCCATAGCGGTGATGTCCACATCCGATTTTCCGGGGATCAGGCCGAAGCCGCCGTCCGGCTCCTGGGCAATGACGATGGCGTTCACCATGTCCTCTCTGGAATACCGGGCATCGTCCGGTACCACCGTATCCTTGGCATCCAGAGCCAGCAAGGCCCATATCCAGCCGTTCAGGCCCTGAGCGCCCGGATCACGGGCATAGTTGTAAATCCCTTCTGCGATCAGGTCAATGGCCGAGCCGTCGGGCTTTGTGCCAAAGTCGGTGGGGTCGCCGCCCAGGGCCAGCACCGTCAAAGCGATCCGGTGATATTCCGTGGCCTTGTTCCGGTCCAGATAGCCGTTCTTCGCATAGGCATCCACCACATAGGCTTTCAGCGCTGCCAGATAGTCGGCATAACACTCCTTTGCGCCGGACAGCGCCATAGCCATAGCCAGCCAGTCACAGACGGAATCGCCTGCGGGAAACAGCTCCCGATCCTTCAGCAAATCGCCCTTCTTGCCGCCCAGAGCGGATATTCCCTCCGCACTCTGGGCGATCTGTTTCTCAAAGAGGGCTGCGCTTCCGCAAAGGCTACCGTTGGGAGCAGGAGCAGCACACAAAGCACCGCCGCTATGAGCCGTGTTCCTTTTTTCATGCTGCATCCTCCATCATTCGTTTCAACACCCTTCTGCAAGGGGAGATTTTACCGTTTCCATGTCCTGCCAGAGCGTTTCGCAGCCTCCGCCGCATCAACCGTGCCTGTCCGGAAGTCGGCTCCGTGGGTGTAGGGTCACTGGGGTCCGAGGGGCTTGGTTCGGTGGGGTCCGTAACGACCGGGTCGCTGGGTTCCGTAGGCGTCGGTTCCGTGGGGACCGGCTCCGTAGGATCAGGCTCTGTCGGCTCTGTTCCACTGCCGGTGGCCGGGAGAATATCGGTTTTCTCCTCATGGCACTTGGAGCAGCGATAGTGGATGTAACCATCCTCTGTTTCGGTGGGTTCCAAACGATCCGTCTCCACGAAGTCGTGGCCCAGCGCCTGATAGCCGCCGTTGATCCACAGACCGCAGTAGCTGCTCAGCGCTCCGTAGCCGCCCCCGGTGGAATCGTAGCCGCCGATGTCCTTGCCGTAGGCCAGAGTGAAGCGCACATAAATGGTAATGCCGTTGCGGACCTTATAGCCGCTCATGCCGGTACCCTCATACAAGGTGCCGTTGATGGAGTACATCCAGCCGGAGCCTTGGGTATAGTCAAATTCCCCGATGCTGTCCCGGTCGTAGTTGTCATTGGTGGTGATGCCGTCCCGCAGAATCAGCTCCCAAAGATGCTCCGGGACATTGGCCCGGTAAGCAATGTCGCCCCGGTTGATCCGGCGCAGGTAGAAATTCATGGTAGCAGACCCCTGATAATCCGGGTCATAGCCGTATTCCTGCAGGAAGCGCAGCAGCACGGATGCCGCCGTCTCGCCCTCCACGATGTCCAGCGTACCGGTATCCAGAATGCCCAGCCCGATGGTGGTCGCATCCAGCACCACATTTACCGAACCCGCCGGGTCGCCTTCGCTGATCTGGTGGTAGGTGACGGCATAGACCTTCATGGTGGAGTTTCCGTTGCCGTCCCAGGCCAGCACCCGGACGATATGCGTTTCCTCATCGCCGGATTGGGGGGCCTCGAAATACAGTTCATAGGTGGGCTGAGAATCGCCGTAGCTCTTTTCCACGACCTTCCCGTCCAGTGTGACTTGAATTTGATTGGAGTAGATCACACCGGCCCCCAACTCGGCGTTGGTGCGGGCAATCACCGCCAGGGGGAAGGTCTGAGAGGTCATGTCCAGACTGGCTCCGTCCAGATTGGTGACGATAGAGGGAGGATAGTCCCCCCACCGTCGGGTGGGTATCGTCCGCAAGATTCGCGTAATAGCCCACCCGGTACTGAACAAGCCCCAGGAAGGTCTCTCCATCATAGAGGGACAGCACAAAAGAGGTTATCTGCGTTGAAATCCAGCTGCGCCTCGTAGTTCTGGTTATCCTGGGAAGTCAGCAGCAATCCGTTTCCGGAATTGGTCTCATTTTTTCAGCCGGACACGGATATGCAGGTCCCTTTGCCTACGGGATAAGCCACAAAGGTCAGCTTCCCGTCTGGCAGCTCCGTCTTGGTAAGCTGCTGGGTTTTCAGGGTCGTATAAATGCGGGGCGTATCATCTTCCTCACCGCCGCTGCCGTGGTCGCCGCCGCTGCCGCCGTGGTCCCCGTCGTCTCCTCCGGTTCCACCGCCATGATCGCCAGAATCCTCGGAACCACCCTTGTTGTCATCCGAGCCGGAGCCGCCCTGATTTTTGTCTGGTTCCTCCACGGGCTGATTTGAGGGGCCTGTAGGGTCCTGGTTGTCCTCGCCCCGGGTCGGCTCCGTAGGAGGCTCGGTCTGGTCCGGCTTGTCCGGGTCCGTAGGCTGCTCCGCAGGGTCCTGGGTCGGGTCGGTATTCTTCGTGTCCTCGCTGGGCGCTGTGGGCTGAGTATCCTCTTTTCCGGAGTTCTGTCCGCCGGTACTGCCGGAGCCTTGCAGCGATTCCGCCTGAAGCTGCTCCGGCTGACCGCTGATGGGATTGTCCGGCCTTGCCCGCCCGGAGGCGATCAGGGAAGCGCTGATCCCTGCAATCAGCACAATGACCAGCAAAATACTGACGGCGCTATATGGGCCGCTGTGTTTTTTCATACGGGTATCCCCCAAATACTTGTTTTGGATTCTTACCATCGTCTCCTATCACAGGGGACAATGGTAAAGCCCCAAAATACGGCGAATCGCCTCCCCTCCCAAAAGGGAGGGGAAGCTATGGATCCGCCTTGTTTTACTTGGAATTTGCGATGACCGCAACGGCATCTGCGGAGTTGACGACCTTATCGCTGGTCACATCTGCACGCAGGAATTTCCGTACAGAGACTTTCTCAAAGTCGGTGTACTTGCCGCTGTAGATGTCATAAGTGAGTTGAGCATCGTTGATGTCCACCAGGTTCGTCTCGTTGACATCGTAGCTCTGGGTCACTTCCTCGGCAGTAGCACTGGCCTGCGTGATCTTGGCCGCAGCCGTAGCCTTGTCGAACGTCTCGCCCTTGTTCACGATCACCAGCCAGCTGTACACATTCTCACCGTAAGCGGTGGTCTTGTACATAACGTCCTCGCCGTAGGCAAAAGCCTTGCCCTCTTCAGGAGTGCCGGTCACGGTCACCAGGAACACGGTCTTGTCATCCAGCTGCACGTACTCGGGAGACGGCAACTTCCATCGTCAGAGTAGATTCCTTCTCGATGGTAATGACCAGTTCACCGGTGACATTGGCGATGGTGTAGGTGTTGTTTTCGCCCTCGGTGACAGTCACATCCTTGCCGCCCATAGTGGCAGTGATGGTGTACTCGAAGTTTGCCTTCTTGTCCACGGTAAAGGTGTAGTCAGTCTTTTCCTGAACAGTGCTCTCGCCTTTAGCATCGCCTGCGCCGGTGCCTTCAAACTTGACAGTAAAGGTCTCCGGCTGCTTCTCCGTCTTGTTGCTGTTGATGTCGATGTCGCCGGTCACATCCGCACCGGGGATGGTGTAGGTGGTCGTGCCGTCGTCATTCACATTAGCCGTAAAGCCGGTGTAAGCCGTGCCGCCGATGGTCACAGCCACATTGTAGACGTAGCCATCCACAGGGGTCAGCTTGAAGGTGTAGTCTTTCGTGTAGGTAGCAGTCGTCTCACCGGTGGTATCGTCGCCCAGGGTGACATTGAAGCTCTTGGGGGTCTTTTCGCTCTTGACAACAACGTTGCCGTTGACGTTGGGGACCGTGTAGGTGCCATCCTCGCCAATGGTGGGGGTGACTTCCTCGCCGCCGACGGTGACGGTCACGGTGTAGTCATAGTTGGGGTCCTTGGGAACGAAGGTCAGATTGCCGCCTGCTTCAATCACGGAGCCTTCCGCATCGGTACGGGTGAAGTCATCCGACAGGTCCACGGTGTAACCGCTGACGGTGATGGTGGTCGTTTCGTTCAGCACGATGGCGGCGGGGGCATCGAACTCGATGGCGTTGGCATTGGTATCTACACACGCACTCATAACCTTGACCTCACCGGAGCCCTGGCCTACGGCGATAAAGCGCAGGGTCAGGGGGGCCTGACCCAGCTCAGCGGCCTTGCCGTAGCGCTGTACACGAACGGTGCTGGACAGGGGGGATATACCCGGTAGCCTTCGGTATTGGTTTTCTCCATATCCAGCTTCAGGACAGTATTATCGTAGGAGAATTTCATATCGAAGGCGTTATAGGTGGTCTCTCCGGCCGTGTTGCCGATGGTCACAGGAATCTCCACAATCTGACCGGAGGCTACCGTCTTGTTTTCACCAAGGGAAACGGTGTAGCCCTTTGCTTCCGGGGTTTCAACAGGGATGGTCAGCTCGCTGCCAACTACATTGTGGGCAACCTTGATGTTATTTGCAGGATCGTCCGGATTATATTTTTCCAAGTTTTCAATCGTCAGCTTGAATGTGGCCGTAGAAGTGTTTGCTCCCTCTTTGGCCTTAAATGTAAACGTGTCCAGCTTGCCTGCAGACCAGGTCGTCGGTTTGCTCGGTTTTTGTGTTCAAATAAACCGCCCGAACCCAGCCTTTTTTCATTCGCTACATTTTCATTTGTAGTATCATCAAAGGTATCCGGGACCTTTTTCACATATTCGTATGCGTCCTTATCGAAATCGATTTTAAAGCCTGCGCCATCAACGACTGTGTCCTTATCCAGGCTTAAAGTCAGTGTCACAGTCTCACCGGGGGGCAACAGAGGTCTTATCTGCGCTCATAGTGATGGTCGGTTCGTCTGCTGCAAAGACGGCAGGTACCAGGCTCAGTACCATTGCCAATGTCAGCAGCACAGAAATCAGTTTTTTCATGTGGATTTGTTTCCTCCTTTATTCAGTTCGACTTTCCAGCCGGGAATTCCGTGATGTTGCCCAGATAATACTGGCAGATCATCAAAGCATCCGAAACATCGACCGTTCCATCGCCGTTCACATCGGCAGCTGCATTCTGCGTATCCGTCGGCGCTACATTGCCCAGATAGATCTGGCAGACCTGCAGTGCGTCCGAAACATCAATGGCTGCATCTCCGTTCACATCTCCATACGTCACATCCGGCTTCGTGTCTGCCTTTGCATACTCAAAGGTGAACAGGGCCACCGGTCGGAAATTGTTGGCACTGCTGGATTCCAGAGTGACCGCCATCGCTGTTCCGTCCGCATTGCGGATATAGCGGGTGACGGGGGTGGTGACGGTCTGGGTGCCGTCACTGTTGGCCTTGTAGCTGTTTTTCAAGGTAACGGAGCGGATGGTTGCCGAGGACACCACATCCACGGCAAGGTCCGTTTCATAGCCGTATGCAGTGGCATCTGCGTGGTAAATATCCACGCCCTCGTTGTAGGTAATGTCAACGGTCTCCGTTCCCTGCGGGACGATCACATGGTACTTGGGGATCTCTTCGTAGACATTTTTGAACTGCTCATTGTCCTCACTGCCCAGGGAGACGATGCCCTCATAGGAAATGTTCTTCGCATCCAGCGTTTCTCCGTTGACGGAGATGGACTGGAAGGGCCGCTCCAGCTCTGCGGTCTTGGACACGTTCAGAATTGCCGTGGCCGGTGCGATCTTGGCATAGTTCTTACCGCCGGAATCATCCGTGGCGATCTTTCGGTTGGGGTCCATACCCACAATGTAGTAGGTACCTTCCTCCGTGGGAGCGGTGACTGTGAAGGTAGACTTGCCGTCATCCGCTGCTTTGACCTGATCTCCGACCTGCTCCCATTTGGAGTTATAGATGAATACATCCAGATTCGTGAAGTCATAGAAGTCGCTTCCCTCAAAGGTCGTGCCGTAAGCTCTGGAGGTGACCGTCAGATCCGTGCCGGGGCGGGCGGTGTACTCGTCCTTGTCGAAGCAGGTAAAGGCGCCGCCGCTGGACCAGAAGCTCCAGTTGCTGTACATGGCCACATCCCAGGTATCTCCGTTGGACAGCAGGATGTAGTCCGAGGTGGAACCCCAGCCAGGACTCATGTAGGGATAGCAGTGATTCCGGTAGTACATCAGGTTCTCATCATGGCCCCAAAAATTTGCCATGTAGAGGCTGGTGGGAGAGCCGGTGATCTTCAGCGCAGCCAGCGTGTCTGCCGTATAGGCAGGCTCCTCGTCCATGTAAAGAAACATCGTCTCTGAGAATGAAGCCCTCCAGGTCGCTGCGGGTATATTTTCCTTTCCCGCATTCATCTTCCGGCAGGCCGATGAAGTAGCGCTCCAGCAGGTAGAGGTACAGGTGCAGGCCGGTGGGCCGCTCCACGATGTTCTCATCCACATACTCGCCTTCACCGTTTGCCGTATGGAAGCGGTAGAACTCGGGCATGTCGTACCGGCTCAGGTCGAAGTAGGGGACCGTGATAGCCTTGTGGCAGAGAATCGTTCCGTCCTTGCCTCTGATGGGCACACCGTCGCTGGAGATGGTCACATACACCGTGACCTTATCCGCCGGAGTCTCATCGTAGTTGTACTGAGCGTCCAGACCGTGGGGGGCTTCCTTGACCGTAATGGTAAAGGTCACGGTGACGGTTTTACCGTCCGAGCAGGTCGCCTTGACCCTCGGCTCATAGGTGCCGGGGTCTTTTTCCGAAACAAACAAGCTGGTTCCGGAGATTTTTGTTTGGATGCCGAATTGCGCTGCATTGGTCAGCGTGTAGGTCAGCGAGTGGCCGTCCGTATCTTCAAAGACGTCCCCCAGCTTGATCTCCAGCAGGCTGCCTGCCACCACCTCACCGGTGGTGACGGCATCCGCCTTTACGCTCACGCAGGAATCCGCAGCCAGCGCCGGGATGATGCCCAGCGTGCCTGCCGACAGGAGCAGCGTCACTGCCAGCAGGATGGATAATATGCGTTTCTTCATTGCTTTTACCTCGTGATGTGTACTTACATCCAACGTGCATACAGCGTCATGCTGCTGCGTACAGGGTCTTTCAGCGTGTCCCAAGGGCTTGGTCAGGGCAGCATCCGCATACCAGCCGCCGAACACGGCACCGGGCTTCGTGGGCGTCATGACTTCGCCAATCACGCTGCCACGCTTCACGGAAATGGCTTCCAGCTCTGTGCCGCCGCTGGTCTCAAAAGCGGACCTTCTTCTTGCCCAGCAGGAGCAGCAGGATGAGCAGCAGGGCCAGCAGGCCCACGCCGCCGACGATCCACCAGATGGTCCCTCCGGCGGCACCCTCGGTCCAGTTGGCGTAGAGGGTCATGTTGCCCTTGACCACGTCCTTGTGGAAGTCCCACTTCTGGGTGCGGTCCAGATCGCTGTACCAGCCCTCCAGATGGTAGCCCTCCCGGACGGGGTCGTCGGGCTTTTTCACCTTCTCGCCGTAGCGGACGGTCTGGGAGGGGACCTCCGTGCCGCCGTTGCTCTCAAAGGTGACGGTGCAGTCCGTGGTGACGATGACGGACACGGAATTGTCCTGCACCGCATACCCGGCCATGCCGTCCTGGGTGGATACCAGCGTGTTGGTGGGGATCAGCTGCGATACGCCCGCCGTGCCGATGACCTTCATCTGGAAGCTGCCCACCAGCACCTCCGACTCCCAAGGCTCGCCGCCCTGGAAGGACACGAAGTTCAGGTAGAAGGCCCGCCCGCCGGTGCGGCGGCCCAGGTCGTTCCAGCGGACGCCGGATGCGGTCATGACGCTGCCCTCCACCAGCTGGAGGAAGGTATCGTCGTACTCGATCTCGGTCTGCATACCGTACATATCGGCGCTTTCGGCGCTGTCGGTGCGTTTCAGGACCAGCGACACGGTGATGACCTCACCGGTGGTGGCCTTGACCTCCGTCTGACCCTTTTCTGCGGTCAAAACAAAGTTGTAGCTGCGGCTCTGGTCTACCGTGCCGTCGGTCTCCGCCGCAAGGGCGGCGGAAGGCAGCAGGCACAGCAGCAGACACAGAGCTGCCAGCAGAGGTATGATGCGTTTTTCTCATGGTGTTCTCCTTGTCCCTTCGGCCGGTTCAGCAGGCCGGTCATTTTCCGCCCAGCCGGTACGAGGTCCCGAAAAGGGGAAAGCCTCCCTCCCCATAGAAGGGGAGGCAGTGTTTGGATCAATAACCGAGCTTATCGGCCAGCTTCACCGCATCTGCGGAGTTCAGCTGGCGGTCCAGCGTCTGATCTGCCAGAAGGAATTTCTTTACGCTTACCTGCTCAAAGTTCTCGTACAGGCCGTTGTACATATCGTAGACCAGCTGCACGTCATTGATGTCCAGCTGACCGCCCTTCGAGCCGTTGACGTTGGAGTCTATGCCAAAGTAAACAAGAGAAATATTCTTATTCTGCTCCTGGGTGGATTCGACCAGCTTCAGATGCTTCAGGGCCTCTTCCTTGGTGAACTCCTCACCCTTATCCACGATGACCAGCCAGCTGCTGGCACCCTTCGTCCCGTTGGGGGCCGTGTAATAAGAGGTGTCGTACATCAGGTTATCGTCGTAGGTGTAGGCGATGTAGGTGGTGTTGGTGCTGCCGAGGTTCGTGTGGGACAGCTCGCCCCATACCCGTCACCATGTACATGGTCTTGTTGTCCAGTTCAGATATGACCACATCCACGGCGTCGGGGTCCAGCGCCTTCGCCATTTTATTGATCGTGATGTGCATATCCGCATTGGGCATATTCACGATGGTGTAGGTGCCGTCGCCGTTGTCCTTCGGGGGTAAGGGGCGGACGGTAGTTGCTGCTGCTGTCCGTGTACCATACCACGAGCTCATAATCGTAGTACTGCTCATTCTTATCCAGTTTGAAGTGTAGTTCTCTCCGGCGTAGAAGGTCAGGGGCATTGTCGGCACTGGCAAAGGCTTCAGCCGCACCGCTTTGATGTCGCTTCTTGGCGGTGTTCTCCCACCCTTCTCCACGGTAACATTGGTGATCTCGCCGTTCTCGTAGCTACCTGAATGAATTGCCAGCAACATAAGGCACTTGGTCTTGGATTTCTCAGCCGCTCCACGTCGAGGAACTTGTTGTCCAGGGCTGCAGGCCATCATATCCTGACTGCTTGAAACTACCTGTAACTCTATGATTAATTGCTGCCAATATCTGGGATTCGGAAACCTTAAACTTTATTTTTTTTTGCAAATGCTCCAAGAAGGAAGATTGAGAGATTTTTTGCAGATGGTATCATCTGAAGTTCCATCTTCCCAGAAATTTTTAAGAGTAACTGTAATCACCGGGTTTCGTTTTTCATTGAGTGGCATATGGGGTTCAACTCCCTCAAATTCAACATAACACAGGTAAGGACATCATGTTGTAAGAATTCTACTGAGTTGTAATATAGGCGTCTGCGGTGCTCTTATCCAAATACATCGTTGCGGTTATGGTATCACCAGCGCACGGTGTTGTATTGTCAAATTTTTACACTAAATACATCATCGGTTTCAGCAGCATAAGCTTAGAGCCGGTACTACTGAGCAGTAGCATTATTAAAGGCAAAGTAATAAAAAGATACAACTCGTTTTCCACTTGTACTCAAACTAAGAGGCGCAAAGCGGTAATGATCGTTCGTGGGTAAAACCGTTTAAAGGGGTCAACGCCCGATGGTCTTGGATTGTACCGCCCTTCTTAGGAGAATTGGCTTTGTTGCAAGATTATTGTTCTACCGTTTATTCATATTCTTGGCACCTCGTTGCCGAAGCTGATTTACAGTTTGTTATCTCTGGGGTTCTGAAAGGTATTTTTGTCCAACAGAGCCAAATCAACAGAGTCCAATTCGCCGTCTGCATAGAGGTCTGCCTGTGCCCACTGTTCGGCAGTCAAGTCATCTTCAGTAAGGTTCTTTATTGACCCATTCCGTAAGCAATGCCGGGTCGCTCTTCATCCCACATATCGAAGGGATCAGAGTTCCCACATTGCCCTTGGTGGGAGTTTTCGAGGTATCAAGTCGATGCCCAGGTCAGAGCGGAGCAATACGTAAT
>VOFK01000589.1_pt1 | contig 18727 bp, 35 predicted proteins | sample 5384121 | NCBI WGS metagenome assembly VOFK01 (sample SAMN12384730, study PRJNA508395) | human gut metagenome | isolation source: healthy gut J | host: Homo sapiens
TATTACGTATTACTTGCTGGGAGAAGATACCCTCCACGTTGCGGCCGTAGTCCGAGCGCCCAGCCCGGCGGGCAGGCCCTCCACCGTGCAGCGGATGCCCCGCCTACGCCGTCCAGGTCCCCCTTTGGCGGCCAGGACGCCTCCTCCACCTCGCTCCGGGTATCCCGGATGCCGCCCACGTTGAGATGGCGGGACACGGTGGACGCGCCCCTCTCCCGCAGGATCAGTTTGGCCAGGGCTCCCGGCAGAAGGTCACCAGCGGTGAGACGGCGCGGCCGCCGCCCCGGTAGTTATAGCCCTCGCACCGACGCGGCCGGAGTAGAAGTCGGCGGCTGCCGGGGCAAAGTCCTTCAGCTTGGCGTAATCCTTTTGGAGCGGGTGTCCGTGCTCTCGATCACCGCGCACAGTGTTCCGGTGGTCTTCCCCTCATTCCCCAGAATTTTTTGCCCTTCACCCCGCGTTTTTTATAAGCGCGTACTTAAAAATAGCATGTCTTCCTTTTTCAGTCCTTTTGCCGTATACGTCTGCTTCGATGGGCGCTCACATAGCCAAGGCGTTTATAGATGCCCCTCGCTCCCAGACGATGCCGCATAGACCGGCATACCCCGATGCTCCCGGTATCTTTTCCATGTCAGCCTGACGCTTCGGGACGTTTTTTTCGCCGCCTTCAGGCGCTTTACCTTCTGGGGAATCAGTTTCTTCCCTTCTCGCTGCACTGGATCGGTACTTTTTCGTCTTGCCGTTCATCAATCCCATATGCCGCAACTTTATAAATAATAGTCTTTTCCCGCAGTCAGTTTTTTATCGGTATATGCGGTTGACGCACCCCTTTATTGTGGCGAGACAGTCTTGTAGGTTCCGTTCTTTTTTTCGTGGCGCGCAGAATTTTATAGCAATCTGCACCGCTTCTGCCTTTTTTTCCCCACGTCACCTTCAGAGCCGACCGCGTTCCGCTCACCGACACAGACTTACTTGAAGCGAACCGCGGCTTTAGATACCGCTTTTTTATCGCCTTCAGTGCATTGACTTCTTCCATAACCCGTCGTTGCGTCCTTTACCCGCCGCCCCAATATCGTTCCTCCGCTCGTAGCGCACAGGATGCTTTTCACTTCATCTGCCGAAAGGTTTCTTTCATTATGGAAAGCACCGGGCAGCCGCCACCCCTGCACTTCACCGGCGCCGCCTCCGATGCCGTCGCCGCCCGCCGCTCCTCTCTCTGCTGAACCTCCTGTTTCTGAGCACGGCAATTCAGTATATCAGTTCCCGGCGCCGAAATGATCGCCGCCACCATGAACCGTATGTCGAGAAAGCCATTGTTCCGTTTGTCGAGGAATCCGTATTAATTACAGAAACTCACCCTGCCGGTAGCTGCAGGATACATCTTTACTCGTATTTCCTTTCGTTCCTCGGTAGCAGCAGCCACCAGAACTATTCCTCTGTCGGCAGCCTTTTCCAAATCATGCTCAGTTTAAGAAGACTCCGTGCTGCCGAAGCCTCGCTGCTGGATAACCCGTGTCTATCGCATATTTGATGGCCTCCAGAATATCATCACTGTACAGATCGCCTCTGTCGTCACCCGTCTGAATCGCTGCAACCAGTTTGCGAACGATCCGCCTGGCAACCCCTGCTCCTGCCTATTTTATTGTCGCCTGCGCCGCAATGATTCCCGCCACGTTCGTCCTGTGATCGCAGCCTTCCGCGTCGGAGCTTTCGATCTTTCCTCCTCGCCGACAATATCACGGCTCAAACTTCTTGTTCAGGACTGTTCTCGGTACCCGTCCGGCTGAAGCACGTCGACGCCGGTGTCTACCACCTCACTCTATTCCTTTCGTGCGCTTTCAAGCGGCCTGCCATATAATTCCGCTGCATCAAGTGTTGAATCTTATCCAAATGCCAAAGATAATCCTTTGTACTCATCATTTAATTGCCGACGCGCTAAATACCTTTTATATTATTTTACATTCGGCTGAACATATGCCACGTTGGGATCCGCCAGATATTCCGACAGCGCTTCTTTCTACATCCGTCTGCTCCACTGTAATCACGCTTCCAGCCTCTGTTTTCGATGGAGTCTCTACCAGATTAATCTCATCGCTGCAGCCGTCCGTCGTTTCTGCCTCCGTTTTTGGCCTGCCACCGTCCTTGAAAACGACCGAATCTCATTTCCCGCGCACCTCGAAATTTTTTCCGGCACCTCCGTCACCGAAGTCTCCTCCGATATCTCCAGACACCGCCGACATTAACCTTTCCGTCTTAGTTACGTATTGCTAACAGATTATTTTCAGATCGCACAGATGCTTCGGACACTGCAGAAAAAAACAGGGAGAGGGGAACAGATTCAGCGTCTTGCCGTGGTGGGAAATACGGTAATGTGTCATCTGTTCGCGGGAATTTCGCCTGTTTCCATCGGGGTGACGCCGTTTATGCCGCAGGAATTCTTTGGAAAAGAGTATACCGGAGAGCAGCTGGGACTTACGGATTGCAGATCGGTATACATAGCAACCGGCGGTTGCAGGATTTGTCGGAGGAGATATTACGTCGGATCTTTTTGGCAGTGATGCAGAAGAAACCCAAAGATAAAGTGCTTCTTCTGGATATTGGAACGAACGGAGAGATGGCGGTCGGAAACGAAGATCAGATTTATTGCTGTGCCACGGCGGTCGGATCTGCATTTGAAGGTGCGGAGATGGCGATGGGAATGCCGGCAGCGGCCGGAGCGATATCCCATGTCTGGCTCGACCAGCGAAGAATCCGGGTGCAGGTAATCGGAGACGAGGAGGCGTGTGGTATTTGCGGTTCCGGTCTGATTGATGCACTTGCGGTAATTTTAGAGATGGGGCTTCTCGATCACACAGGATTGTTAAAGCAGAAACAGTCGGTTTCGGTTGCCTATCGGAAATACTTGGGAGAATATGCAGGGCAGCCATGTGTCTGGCTGGCGCATAAGGTATGTGTGACGCAGGAAGATATCCGGGGACTACAGCTTGCAAAGGCAGCATTTTGCAGCCGGAATGCGGATTCTGCTACAGGACAGTCATACTTCTTATGAACAGCTGGATCATGTTATTCTCGCAGGTGGTTTTGGCAGCTATCTGAAAAAAGAATCGGCAGCGGCGATTGGACTGATCCCAAAGGAATTACTTCCGATTACGGATTCAGTTGGAAATGCAGCTGGAGAAGGCGCAGTATCAGCAGCTATTTCAAAAAAGCAAGAGAGCAGCTTTCCATAATTCAGAAAAGTATGCATTATATAGAACTGTCTACCCATCCGGATTTTTTTCACAGGAATATATGAACCAGATGAATTTTGATGGAAGCGAGCGATAGAAAGGGAAAAAATGATAGAACTGATAGAGGTATTAAAAGCCGTATTATTTGGAATTGTGGAAGGCGTGACCGAGTGGCTGCCGATCAGCAGTACCGGACACATGATTCTGCTGAATGAAGTGGTCAAACTGAAAGTAAGTGATGAATTTTACAGCATGTTCGAGGTCGTGATCACAGCTGGGAGCGATTCTTGCGGTCGTTGTTTTATTCTGGAGCCAGATCTGGCCGTTTGGAAGAAAAAACAATGTAGCACCTTTGACAAAACGAGGGACCGGGCGCATGGATCAAAAACAGATATTTTTAAATTGTGGTTTCATATTCTGGTTTCTACCATTCCGGCAGCGGTGATCGGTGTTCTTGCGGATGACTGGGTGGAGGAACATTTTTTACAATTACCAGATGGTATCTGTCATGCTGATTCTGTTTGGTATTGCGTTTATTCTGATTGAGAATTCCCATAAAGGGAAAAATTCCAGAATCAATTCGCTTGCAGATATCGGTTACGACACGGCACTTTTTATCGGTCTGTTTCAGCTGATCGCTGCAATCTTTCCGGGAACCTCCCGGTCTGGTGCAACGATTGTCGGAGCACTTTTTGATCGGGTGTCCAGAACCGTTGCGGCAGAGTATACGTTTTTTCCTTGCCATTCCGGTTATGTTTGGTGCCAGTATCTTTAAAGATTGCGAAGTTTGGACTGGATTTTTTCGACATCCGAGGTCGTTATCCTGTTTGTGGGATGTCATTGCATTTGCGGTTTCCCTGATTGTTATCCGTTTTCTGATGGGATATATTAAAAAAACACGATTTCAAGGTGTTTGGATATTACCGGATCATTCTTGGCATTTTTGTGCTGGCGTGTGATTTTTAGGAGCATTACATGCTTAAACTATATATCCGGCCGGTTTGTCTCCTGCGTCCGGAAGAAGAGGTGGCTTCGCTGTCTCTTCTTGTGGAGAGCCGCAGGGAGAAAGTAAGAACGATAAAAGGAAAAGAAAATCGCAGCAGATCCATTGCGGCGGGACTTCTGCTCCGGCATATGCTGATGGAAGAACAGATCCCTTATGCCGAAGAATCTTTTTGGGCTGGAAGGACATGGAAAGCTGCGTCTGAAAAAAGATGGGGTTTTTCTTTAATTTAAGTCATGCGGGAGCATATGTGGCGGGAGTGCTGTCGGATGTCCCGGTAGGTGTGGATGTGGAACAGCAGAACCGTTTTTTTTGCAGGAAACCCACAACCGGAAACTTGCAAAGCGGATATTAACGGAAGCGGAATGGAACTGGTGGAAAGATGCCGGGGATGATCCGCAGGAACTGCTCCGGTTCTGGACAAGAAAAAAGAAAGCTATGTGAAAATGACCGGGGAAGGAATGACAAAGGCATTTCATACCGTGGATACCCTGCATGGGAAATACTATAAAGAAATTCCGTTGGGAACCATAAAAGACAGATATCTGATCAGTGTCTGTACGCAGGAAGATAGGACTTGCGATTTTTGTATGTAAAATGTTAGATTAATATCTGGAGGCAGAATATGCATGATGAATTAACAAAAAGGATATTGAAAAAAATGGAGGCAGAGATTGAGCACCGGAAGCTGGTGGTTCGGAAGGAAGCCCTCGAAGATGTAAAAGAAGCACGTGCCCAGGGAGACCTGAGCGAAAAATTTTGAATATAAGGCAGCACAAAAAGTTTAAAAACGAAAATGAAAGCCGTATCCGTTATCTGGAAAAAAATGATCAAGACAGCAGTGATTGTTTCGGAAGACTCTCCGGAAGATGAAGTTGGAATGAACAATACCGTCGATATTTATTTTGAAGAGGATGATGTGACGGAAACGTATAAACTGGTGACAACGGTCAGAAGCAATTCACTGAAAAATCTGATCAGCCGGGAATCACCGCTTGGCGCGGCTATTTTCGGGCATAAAGTCGGAGATCGCTGTGAAGTTCATGTAAACGATAATTATTCTATTTTGTGCAGATTAAGCGTATTGTCAATACTATGGATGACGGCACAGATGAGCTTCGAAAATTTTAACAACAGGAGAAAAATATGAAAGTATCGGAAATTTTAAAGAAGAATGAGGTGACAATCTCATGTGAGATTTTCCCGCCAAAACAGGGAGCACAGTTGCAGAATTACAAGGTAATCGCAGCAGAAATCGCAAAGTTGAAACCGGCATATATCAGCTGTACATATGGAGCAAACCGGCGGAACGAGTGATTATACCGTAGAGATCGCAGATGCGATCAACTCTTATGGGGTGCCGGCAATCGCACATCTGACCTGCGTCTCTTCCACAAGAGAAAAAGGTACATACTGTAATCCATGAGCTGAAAGAGCGCGGAATCGAAAACATCCTTGCACTTCGCGGGGATATTCCGACAAACACGGATTTTTCCGCTTCCGGATCAGTATCACCATGCGATTGAACTGATCCGCGAGATCAAAGAGGCAGGAGATTTCTGTATCGGCGGTGCATGTTATCCGGAGGGACATCCGGAGGCTGCCAATATGAATGAAGATCTGGATCATCTGAAAGAAAAAAAGTGGATGCAGGCTGTGAATATCTGACCACACAGATGTTTTTTTGATAATAACATTTACTATCGTTTTTTGTATAAGGCACTTGCAAAAAAGGAATTGATGTTCCGGTGACCGCCGGAATCATGCCGGTTACCAATGCAGCACAGGTGAAGAGAACGATTTCCCTGACCGGAAATCTGGTTCCTGCAAAATTTTAAGTATTGTGGATCGTTTTGGGGACAACCCTGCAGCCATGAAGCAGGCAGGAATTGCCTATGCAAACCGAGCAGATTATTGATCTGATTGCCAACGGAGTCAACCACATTCACATTTACTCTATGAATAAACCGGATGTTGCTGCGGCAATCATGAATAATCTGTCACAGATTTATGTGAGAGAGCAGGCATAAGAATGAAGAAAAAAGGAAGAACAGCTGGTCCGTAAAGTGACCGATATGATACAAAAAACGCGGGAAGGAAAACTGCACTGGGATATTCAGTGCCAGACTACCGAGTACAACGATCCGGCGAAGAAACCAGTGGAAACCGAAGAGGGAGAGACATGGGTGATTGATGAGTGTTTTGTTTCCTATCACTGTATGGATCAGGAAAAAAGAATTTCTATTGGTTTCTTATGAGCAGATCTACACCTGCGGAGAGAAAAAGAAGTCCTGCAATTTGATTTTTCTGCCACCGCTTGGCATCCGCTTCTTCGATGTGGATGTTTTAGCTCCGTATGCAGTGGAGGCGGATCAGATGCTGATCTACGAAGTACATATGCTGTGGCTGACCGTGCTTGAGCAGTATAAAAAAGATCCACAGAGCATGGAACTGGATGTGACAGGGCGCGAGCTGGTACTGCAGCAATAAAAATGAATATACAATGTGTATAATAAGTTGAAAAAAACCTCTGGAATTTTTAGACAAAATTTCCAGAGGTTTTTTTGGCAGTTTTTCCAACTTTATTTCGTATAAATTTTCAAGTATAATGAAAAACGAAAAAACCCGAAAAATCATTCAAAAGGAGGAAAAAAAATGGGAGAGAGAAGGTTTTCAACAAAGAACCGTTTTGTAAGTTTTTTACTTGCAATTGCGATGGTTCTGACACTTTTTGCCGATTGGGGCGGTACAGGCAAAAGCAGAAGGCAGCAGACAAATTATTATGCACTTCAAAAATTCTACAAATTGGGAGGCTGTTTATACGAAAATAGCCGAAGGAAAGAGCTGGACGGCTGTTGATGGTTATGGTTATGCAAATAGCTGGCCAGGAGCTGAAGTAGAAGAAGATTCAGAAAATGAAGGCTGGTATAGCTTTTTACAATTAGCACAAATTCAGATGAGGAATTCCATTGTATATTTAATAATAAAGGAAATGGAAAACAAACAGATAATATTGATTTACGGAAAATGGTTCTAAAGTAGAAAAGTGGGTTACTGGCGAAAAAGGGGAAACGGTAATCAGTGAAAAAGAAACCGGAAGGGTGGACGGAATCTACAAGCAGCGCACCAGTAAAACCGGTTATAAAAGTACAGAGTCCGGTTGTAAATGAGAACCGTACCGTTACATTTAATCTGGATGCAACAGGCGAATATAAAGATGCAGAAGATGTTCGGCTTATGGGAACTGTCGCAGGAACGAACTGGGATTAATGGATTATCAATGGAAAAGGAAGGAGATAAATTCACAGTAACAGTTCAAAAACAAAATCCAGGAATATATGGGTATAAGTATAAAATTGGGACTAGCTGGATCACAGACCCTGCAAATGATGCCATGACAGATGGCAATAGTAGATTAGTAGTTCCGGGACTTGAATCAAAAAATATGGAAGCTTTGGCTGGTAAGGATCTCGAACTTCCGAAAACATTAAAGCTTTATGGCGATGATGGAACAAGCAGTGATGAAACAGTTTCATATACATTAAAAGACCCTTCTTTAAGTGATAAGGTTACATTGAAAGATGAAACAATCAATGTGAAAAAAGGCAGTGGAATAAAAACTGTTGAGTTAACCGCAACTGCTGGTAATGAAACGTCAGATGTTATTGTTAATGTTGTGGAAAACAGTATAAAAAAGTAACGATTTATATGTATTCTCCAGATTTTGAAATGAAAGCTGGTGTATCTGATGTATATATATATAATAAAAAGGGTGCTGAAAAGGAATTTGTTCCTTTAAATAATACGATAGAAGACACAGAAAAATAATGTGACTTGGTTACAGGGAACAACTTATGTTTCGTTTAATTCGCTTGGAATTATTGGAAAACCAGTGGCGGGATCAACTTCATGGAATGGACAGGACGGAAATAGGTATTACGTTATTGACGAGAAAGAATCAGAGGTAACATTATGGTATGTGTTTGAAAGACTCCAGTTACCGAAAAACCTACCATTACCAAAGAAGATCCAAGATATTTTTATCTGGAATATGAAAATGATACTTTAACAACCAATCCGGAGTTTTATTCGTGGACTACTGGTTTTGCGGCAGAATTGAAAAAATTTGAATCCGCAGGAGCTGGAAAATGGAAAATTAAGGTTCCGGTAAAAAATCAAGCTGCACAAAAAGTTGATTTCGTTATTGCACTGGATTCTTCTGGTAAGGACTGGGTCAAGGATGGTGGAGATCATTCTATTGCATTTTCCAGAGGATCAGAATGTTGTATGTGCGAACATGAAACAGGGCGAAGAACCTGTATTAGGTGCTCCATACAATAAGGGATATGAAGTCCTTCCAAAAAGAAAATAAGATTGCATTTTTATTATCGGGATGATAACGCCTTAATTGATGATAAGCTTGCAGATATGAAGGTATCTGTAGATATCAATGGTACGGAATATGAAATGACTTATAATGCTGGGAATAAGCGTTTTGAGTATAACTATAACAAACTGGAAAGCGGATGTACATATTATCGTTATAAAGTCGGGGATGAATATATTTTAGACAAATATAACGATAAGCAGGAACAAAAAAGGGGAAACGATTATTCTTATATTGAGTATTATAAGCTGAATGCCACTATTCAGGCAGAGGTAATGAATGCATCATTTAATTATAATGAGAATAATGTCGTAAAATTTACTGTAAATCAGGATGAGAATGATACAAAGAAGATGGAAGTTGCATCTGCAAGCATTGATGTTTCTTCTTTAGGTGGAAGCAGTACATTGGCAATTGTACCGGATTTGCAGGCGGTAACAATATCAGCCACAACAGATACTTCGCTAGGTAAGAAAACATTGCCAATTGTTGTAACAGATCAGTATGGAAATGAGTATTCAACAAGTGTACAGGTTAAAGTGACTGCTCGAACCAAGAAAAATGCGAAAGATTTTGATTGGGATGAATCCGTTATTTATTTTATGGTAACGGACCGCTTCTTTGATGGAAATGAATCAAACAATACAGCAAGCGGAGCACAGACTTACGGAAAGGATAATGCAGGTCTGTATCATGGTGGTGATTTCGCAGGAATTACACAAAAGTTAGACTATTTAGAGGATTTGGGGAATTAATACAATCTGGATTACTCCTATTGTAGAAAATATTCCGGGAGTTACGGTAACTGACACGGGAAAAGAAGATGTTCCGTACAATGCTGCATACCATGGATATTGGGCAAGCGATTTTACAAAGCTGAACCCAACGCTTGGAACAGAAGAAGAATTCCAGACATTGATCGATCAGGCACATAACCGCGGTATTCGTATTATGGTAGATATTGTGGTTAACCATGCAGGATATGATACGAATTTTGGTGATATGATCCGAAGCGGAGACGATATTGTATCCGGAAGTGACCAGAAAGATTCCTTAAGTAATTTACCAGATTTTAGAACAGAAGATCCTGCGGTCAGCGCACAGCTTGTCAAGTGGCAGACCCAGTGGGTGAAAGATTTTGGCATCGACTATTTTCCGTGTTGATACAGTTAAACATGTGGAAAACGATACTTGGGCAGAATTAAAAAAATGCTCTGACGGAAGTAGATTCAGATTTTAAGATGATTGGAGAGTATGCAGGAGGAGGCTATGCTTCTAATGGCAATACTTTAGGAACCGGAGAAATGGATTCGGATCTGATTTTGATTTTAATGATCAGGCAACTAATTTTGTAAAGGGAAATATTTCTTCCGTAGAAAAGTTTCCTGACATCCAGAAATAGTGGATTAAACAATACATATATGACAGGTCAGTTCCTTGGAAGTCATGACGAGGATGGATTTAAGAAGAAACTTTTGGATGGTGGAATGGCTGAAGATGCAGCAACTGCGGCATCCATGGTAGCCCGCAAAGCCTGCAGATTACTGCAAAAGGACAGCCGGTTATTTACTATGGGGAAGAGATCGGTCTGACGGGATTAAATAATTATCCATATCAGACAAACCGTTATGATTTTGACTGGACAATGGTAAAGAGTGACAATAAGACCTATCAGCATTATAAGAAGATGCTTTCCATCCGTAATGCATATACAGATGTATTCGCAAGGGGTGACAGAAAAAAACAATTTTAGCATCTGATGAAAATGGTTATGATATTGTATCCAGAAGCTACAAAGGAACAAAAATTATATGTTGGTTTAAATATCAAAGATGTTGCACAGACTGTAGAAATTCGGTTAGTGTAAATAATGGAACTGTTTCTGCAGGATCTGTATTCTGGAAAAACATATACGGTAAGTAACGGAAAGATTAAAGTGATCATTCCAGCGGCAACAGATGGTGGTACCGTTGTTCTGAAAAATAATTCAAGTATCAACGGCGGTTCTTCCAGCGGAAGCACAAGAACCGAAACCAAGCCTTCTGAAGATACCAAAAAGGATACAACAACGACAGAGATTGTTATTCCTGCAGAAAAACTTCCGGAAGGAACGACTGCAACCGTAATAGTCACAAAGGATGCAAGCGGAAAAGTAACCGCAGAGGCAGCAGTAGCAGCAACTGGAAAGGCAAGCAAAACAGGCGTGAAAGCAACCGTAAATGCCGATGTGATCCAAGCTGTAACAGAAGCTGCCGGAACGAAAGACGTAACCATCACACAGGAAGTCAAGAAAGCAGATGGAACCACTGCATACACCGTACAGGTAAATGCAGCAGACGTCAAAGCAGGTGCAAAACTTGCAGTCATGAAGAAAGACGAAAAAAGACCGGAGAACTGGTTCTTGTGAATAAGAAATCGTATAAGGTTACAAAGGACGGTTCCGTATCACTGACTTTCAAAGACCGTGGCGTATACGTCTTAAAGACACAGGCAGAAGTTAAGGCAGCTGCAAAGCAGATTGCAAAGACTATCGCATCTGCAAAGAGCACAGTAAATATTGGTGTAAAAAGACAACCGTATTCCAGTGGAGCAAGAAACTGAATATGGAAAATGTTGCAAAGATTACCTATAAGTCTTCCAAGAAGTCTGTGGTTTCCGTAAATAAAAACGGAAAGATTAAAGGAAAGAAGAAGGGAACCGGAAAAGTAACGGCAACCGTTACCTTAAAAGATGGAACAAAAGAAAATCGTAACCATTAAGGTAACTGTAAAGTAAGAAAATATCAATAAATTACTCATTATCTGCTATCGGGGCTTATGGAGGGAGAACCTCTGTAAGCCCTGATTTTTATTGGACTTTCATGTGTCACTGTGCTAGACTTCGTGATACATTAAGGAGGAGGCAAAAAATGAAGAAATCATATGCAGTGATCACAGGGGCAAGCTCCGGAATCGGTATGGCGTTTGCACGGCAGCTTGCAGCAGAGGGGTATCGTCTGGTACTGGTTGCACGCAGAGAGCGACCGGTTACAGGAACTGGCGCAGGAATTACAAAAGAAGGGAACCGAGAGCATCGTGATATCGGCGGATTTGTCACAAAAAGAAGCCTGTTATCACCTGATGCAGCAGATCGAGAAGCTGCCAGTCGGGATATTGATTAACGATGCGGGATTGGTGACTGTGGCAGCTTTCTGGAGACGGACGCAGATAAGGAAATGCAGATGATTGATGTAAATGTTAAGGCTATGCATCTTCTTATGAAGCTGATGCTTCGCCGTAGGGAGAAGCAGGAGGGCGGTTACATCTTAAATGTGGCTTCCTCGGCGGGACTTCTTCCGGCAGGCCTTTATATGGCCGCCTATTATGCGACCAAAGCTTATATAGCCAGCCTGACACGTGCCGTGGCACTCGAACTGAAACAGAGAGGCAGCCGCGTGTATGTGGGGGCATTATGTCCCGACCGGTGAATACAGAATTTAATGCCGTTGCAAATGTAGAGTTTGCACTGGCAGGAATTACCCGGAATATTGTGTTAGATATGCTTTTTAAAGCAGATGAAAAGGCGCAAAGTAGTGATTGTTCCTACGTTGACGCTAAAAGCCGTGACAACCTGTGGAAGATTTATACCACAAAAAGTGCTGATTGCAATTACCGCACATCAGCAGAAAAAAAGCTCAGAGCAGAGGATATATCATAAGATGGAAGAAATTAAAATCGGTTCCCATGTGAGAATGGCAGGAAAAGAGATGTTTTTTAGCGTCCGTAAAGGAGGCAGAAAGCTACGGAGCAAATGTGTTGATGCTCTATACGGGTGCACCACAGAATACCCGCAGAAAAAGAAATCAAAGATCTGAATATTGAGGCAGGATGCCGGCCTATGCAAAACAGGCCGGAATCCGGGAGATTGTGGTTCATGCGCCATACATCATAAATCTGGCCAACACCGTAAAGCCTGAGACGTACGAGCTGGCAGTGGAGTTTCTGGAAAAGGAGATCCGGCGCACGGCTGCTATGCGAAGTCATATCCTGGTGTTACATCCGGAATCCGCGCTGGATGCGGGTGCAGAGGCCGGAATTGCACAGACTGTCCGCGGGCTGAATATGGTGCTGGATGAGAACGAGGATGAGGTATTTATTGCTCTGGAAACGATGGCAGGAAAGGGCAGTGAGATTGGGAAGAACCTTTGAAGAAATTAAGGCAATCTATGATGGAGTGAACAAAAAAGGGAGCGGTTGAGAGTCTGTTTTGATACCTGTCATGTAAACGATGCCGGGTATGATCTGGTGCATGATTACGATGGTGTTTTTTAAACATTTTGATCAGGTGATCGGACTCGACCAGATTGCGGTATTTCATATCAATGACAGTTTAAATCCACTTGGGGCACACAAAGACCGTCATGCCAATATCGGGCAGGGAACCATTGGATTTGAGACGTTGCATCGTCTGGTTCATGATCCACGTTTTATGGAAATTCCAAAGATTCTGGAAACACCATGGCTTTGTGCAGAGGGGAGACAAAAAAAGACGATTCCTCCATATAAAGAAGAAATTCAACAGCTTCTTGCAAAATAATGACAAAAAGGAGAATGGTTATGGAAACAAAACAACCGGGGATTTCCGGCTATTGGTTAAAGCTGATTGCTGTAATTTCCATGCTGATTGATCACACGTCAGCCGTTATTTTAGAACAGATTCCGGGATTAGAAGCCCCCGCATTTTTCATGCGCATCATTGGAAGAGCTGCGTTTCCGATTTACTGTTTTCTTCTGGTAGAGGGATTTTACCATACACGCAGCAGGGCAAAATATGCGGGGAGGCTTTTTTTGTTTGCCCTGATTTCCGAGGTTCCGTTTGACCTAGCATTCAGCAGGAGAATGTGGGATTTTTCCAGCAACAATGTCTTTTTTACTTTGCTGTTCGGACTTTTTGGTGATCTGGGGTGTTGAAAAGATAAAGCAGAAGTTTGTGGCGGATGTTTACGGGGAAAAAAGCAGCAGCCATCCGTGTGATTCTTATCATTGTGACAGTTGCAGCCGGGGGATTTCTGGCACTTCTTTTCCGTACAGATTACGATTTGTCGGGAATTGTGACAATTTTTGCAATTTACATGTTTTATCCGAAGAAAGTGAAGGGAATGGGTATCGGTGTTCTGGTTTTTAACCCTGCTGGCAAGTATCATTGAAGCAGCAGCATTTCTGGATATGATACCGATTTATTTATATAACGGAACCAGAGGAAAACAGATGAAATATTTCTTTTTATATATTCTATCCAGCACACCTGTTTCTTCTTGCCATGATCGCACGGGCAATGGGACTTTGGGCTTAATATTTTAAGAAGATGTTACGATTCTTATGAAATTCTTATCTTTTTCAGATACAGCTTGCGTTCCTGAAAAAGCGGGAGTACAATGCAGACGAAATGAAAGACAGATAGGAATGGAGGTCTTGGATGATGAGACAAAAATCTTGGAATCAGTTTAAAAAAACAATGGCTGCCTCGACACTGGCAGGAGCGATCACTTTTACAGGGTGTGCGGTGATGCCTTCGGTTACAGCTTTTGCAGATACAACAGAACAGACCGGTCAGGTATCGTATGATAATGAGGTGATGCCGATCCACACGGACGTGAAGACGGAGGCAAAACCGTTGATGAAGGGTACGTCATGTACGGTTTCGGATGGAAAGAACCTGTATTATGCGTTTGAAATGATGGGTGTGCGTATGGGAATTATGAAATACAACACCAAAACAGGCAAAAAAGAGTGAGGTATATTCCTACAAAATAGGGAAAAACAAAAAAGGGAAGCAATGGTTTTTTCCCAATTATCTGTGGATAAGAAATATATTTATGCAACCTGGGACGTTACTATGGAAACCGATGCAACAAAAAGAATATGTTTACCGGATCGCAAAAAGACGGAAATCCGCAAAGAAGCTTTGCACTTGACGTGATCCACAGCTGATAGATGGACGGATTTATTATCTGGCACTGAAAAGTAAAAAGTGAAGATGGCATGAATTATTCGGAAGATACCGGAACCGTAATGAGCATGAAGACGGATGGAACGGATAAAAAGAAAGTAGCACAGATTGCAAACAGCGGAGATGCTTATAGGTATTCCCCTGTTTCAAAGTGAGGGAAAGATTTACTATACCAAAGAAAACGAGAACAGGACATTTTATGATCTGGAGGGAAACAGTTATCAGAGAGGTTCCTTTGCTGTTAAGGATGAAAATTATCTGAGTGTTTCACTGGAAGCTGTCAATGATGGAACGTATACCTATAGTACGACAGGAAAGGATCGGTACATGCAGACGAAACTCTACCGGACAGATAACAGAACGGGAAAGAAAAAACCTTGTGGCATCCTTTTTTAAACTTGGCATTGAAAAATACTCGGTTTGTGGAAATTATGTATTCGTGGAAGCAAATGTTCCGTACAAAGGGAGCTGATGTGACTGAGAAACTTGCAGTTTACTGCTATAAGGCAGATGGCAGCAGCAAAGTAAAGCTTGCTTCCTGGTTTCCGGCAGAATAAAATCCGGGTAACAATCGAAAAAAATAAAAGAAGCACCGCGACTTGCGGTGCTTCAGACTGTAGACAAAGTCCTCGGCTTTTTGCCGGGGATTTTTCTGTATTAAAGAGGCTAAAAGTCAGTATTTTCAAGACTTTTCAGTCTCTTTTTGGTATAATAAAGGTATCAAAAAGGCGGTATTGTTCTATGATGACACAAGAAACAGAAAAAGTAAGAAAGCAAATGCAGATGGTATGTATTGATGATCTTGTTCCGCGGAATCATCTTCTACGACTTATTGACAAAGCTATTGACTGGACATTCATCTATGATCTCGTCCGTGATACTTATTCCGACGGAATGGGTAGACCAAGTATTGATCCGGTTACGCTTATTAAGATACCGCTTATTCAATACCTGTATGGAATCAAAAAGCATGCGGCAGACAATCAAAGAGATTGAAGTAAACATGGCTTACCGTTGGTTCCTTGGACTTGAACTTTATGATCCGGTCCTCATTTTTTCTACTTTCGGGAAAAACTATACCCGTCGTTTAAAGATACCGACTTATTCGAGCAGATTTTCCAGCGTATCCTTGAGGAGTGTTACCGTTTCAAACTGGTTGATTCAACAGAGATTTTTTGTTGATGCAACACATGTGAAAGCGCGGGCGAACAACAGAAAGATGCAGAAACGAGATCGCAAAACAGGAAGCTTTATTTTTATGCTGACATGCTGCGTCAGGACATTAACGCAGAACAGAGAAGCGCACGGAAAGAAACCGTTGAAAGATAAAGACGATAACAACAAACCTGGTTCCGGTGGCAACGACAAGTTTGAAGATTATACGGATGAGATGTTCCGTCAGATGAAAAAACAATTAAGTGTAGCACTACAGATCCTGAGAGCGGCTGGTTTCGGAAAGGGTGAGCACAAGCATGTGTTTGCTTATGGGATTGAAACAGCATGCGATAAAAATGGATGGATTATTGATTTTACAGTAAACCCTGGTAATGAGCATGACAGTCGAACTTTTAAAGGCCTTTACGATAAGCTTGCAGATATCGGCATGAAATACTGTATCGTTGATGCCGGGTATAAAACTCCTGCAATAGCAAAGCTACTTTTGGATGATGGAATAAAGCCGGTCTTTCCTTACAAGCGTCCCATGACAAAAGGATGGCTTTTTCAGGAAATCTGAGTATGTATATGATGAGTATAATGATGCTTATATTTGTCCAGGGAATCACTTTCTGCATTACAGCACGACAAATCGGGATGGATATCGCGAGTATAAAAGCTGTGGACAGATTTGCGAAAAAGTGCAGTATCTTTCGCAGTGTACAGAAAGCAAGAACCATGTAAAAGTTGTTACGAGACATGTATGGGGAAGACTATATGGAAACATGTGAGGATATCCGGCATACAGAAGGAATGAAGGAGCTATACTCACACAGAAAAGAAACGATTGAAAGAATCTTTGGAACGGCAAAAGGAAAACCACGGATTTCGATATACGCAGTTGTATGGCAAAGCGCGGATGACAATGAAAGTCGCGCTTACGTTTGCGTGCATGAATTTAAAAAGCTTGCAAAATGCAAGCAGGAATGGGGATTACGGATGGCATAATCAAGGGAAAATTTCCTGTTTTCGGAATAAATTTCATAAACACAAAAGAAAAATGCTCCGAGAAACGGAAGTTTCTCGGAGCACTTTGTCGGTCTGAAGCACCGCGACTTGCGGTGCTTCTTTTATTCTGGGGGATTTATTTATCCAGATCTTTTTTATCTACATTCTGCAGCATCATTGCACGAACCTTCAGCGGCAGACCGAACAGTGTGATGAATCCGTCTGCATCGTGGTGATCGTACTGATCACCGGTTGTGAAACTTGCCAGAGACTCACTGTAGAGAGAGTATGGAGAAGTTGTGCCGGCTTTGATGATGTTTCCCTTTGTAGAGCTTGAATTTTACTTCACCGGTGACATACTTCTGGGTAGAAGTAACAAATGCCTGATTGCTTCGCGAAGAGGAGTGAACCATTTTTCCTTCGTATAAACAACATTGGCAAGACTGGTTGCCCATCTCTTTCTTTGCAGATAAGGTATCGCGGTCGAGAACCAGTTCTTCCAGCTGGTCATGTGCTTCCATAAGGATCGTTCCGCCAGGAGTCTCATATACACCACGGGATTTCATACCAACGACACGGTTTTCAACGATATCGATAATGCCGACACCGTTCTTTCCACCGAGACGGTTTAATTCACGGATGATATCGGAAACTTTCATTTCTTTTTCCGTTTACAGTCTTTGGGAACACCCTTTCAAAGGTCATGGTTACATATTCGCCTTCGTCCGGGGGGCTTTTCTGGGGAAACACCAAGAACCAGAAGATGATCATAATTTGGCTCGTTTGCAAAGGGAGGATTCTCCAGCTCAAGTCCTTCGTGGCTGATATGCCATAAGTTACGGTCACGGCTGTAACTTTGTTTTGCATCAAATGGAAGGTCGATTCCGTGAGCTTTGCAGAAATCAATTTCTCTTCACGGGAATCCATCTGCCATTTGTCATCACGCCAAGGAGCAATGATTCTTGATATCCGGAGCAAGTGCTTTGATACCAAGCTCGAAACGGATCTGGTCATTACCTTTTCCGGTTGCACCGTGACAGATTGCAACAGCGTTTCTCTTTTCTGGCGATCTCTACCAGTTTCTTTGCGATAGCAGGACGTGCCATGGAAGTACCTAAGAAGTATTTGTGCTCATATACAGCACCAGCCTGTACACAAGGTACGATGTAATCGTCACAGAACTCATCTGTGATATCTTCAATATATAATTTAGAAGCGCCGGATAATTTGGCTCTTTCTTCCAGTCCGTCTAATTCTTCGCCCTGTCCGCAGTTGATACAGCAGCAGACAACCTCATAACCATAAGTCTCCTTTAACCAAGGGATAATAGCGGTAGTATCGAGTCCGCCGGAGTAAGCTAAAAAAACAACTTTTTCTTTCATAAGATTGTATCCTTTCTTTCTATATGGAATTGTACGCTCTCGTACGACTAACCCTACTATACATCAATCCAAATGAAAACACAAGTGAAAAAATATACATAAAATTGCATAAATATACATAAATTTGTGAATATTTGCTATTTACGGATGGAAAAAGATGGACTATTATAGGATAGAATCATATTTTTAAAAAAGAAAGAAAAGGTAAGAAACATGGTAAAGGTAGGAATTATCGGAGCGACCGGTTATGCAGGAGCAGAATTGGTGCGTATTTTATTGAATCATAAAGAGGCACAGATCGAATGGTTTGGATCAAGAAGCTATATCGATGAAAATTATGCAGATATTTACAGAAACTTTTTTGAACTTGTCGATGCAGACTGTCTGGGGGATAACATGGATGAGCTTGCTTCCCGCGTGGATGTGATTTTCACGGCAACACCACAGGGATTTCTGGCAGGTGTGCTGAATGAGGATATTTTAAATAAGGTAAAGATCATTGATCTGAGTGAGTTTAATCAAAAGATGTTGTTACTTCCATATAGCAATACGTAACCGAACGAAGCACAATCGA
>VOFK01001812.1_pt1 | contig 18719 bp, 36 predicted proteins | sample 5384121 | NCBI WGS metagenome assembly VOFK01 (sample SAMN12384730, study PRJNA508395) | human gut metagenome | isolation source: healthy gut J | host: Homo sapiens
TTTTCATGCAGTCTGCAATAATCCTGCAATTCTTTTGATGGTGATAAATTTCAGTCCATAGGTATTTGCCAGCTTCCAGAGATTCTCTGTCCGCATCATCGTTCCGTCCTCTTCCATGATCTCACAGCAGATTCCACATTCTTTCAGTCCCGCCGGCATCAGAATCTACGGTTGCTTCTGTATGACCGTTTCTCACCAACACCCCCGCCTTTTCTTGCGGTCAATGGAAATACATGCCCCGGCCTTCTCCAAGATCTTCCGGCTTCGTCCCCTCTTCCACGCATTTCATCATGGTATAGGATCTCTGCTGCCGAGATTCCTGTGGTAGTGTCCTTGTGATCGATGGATACCGTAAATGCAGTCGAATGGTTATCTGTATTTTCGGAGACCATCTGCGCCAGTCCCAGTTTATTTGCCAGTTCTTTGGACATCGGGTACAGATCAGACCCTTGGCATGGCTTTGCCATAAAATTGATATTTTCCTGTGTGGCAAAATTCTGCGGCGGCACAGATCATGTCTCCCTCATTTTCCCCCGATCCGGATCATCCGTCACCAGAATGATCTTTCCTGCCTTTAAGTCTTCCAACGCTTCTTCAATCGTATTGTATGGATATTTCATGTTCTCGTCTCCTTCTTTTTTTGCTTTTTGCTTTTTGTTTCGTTTTTTTGTCTTTCTTTTTCTTTTTCACAGTTTGTTTATGAATTTATACGCTTTCACTGCATCCCCCAATTTAATTTCAAGAGCCTGCAAATCTTCCATCGTCAGACCGGAAGATTTTTTTGCCGTTCCATTTTCCCTGTCAAATCTGACCGCTTTGCAACCCCTAGCAGCTTCTCCACATATTTTCCAACGATATCATTTTCCAGATTCACCGGATCACCGATCTGCTTCGTCAGCAGCGTGGTTTCTCTCCGGTATGCGGAATCACCGACACAGAAAATGTCTCTCCGTTTCCTCTGCTCTTGCAACTGTCAGGCTGATTCCATCGATACAAATCGAGCCTTTTTCCACGATTAGATTCAGGATATCCGGACTTTGCCTGAATCGTAATCCAGACTGCATTTCTTCTTTTATCTTTTTCTGAATTACACCGGTTCCGTCAATATGACCGGCTACGATATGACCGCCAAATCTGCCATCCGCTGCCATGGCCCGTTCAGATTTACTGGAACCGTTTTTCAACATTCAAGTGCGCACTTCTTCGGAACGTTTCCGCCATCATCCGCCGTAAATCCATCCGGCTTCAATGAGGTCACGGTCAGGCAACTCCGTTGACCGCAATGCTGTCTCCGATCTTCGTCCCTTCAAGAACTTTCGCGGCCCTGATCTCCAACGTACCCGGAGATTCCCTGCATTGTCACACGCCTGACCGTCCCCTGTTCTTCTATAATTCCTGTGAACATATTTTCAAATCACCGTTCCTTTTCTCACATCATCAACGATCATTCATTCTCCACCTCATATTCCAGCAACAGATCTTCATCAAATTTTCGAACTTCCTGCAATTTCAGCTTCACCGCCTCATCCGGCACTTCGACTCCCAGACCTCACCGGTGATTTTTGCCTCTTCACCTCCGAATATTTTCGGTGCCACAAAAGAGACATGCCGAACGATTCTGATTTCAGTGCACTTTCATTCAAGGCTCCGCCACCTTCCAGCAATACACTGTCAATTTCCTGTTCTCCCAGATATTCCATCAGTTTCTTCGATCAACTTTTCCGGCTTTTTCCCGAAGCTTTACGACCTTGACGCCCTGTTTTTTCCAACTCCTGAATTTTTTTTCTGAAATTCATTGTCTGTGTCACTTCATATACTTCCCCTCTTGTCCTCGAGGTCTTCGCTCTCAAATCTTTTTTGACAATTTCATCATTCATCCATTTTCCGGTTTCACTGCAACGTCTGCTTTTGTTGTTTTCATCGTTACTACACTTTCCACATACGCCACAATCGTCAGATATTCCTTTTGCGGTTTTCACGATCTGACTGTCCAGCGGAATCCGAAGCCGGCTGTCACAAATGATCCGAACGGGGCTTCGTTTGCCGGAAAAATCCCTGGTATTTAACATGGGGTCATCTGCCAGAACTGTTTCCGATTCCCACCATAATTCCAGTGTATCTGTGCCGCATATGCTGCACTTTCTGTCTCGCAGCTTCCCCTGTAATCCACTTGGAAGCTCCGGTTCTGGTGGCGATCTTTCCATCCGCAGTCATGGCATATTTCAAAACAACGTATGGCGTCTTTGTGGTAATGTAATGAAAAAACACCGGATTCAACCGATCACATACTTCTCGCATAAAAATCTTCTTCCACTATCACACCCGCTTCTCTCAAAAGTCTCGCACCTTTTCCAGCAACTTTCGGGTTCGGATCTCTGGAACCAATCACCACACGTCCAATCTTCTGTTCCAGAATTGCTTCTGTACAAGGTGAGTCCGTCCCTGATGGCAGCAGGGGTTCAAGCGTCCCATAAATGGTGGCACCTTCCTGCCGATTCTCTCAGAGATGCGATGGCATTTCGCTCCGCATGAAGCTCTCCGCATCTTTCGTGATATCCTTCCCCGATGATCCGGCCATCTTTCACGATCACTGCGCCCACCATCGGATTCGGGCTGGTCCAGCCTTCACCCTGCTTCGCCAGTTCTATGGCACGCTCCATAAATGTTCGATCCTGAGCTACCTGACTTTGCTTCTGATATGTTATTTCTATTTTTTTCTGTTTCTTCTTTCTTCTCTGTACTCATTCTGCTCCTCTCCTCCTTCCGTCATTTATCTCTCGCTTCTGCTTCTTTTTTCTTCTTTCATAGACTTTGGTTCGTCACCGGACAAAACAAAAGCCCTGCAAAGAAATTTCTTCTCTACAAGGTTCTTTTTCATCCAAGAAATCCGATCATCGCTATCACTTATAAGCTCTCTCGTATTCCTCTATGTTGATATCAGGAATTCATTTTTATCTCCTTGAAAATTTACATCTCCGGAAAAAAAAGCTCTGAAATGGATTTCTCCATCTCAGAGCAATGTATCAAATGTATATCTGTATTCTTAACGAGTACTGCATATGACGCATCTTCTTTCATCCAGACTTATACTGTCGGCCCCGGAATCTCACCGGATCATGCCTCTCGGCTCGCGGGCTTTACCGCCGGTAGGGGACTTGCACCCTGCCCTGAAGATTACTTTACTTGTTCAACTGATTACAGTATAAGCGCAGAAAGTGTCGCTGTCAAGATCCCAATTTTTTATTTCTTTCCGGCTTTTCTGACCTGTCCCACGATCAGACAGAGGATCACGGTGATCACCATATCCGGCAATGTATTTCCTACCGGCATATCCACATTCATCAGATACCGGTACAGAATAAATCCGATCACCCAGATTCCCAAATTCCATACATCCAGTCCTTCTTCTTTCCGGTCTTCTTTCAGGAAGAAGAAATCTGCGATCTGTATAGCGATCATTGGTGCAAAGACAGATCCGATCAGATACAGGAAATCTGTTATATTGTCCATCGGATAAACAATCGCTGCGATGGTTCCCGTGATCGTTACCACGATTGCCACATGATTTCCTTTCCATTTGGACACGATCGTCTCACTGGAAATTCCGGCAGAGTACGCATCCAGGGAAAGTGGTTGTAACTGTTGAAAATACAATGATCAGAAGTCCCAGAATGCCAAGACCTGCTTTTACCATGATCTGTGCAATGTCATACTCTCCTGTAATGATAGCAGCTCCCATACCAATCACATACATCCAGCAGCTTACCAGTCCATATACCAGTGCGCTGACTGCCGAACTCTTTACCGGCTCTTTTGCTTCTCTGGTATAATCGCTGATCAGTGGCAGCCAGATAACGGCATCGCTACGGATAATTCCACGGCTGCTCCAAAAACTCATCACATCGTCCATTCCTGTGCTGGCTGCTCCGCCGTCAAAGAAAAAATGACTTTGCACAGGATCAGAGTCAGAATAAACAGTGCGGTCATCGCTACCACATTGACTTTTCAAGGTTTGTGATTCCGATGGCGATCCACAGAATGATCAGGCCACCGATCACCAGACACCAGATCCATCTTCCGGTTGAAAGGATTCCGGTTGCTGCCAGTGCCCCATCATAGATCATGATGGCAGTCCAGCCTACCAACTGCAAGACATTCAAGATTGCGAACCAGACGCTTCCCTTTTGTCCGAAACTCATTTTGAAGTTTCCATGGCACTGCATCCGGATTTTTCCACCGATCACACCTGCCGGGAATAATAACACACATCCGATCACATGTCCCACGATAATGGCTGCCAGACCTTTTCAAAATCAAGCGGTGCCGTGGATACTCCGGTCAGGATCTCAGCCAGGATACCCGGCTCCAAACCAGATCAGTCCATTTTCAAATACGGAGGTTTTTTTCTCTCTGTCATCTTAACAGTCCTCCCTTTTCTGCCATCTCGGTATATTTTTCCGGTCACTGCAACCATGATTCATCGGACCGCTGCCTTTTCCAAGATCCAGCATCGCTGCCAGTGCCCCGGAAATATCTTTGCATCGTTCCACTGCCGTATCCAGATCATAGCCTTTTGCCAGATTGATGCGATGGCACTGGAAAGCGTGCAGCCTGTACCATGGGTATTCGGATTGTCGATTCGTTTACCGTTGAACCACTCTTGAACTCACCCTCCCGACACAGCAGGTCATTGGCATCGTTCAACTGATGGCCGCCTTTAATAATACCGCACAATGATAGGTCTTGTTGATCATAAGTGCCGCTTCTTCCATCTCCTTTGCGCTGGTGATCTTTGCGCCGAAAAGGACTTCTGCCTCCGGAATGTTCGCTGGGTGATCACGGTTGCCATTGGAAGAAGTATGGATTTCAGGGTTTCAATGGCATCATCACTGATCCGTTTTGCTCCACTGGTTGCCACCATCACCGGATCCACTACAATATTTTCTGCCTGATATTCTTTTAATTTTCCTGCGATCATTTCGATCAGCGGGCTGGCTGATACCATTCCGATCTTCACCGCATCCGGACGGATATCCGTAAAGATTGCGTCGATCTGACTTCCTAAAACTCTGGTGTAACGTCCATAATTCCTATAACGCCGGTGGTGTTCTGTGCAGTCAGTGCTGTAATCGCGCTCATCGCATACACACCATTTGCAAGCATGGTCTTCATATCAGCCTGAATTCCGGCGCCTCCTGCTGCAATCACTGCCAGCGATTGTTAATGTTGTTCTCATAAAATTCTCCTCTCGTTTTCCTGCATTATTTTTTTCTTAAGCGACAAAAGGTGGTGCCCCCAATCCGCCGCTCTGTTTGATAAACTGCATTTTTTGCAGATATCATTCCCGGATTGCTATTTTTGCGAGCATCTCTTTTTTTTGTACGCTCACACAATTCTTTTTGATGCTTTCTTTCACATCCTCCCTGTGCAAAGATGTGCACTGATCACTGCGATTCCGCAGATTCCGGAACCTGCCAGTTCTCTTTACATTTTCTTTGGTAATTCCTCCGATCGCAATGACCGGAATCTTTACCGCTTCGCAGATTGCTTTCAGTGTCTCATGTTCCACTTCTTTGGCATCATCCTTGGAGCCTGTTGCAAAGACGGCCCCCACACCCAGGGAATCTGCTCCGTGTTTTTCCGCAAGCAAAGCCTGTTCTACCGTCTGTGCAGATACACCGATGATCTTGTCTGGTCCCAGTTTTGCACGGACATCACCGGCTTCCATATCACTTTGACCTACGTGAACCCATCTGCTCCGATCTCTTCAGCTGCGATCTCCACATTATCATTGATCACAAAAGGAACCTTATATTTTTCACAGAGTGCTTTCAGCTCCTCTGCTCTTCCAGAAATTTCTCCGGATCCAGATGCTTTTCCCGCAGCTGTACAAACGTCACGCCTCCTGAATCGCCTCTTCTACCTGATCCACCAGGCGTTTTCCGTTTAACCAGCGACGGTCTGTCACTGCATATAATAATAAATCTTCTTTTTATCGCACTTCATACTTTGCTCCTCATCTAAGATCTTCTGATCCATGTTGTAGATTGCATCGATGATCCGGTTACGGTAAGTAGAATTGCCGTCTCGCTTCCTGCATTTCTGAAAAATCCGATCTCTCCGGCCAGCCCCATGGTGCTAGACTGCTGCCGCTGCCGCTTTTAATTTTTCTTCCGGGCTTTGCCGTGATAAATGCTGTCATCACTCGGAAAGCTGGCAACCGGTTTCCCGTAATCTTCCCCCATCTCCGGGCGACCGTTTCGGATCACATAACACTTCGTTCCATCACTGACCAGATCGATGGCTCCGGTCACCGCAATGATGCGTCCCATTTTTTCCGCAAATGTTTTGACAAACGCGATAGACTGATCCAGATTTTTTCCTCTGTCACCGCGTCAAGCCGGCATCCGCCGATCTTTTGGTGCCACTTCCAAGCGCCAGCGTCTTGATCTCAGAAATGTTTCCACGGATCACATCAACTTTGATCTCCTGAATCAGTTTCAGCGCCGTCTCTGTACGAAATGCACTGGCTCCTGCTCCCACCGGATCAGAAATTACGGCATGTCCCAGTTCATTTGCTTTCTTTCCTGCCAGAAACATTCCCTCTACGGTTCTCTGATTTAAAGTTCCGATATTGATATTCAGGCCTCCGCAAATGGATGTGATATCTTCCACATCCTTCGGATCGTCTGACATGATCGAGGCTTCCACCACATGCAACAGCCTACATTTGCCCATCGTTGACTGTCACATAATTGTGTTATGCACCAGCGGGACATTTGTCCGTACCTGATCTACACAAGCTCCTAATGTACTCATCGTTTCTCCTCGCTTTATATTCTTATGATTCTGTAAACTCGCGCCTGTGACTGTCGCTTGCGACATTTTCGCATGAATCGTCACGGTGCGCATCCTCGCAAGAAACGTTTTCATAGATAGGATACAATTTCCCACATTACGAAAAAAAGACACCCCCAATTATGGGTATCTGTCAATCTTCTGCATCCGCATTTTCTCTGCACCTTTGCATCCATTCCTACGTTGGCATTATCCACATCAGGTTCCCGGGTCGAAATCTTCAATTTCACTCTGCTTGATACGCAAGCTCCCCTTTTCTTTTCCATCCCTATTTACTACGGATTTCCCAAAATGCAAGACATACCGCTTTTTTATCGGTTCCCCCTTAACTTTCCCTGACTTTTTTGGGATTTGCAGGAATCCGGTACTGTATTTCATACGGAATTTTTCATTGAAAAAGCGGAACATCTGCGCCATAATAAAAATCATCCGGTCTGTGATTCAAGAATAAACCCATAAAGATCCGGATTCTTTTCGGAGCATTCCGATATCAAAGAATAGTAAAAAAGGAGACAAACTCATGAAATCATCAGAAGAACTTCGCAATTTATTACAACGGATCGACCATCGCGGTTATCCGGCTTATAAAAATACAAAGGAAGGTTATTCTTAAGTACACCTTATCCATCGATCATGTACAGGGAGATCCTCGCCGCACCTTCCAAAGTCAGCATTCGGATTGCTCAGAAATTCCACAAAAATCCCGGCGGAACTTTTTTTGATCAGCCTTATAAACGGATTGCTTACAGGACTTTGCTCCGCGGATTTTCCCGCGCTGTTGATAAAAGTTTCTTTTAAAAAAGCAGGTTCCGGAAAAAGCGACCTTTTCTGTCAGCCTTTGTTCTTGGGGAGATTCTGGAGCGAACCGCCTGCACGATCCAGCCCCGGCTCCGGCGAGTTGAAGCTTTGTATGGAAGTGGGCTTTCCGGCAAACGGACGTACCATCAATGCAAAAGAACTGATCAAAAATTTTCTTCGACCTTCTGCCGGACGTGATTCATCAGTGCCTGTTTTCAGCCGGCTCCCCCGCAGCAAAAAACTGCAGTCTGTCATTGAACTGGCTGAAGATCAGCAGTATATCCGGGGAACAGTTGCCCCAGATGGGACTGACTGCCTTTATCGCCAACCAGTCCATTTTGCCCAGAGAAAGCGGAATTTCTTCCAGACCGATGAAAAACGCCATTCCATTTGTCTCCCCGGCTTCTATGGAAGTTGCTCTCACACTTCCTCACCGCGGCGTAATCAAAGGAATGGGGAATTCCTCAGGGCATCACTCTGATCGTGGGCGGTGGATACCACGGGAAATCTACCCTGTTAAAAAGCACTGGAAACCGGAGTCTATAACCACATTTCCGGGGATGGCCGGGAATATGTAATCACAGAAAATACTGCGATGAAGATCCGCGCCGAGGATGGTCGCAGCATTTCACAGACTGATATTTTCATTCTTTATCAACGACCTGCCAAATAAGAAAGACACGACTTCTTTTTCCACAGAAGATGCCAGTGGGAGCACCTCTCAGGCGGCAAATATCATGGAAAGTATGGAATCCGGTACCCCACCTTCCTGATCGACGAGGACACCAGCGCCACCAACTTCATGATCCGGGATGAACTGATGCAGCGTGTAGTTCTTCGGGAAAAAAGAACCCCATCACCCCTTTTATCGAACGGGTGGGTACGCTACCTCTACGAAACCTGTGGAATTTCTACGGTAATCGTTGCCGGAAGTTCCGGTTCCTATTTTCAGGTAGCCGACCATGTCATCCAGATGGATCAGTATGTTCCTTACGAAATTACCGAAACTGCAAAAGAAGCCGCTGCGGATTATCCTTCCATCACACTGCCGGATGCACCGGCCGACAAAAGTCCCTCTTTCCATCGCGTCATGCGTCCTGTTTCCATGTCCGGGGGATCGGGGCCGTACCAAAATGAAAACATTGAGCAAAGACGCGTTCTCCATCAACCGCGATACCGTGGATCTTCGTTACGTAGAACAAAGTTGATGGATTCCGAGCAGAACCACAGCTTTGTCTTACTGTCGCTCTATGCCGAATCCCATCTGATCAATGGGAAAGCCACTCTTCAGGAGGTGGTCGAGAATCTGATGGAGCTTCTGGAGAAAAAAGGACTGTTTGAAATTATGGAAAGCATTGCCTTATGCCAAATCCAATCTGGCAATGCCGAGAAAGCAGGAGATCTTTGCCTGCCTGAACCGATATCGGAAATTATAAAGATGGAATATTTTATTTACAGATCAAAAAAGCTGTGGAAGTTCTTTTAAGGAATCGATAGTGTAGTCAGGATCCTTCACATCACCGAATCCGTAGGTTACCCAGACGAAAGGAACGTCAGCATCCTTGCAGGCTTGTGCATCAGAAGGCGTATCACCACATAGACCACATCTTTCAAACCTTCTCGTTCCATTAATTTCCGAATGGAACCGGATTTCGGAAGAAGGGTTTCCCCCATAACAGAGATGACCGGAGATAAAATCTTCAATTCCGGTCGTTTCAATACAGGTGGTATCGTATCCGGTCTGGCAGTTGCTGACAATGTAAAGTGGAATTTTCTCAGACAACTCTTTCAGAGCATCATAAACATCAGGATAAAGAGTTCCGGGATGTTTCGGAAGATATTCCCCTGAGCCTTCTGGCAAGCTTTTTAAGACTTCCGGACGTTCTTCCGGTGGCGGCGGGGCCAGAAGCTGATCTCTTAAAAAATGTCCATCTGTTTTCCAAATGCATTCTGCAAATCTTTTTTCGCAGTCAGTTCAAAGGGAACGGATGCGTTTTCCTTTACAGCCTGCGTCCAGCAACTGCTGCCTGTAAGGGGTAGAATCCCAGATTGTTCCGTCTATATCAAAAAATAATTGCGTCCATTTATATCTTCTCCTTTATGAAATGCATATACCGGTAAATGTGCCGGTGGCACTTCCAGTGATTATTCTAGCGCAAATAATCCGGAAAATCCATTGCATTTTTTTCTGACAGACTTTACAGAAGAAAACAACAAGAAAAATCGTGCAGGGGTGTACAGCAAGGCACTCAGGACACATAGCAGAAGCCGAAAAAAGAAATTGCAACAATAGAAAAAAATGTGATATAATAGTTTGGTAACAGTTTTGGAGATGTACCCAAGTGGCTGAAGGGTCCGCAACTCGAAATGCGGTAGGTCGGTTTACCGGCGCGAGAGTTCAAATCTCTCTCCATCTCCGTAGAAAAATCCAGCAGTAATTTTCTACTGCTGGATTTTATTCTATGAGTTCTTTCTTTATATATTCCATATAATTCTTTAATATATCCAAATCCGTACCGGAATACAACATTCTGGCTCCGACCGCATCTTCTATCTCATTTAATACCATTTTCCCTGATCAAAGAGAAAATCAATTCCCACATAGTCTGTTTTTAATTCTTCCAAATTTTTTTGCACCATATACTGCTCTTCTGCCCCAGTTCATAAAGGCTCCGCCTGTCCTCCCAGACAGAAATTGCTGCGAAAATCCGTTTCCGATACCCGAAGCATCGCCTGTACAATCCGATTTCCTATAGCATACACTCTTACGTCTTTTTCCCAGTTCTGATGCAGGTCGCTGGATCACCCATTTTTTCCGTCCAGCAATCGTTTTTACCTTTGATAGTTCTGTCGCATTTTCCACCCAGAACACTTCCGTTCCCCGTGACCACCACAGGATTTTGCCACCAGCGGAAATGTAACACTTCCCTGTAAAACGTCTTTTTACGTCTTTTGCTTCTTTCGTCTTTTTCCCCGGTCTTTGCCTCCGTTCTGACATATCTGACGCATACAAAAGATTCTCCGTCTTTCCACTCCAATGTAGGAATTTCCAGAGATTCCGCGAACTCCAGCGTCTGCTCTTTGTCATTTGCAATCCGGGTCACGGAAGAAGAATTGAACACTCGAATTCCTTTTTTCTTCAAACCACTCTGCCAGACAAGTATCCCGACTCCGGTTGATCACATACCCGGAAGTTCACGAACTTTGCAGTCCGCATTTTCCTCTGACGCTTCCCAACTATCGTTCTTCCACGCTTTCCACCACTGCCAGGTTTTTACCTCCAAAGGATCTCCAGACGTTCCGCATTTTTTCACACATGACCCGAATGGAAAAATTGATTCCGCACGATTTCCTCTTCCTGAAAATAAATCAGCCATCCATGCTTCTTTCTCATTTCTCGTCCCCTCACTCTATATCACAGTTCTTTTCTGCTTCGATTCAGCAGAGTCTGTTACAGTTGCTCCAAAATGTAGAAATAATTGCATCTGCCACATTGATGCCGGTACAGTCATAAATATTTTTAAAATGAGCATTGGAATTCACTTCACAGAGGATCGGCTCTTCCTCTTCTCCAAACAAAATGTCTACTCCCGCGAATCCAAACCCAGAGTCCGCATGACTTTTCTTGCCAGTTCTACCTGGGCTTCCTTCGGCTCATAAGGTTTCATGCTTCCGCCATTGGTAATATTGGCACGGAAATCTGCGTCATTATACCGATACATGGCAGCCACAGGATTTTCTCCCACCATATTGATGCGGATGTCATGTCCTTTCGATGCTTCGATATATTCCTGAAGCAAAAAACGGTCGGTTCTTCAGCTCCGGCAATAATGTTTTCAGTTCCTGCTCATTTTGCACCAGTGCAACCTGCCCCCCCAAAAAGATCCAAAAACTTTCTTTTTTAATACCAGAGGATATCCCAGATCTTCCCCGCATGTTCAAAATATGCCGTCTGGTCATAATATCCGTCTTTTTGCAAATGTCATCGGTGCGATCGGTCTTCGGCATAGAAATTCCTGCATTTTTCAGACAAATATACGTCCGGGATTTATCATCACAGACAGCAATACTCTGTGCGGAATTGAACAGACGAAATCCTTCTTCTTCCATCAGTCTTGCCAAGCCGCACATCTTTGTCCCAGAAGATCACAAAAATCCGGTCGCTCCATTTCCCGGATCTTTCCGCTGCAAACAGCTTCCATCATCTCATTATTTCCAAAGCGCCTTATCTGACAGCCTTTCCGCGCTCCGGCTTCTTCCGATCCAACGATAGATTTCCAGAAATTTCGGATTTGTAATATATCCGTTTACAATCAACCATCCCTGTTTCATTCTTCCATGTCCTTTCCCTGCTACTTCAAAGTTTTCAAGTTTTTCTTTGCACCGCTTCTCTTTTTTGCCGGTTTTTTCACCGCTTTTCTTTTCGCCTGACTTTCTGCCCGATTCTCAGTCGTACTTCTCTCGCCAGGCTTTACTCTACTTCCTCGCTGTTCCAACCTTTGCACACGTCGATCCGGGCTTTTTGGCTCTGCACAAATCTCCAACTCCGTAATATTCAAACAAACCGCACTGTTCGCACTTCCTGCTGCCGGATAAACGATTTCAAACCGTTTCAGCGACTCATCCAGATAAACTTCCACCTCCGGCCTGATGGCAAACGGGCAGACTCCGCCCGGCGCATGCCCGATGATCTCCTCTACCTCTGTTCCCGGTATCATCTTTGCTTTCACACCAAAAATAACCCTTATATTTCTTATTATCTACTTTCGCATCTCCGGCCGCCACGATCAGGATCGGGTGTCCTTCACCAGAAAGGATAAGGTTTTTTTGCAATCTGTTTTTCCTCACATCCCAATGCTTCTGCTGCCTCTGCAACGGTGGCACTGGAATGATCCAGTTCCATCACTCTGTCTTCATATCCCTTTTCAGCCAGATATTTTTTTGCTTCTTCTATTGCCATGATGTTTCCTCCTGTTGTTCTTTTTCTGATACCATTTTCTGCTGATGAAGCTCTATGTCACCTTACCGTTTTACCGGTTCCCGTTTCTCACCTGTCAATGTTCTTTTTGTTTCACGTAATATCTCTTTATCGGCTCCTGTCCCTTCGTTCATTGATGTTCCTATATTCTACAGAATATCACTTTCCCGACCACAACTAATAAGGGCATGTTTCCGGAACATAAAAATCGTGCCTGACACATAATCAGAACCACCGGCTTAGCCGGTGGTTTGTTCACGCCCTATAAGGGGCTAATTACCGGCACTGGAGTCTAAAGACTCATCGAATTAGTTCGCCAGCCGCAACATCATTCATCTACTGAGTCCTTTCGGACTCTCCCTTACCTGTTGTTTTTACCGGCTCACCCGTAAACGGGTCAATATACTCTTTTAGCGTCATTTGATCATATTCCCAATCCTCTTTTAATTGATTTTGAATATACTCTTGTATCTTTTTGTATTTTTTCCAACCGAATCTACATAGTATCCTCTGCACCAAAAATGCCGGTTTCCAAATTTATATTTTAAATTTGCATGTCTTTCAAATATCATAAGGGTACTTTTTCCCCCTTTAAATATCCCACAAAACTTGAGACAGATATACTCGGCGGAATTTCTACCAGCATATGTACATGATCATAACACATTTCCGCTTCCACTATTCTTACACCCCTTCTCTTACACAATATGCTAAGGATTTTTTGCTATATCTTCTTTCAATTTTCCATATATTATTTTTCGTCTAAATTTCGGTGCAAAAAAACAATATGATACTTACAATTCCATTTTGTATGTGATAGACTATTTACATCCATATGGATACCTCCTCTGTACTTTAATGTGGCTGGCAAACCAACATTATTGTATCACTGGAGGTTTTTTACTGTAAGCTAAAGCGATCTAACTCACCTGCATAGCAGGTGGTTTATTTGTTTTCAAAGTTCCGTTTTTCGGAACACGAAAAACTCCATCCTGGAAACAGGGCCTTGCCCTAACAAAAGGGAACGCGGTTTCCATGCGTTCCCCCTGCACTTTCCTACTATATAGCAATTTCTTTTTAGGAAAGCAAATCTTTCACGACTTTTTTTTTTTTCCATGGAATTCCATTTTTAAAAGCGCTCAATAAATACTTCAAATCCTTCTACGTCTGCCGGATCCGGATCCATACTGGTTCCTTCGTCTCCGTGGAAGACTTTTTCAGCCAGATAATGATCCAGCGTCTCATCTGCCTCTTTGTTGATCATATAAGATGCAAGCAGAGCCATTCCCCATGGTCCGCCTTCGCCTGCTGTCTCCATAACAGAGATCGGGTGTTCATAGCGTCTGCCATAAATCTCTGACCTACTCTTTTTTCTTAAAAAAGAGTCCCGCCGTGTCCCAACAGCTTGTCGATCTCTACATGCTCTTTCTTGGTCAGGATATCATTCCCACTTTCAGAGCTCCCATGGAAGTATACAGATGGGTTCTCATAAAGTTGGCCAGGTTAAATTTGCTGTCCGGTTTCCGAACAAACAGCGGGCGTCCCTCTTCCATGCCCATGATAAATTCTCGGAGAAAAATCCGTAAGACAGCAGGCCTCCGCCAGTCCGGATCTCCCTTCCATTGCCTTCCGGTAAAGGGTTCCCGTACAGGTCGTTCATATCTTTCATTCCGAAGGACTCGGAAAATTCTTTAAAAATGTTGACCCATGCATTCAGATCAGACGTACAGTTATTGGCATGTACCATTGCCACCAGATCTCGGACGGAGTCGTTACCATATCAATCTCGGATAGAAATTCTCCAACGGTTTCTCCAGCACCGTCATTCCGAAAATGGATGTTCCCGCTGATACATTTCCGGTTCTGCGGGCCACACTGTTGGTTGCTACCATACCGGTTTCCTGCATCACCTTCGGCGGACAGATCGGAATTCCTGCTTTTTAACTTGCCGGATACATCCAGAATTTGCGCCTTCTTCTGTCAGAACGCCTGCCGGTGCTCCTGCCGGAAGTGCCTTCGAAAGGATCTCTTCTAATTTCCATGGGAAATGTTTTTCCTCGATCAGAGCATCAAACTGAGCGATCATCTTTGCATCATAATCTTTGGTTGCCATGTCGATTGGGAACATACCGGATGCATCTCCGATTCCCCAGTACCTTTTCTCCGGTCATCTTCCAGTGGATGTAACCTGCCAGTGTCGTAAAAATGTAATCTCTTTTACATGCGGCTCTTCATTTAAGATTGCCTGATACAGATGTGCGATGCTCCAGCGCTGCGGAATATTGTACTGGAACAGCTCGATCAGCTCTTTGGCTGCCTGTCCGGTCATACTGTTTCTCCAGGTTCTGAACGGAACCAGAAGATCTCCCGCTTCGTTAAATGCCATATAGCCGTGCATCATGGCACTGAAGCCGATGGCTCCGACTTCTGTCAGCTCTACGTCATATTTTTCTTTTTACATCTTTTACCAGATTGGAATAGCTGTCCTGTAATCCACTCCAGATATCTTCCAGAGAATAGGTCCAGATTCCATCCTCCAGATTTGTTCTCCCATTCATGATCACCGGATGCGATCGGAATATGATTCTCATCCACCAGCACTGCCTTGATTCTGGTTGAACCAAATTCAATACCAAGCGCTGTCTTTTGTTTAAAATGCTGTTCTTTTCAGCTTCTGTTGCCATATCTGCACCTCCACTTTCCCCCATACAAGTCCATTGTCATCACTTTCATGTCTACCGAACCTCTTTTACGTTCCGGCCACATGTGTTCTCGTACATTATACACGATAGAAAAACATTTTTTCCACAGATTTTTTCAGCTATTTACCCAAGTTTTAAATTTTACAAATCAGATACTTCTACCTGTGTGCTATTTCTCCATCCGGTCATCTGCTTCCAGTGCTGCCATAAACAATTCATAGAAATCATCCTCCCCGGAAAGCATCGGGGAATTCTCCGCCGCCGTTGGTACTGCGCTTCATGGCCGCATGGAACTCTTCTCCCGCACAGATCAGATCCATTTCATAGATCTCATAACCTGCTTCTCTGCAGGTCCTGCAAAAACTCCGTAGGGATCTTCTGCCATTCTGGTCTAAGAAGTGTTTCCCTGAGCACTTTATCATGTGTTGCCCTTCCGTTCCAGTTCATCCAAAATCGCTACCAGCTCCATTTTCCACACTCCCTTTTTATATTCTTTTTCTTACACCCCTTTTTCTTGCAGATATCTTCCAGACAACATTTCTCGCAGTGGGGCTTCGTTCTCGCAGTACGACATCTCTTCCGTGATAAACCAGCCGATGGCAGAGGTCGCTGTCCTTCTTCCGGCGGCACGATTTTCACAATGCCATCTCTCTTTCTTCGGATCTTTCAGATCATCCACCAGCCCGATTCCGGTTGGACAGGCGGATGCAGTGAGTATCCATAGCCGGTCTTGCCAAACACGTCTCCCATGATGAGGTTGGCGCTTTTTCTTCCACTCCCGGAAGTTTCAACAACGCATCGAAATCATCCGGAACTTTTTCCATGATATTCATCGGATCATCTTCATACACAGGCACTGATGTCTCTGGCTTTTGCTCTTTCCAAGACCGCAGGGTCTTACGATCTCCTCAATCTCGAAACGTCTGCGTCTGCCAGTGCATTCACGTCCGGAAACTTCTTATATAAATCTTCCACCACCACATTTACCCGCGCATCGGTACACTGTGCCGCCAGACGGACACTGACCAGAAGCTTCCATGCCTGATCATAATAGCGTACATCCTGCGTCAGGATATTCTTTTTCAATCGTTCGATCACTTCTCTTGCAAGTTGTTTTTCGTCATGTTATGTATCCTTTCTTCTTCTGTGAAATCTATTTTTTCTCCATATCCGCATAAATTTTTCGATATCATCTTCCATACTCTTCTAAAATTATTATCTTCATAAGATTTCGCCGGACGATATACCTCCCTCTTTTTTTTTCCGCTCTTTTTGCGCCCTTCCCCTACTCATTTTTCTAAAAATTTTCTACATTTTGACCGTTCTCTTTTTATTGACGTTAAACACATCCGGGATTATACTTAAAATACAAATGTTACTCGAGATTTTGACTTGTTTTTACCTGTTTTTAATTACATATCATCCTCTGTCGTCAGGCCACTCCCCGAATCTGACGCCGGGCATTATCTCTTAACCTTACTCTCTCTCAATTGGAGGAAATACCTATGAAGAAGCACCCAAAACTTATTTGGTCTCTTCGTTTCCTTTTGCTGGCGCCTGCTTTCTCCCAATGCATGTGTCTGCCGCGCCCGACCAGACGACTCCCATCGTCATTGATGTCGGCAGCAAAAATGGATGAAGATGCCTACGCAATTACCGATACCGGTATCCAACCTGAAACAGCGGGACGTTGTCTACAAGCTCACCGGAACAACCGATAAAAGCTTAATTTCTGGGGGAAGCAACAACTCCGCTGATATCGATCAGGCCTATTATCTCACTTTAAACAATGTCACCGCAAATGGTGGAATCAGATTCAGAACAGTCCGGTCAAGATGGTTTATCACCGTTCCGGAAAATACCGTGAACAATCTTGGACTGGTTGTCGCCAAGGATCTGACGATCAGGGCTCCGGTACTCTAAACACCACCGATTTAGAAAGTGTCGGTCAGCAGAACACCCTGTATATGCCAAGTGCACTGACTGTTACTGACACCACGATCAATGTCACTTTAAGTTTCCAAACGGTATTCTCAGATGAACGGTACCTGTGTACTCGGCGGAAATGCAACCCGCCAACTTACAGAGGCGACGGTATATACCGCCCGTTACATCTCGGAGAGAATCGTCACACCCATTCACTCCTGCTGAAAGATCAGGCGAAGCTTTTACTGTCTTCAAGGATGATCCTGATACCCCCTGCTGCCAGTTCAGTAAGCGGGCTGGAAGCATTCAGGAAATGCCACCATCACTCTGACCGGTTCCAACTTATCTGGAGGCAGAAGGAAAGATTCCCCCGGAGGATATTTCCGGAATGGGTGTTTGTTCCGGCAATCCGATTTACGTCCAGGACAATGCCACACTCAAAACGACTGGTTATGACATTGCGCTCTGGGCCGGATCGTTAAAAATGTAACCGGTACAGTCATCGCCAACGCCTTACGGCAATGGAATCTGCGCAGACTATCTCCATCTCCGACGCGACAGTAGAAGCATCCGGATTACTATCCGGCTCTTTATGGCGCTAACAGTCTTACAATCTCACGACAACAAAATCAAAGGCAACTTCCAGCTCTGATGTTGCCATTTTCAGCTTGATGATGTAACCATTTCCCAGGTATTCTTCAGACAACTTCTGCCGACATTATGACGGTATTCTGTCGAGGAAAACGCTGTCTATCGAAACTCTGGTTTGGGGAGACAACTGACAGCAATTCCTATGACGGTACCCACAGACTCTATTTTATTCAACGGAACTTAAAAAGGAAAAGTCATCGGTTCTGCAACCCTTCCATTCGATTTCACTCTGTCGACGATATGACATTGAATATCCCGGAAAGGCCTTTCACCGTTCGGAAGGAATCACCTTCACGAACAACGGTACCGTTCAGGTCGAAGGATCTGTTTGCCAATCAGGGAACGCTCATCTGCAACAGCCACACCGGCGGAACTGCAACCTGTGCGAAAAAGCTGTATGCAAACTCTGCGCAGCGGAATACGGAAACTTGCGCCGGATAATCACACAGATCTGCAGCATGTGGAAGCCAAAGCTGCCACTACCACTTCTGAGGGTAATGTAGAATACTGGTACTGCAAAATTGTGGAAAATATTATTCGAATAAAGCCACCAAAAGAACTGAAACAGGCCGATACCGTCATTGCCAAACTTGGGCCGATAAAAATGACAAAGAACGACAAAGACAGATAAAAATGATAAGAATAACAAGACGGACAAGAATAATAACGCTGACAAAGATACGAAAACCGACAAAAAACTCTGCGAAGAAGACCAACTCAAAACCGCACCGAAATCCGGTGACAGCAGTTCTGCTTTTCTGGAGTTTCCTGCTTCTCCTTGGCGGATGCGGAAGTTTCGTAACCTG
>VOFK01003752.1_pt1 | contig 18709 bp, 26 predicted proteins | sample 5384121 | NCBI WGS metagenome assembly VOFK01 (sample SAMN12384730, study PRJNA508395) | human gut metagenome | isolation source: healthy gut J | host: Homo sapiens
ATTACGTATTGCTGGTGATTATCATCACGATTTTGAATACACACCAGAGTTACTGGCCTTTTATACTGGCAATTATCTGGAAGAAAGCTACGGATATTTACATACTTTGTGGAATCAACTGAAGGAAAAATAAGAGATATACGAGAACCTATTTTTGGAAATCCGAGGGGTTGAATGTTCCTGGGAGTTTCTGTATCCCTTTTACCGGGGACAAACTGATGGGAGGATGGTGTCAATATTCATTAGGGCCCAACTGTTTCCTGCATGGCTTTCTCCTCCAGCATTTTTATTTATACTGGAAATATTCACAGGACCTGCTCACTTTTTAATAGACAGGTGTTAGACCTCATTTGAAAGAAGTTGCTACTATTTGGATAAGAAGTTTACCTTAAGTTCATCTCCGGAATTTAAAGATAATAGTATGGATGCTTGCTTTAGAGAGATGACGAATTTTTGACCGTGCATTGTCTGTTTTGCAGCAGCTGAATTCATTAGGAATTAGGGCGAAAGCATTTGTGCTCTGATCATTGGGAGAAACTGGAGGAAGAATTACCCGATTTTATTCTTGATGCTCAAGGGGATTGTCTATTGCTGTGGGCATCCATACGAACATTCTCATAGACATTTTTCTCTTTATTTATTAAAGCAATTCATCCGTTAGGATTGCTTTGATGAAGTTACGAAAAGTGCGTAATTTATTGAAATGAGCGTAGGTTAATTGCTCATGATAGTAATAGGTTACGAATTAGTTAGTTATTCACTGCATCATCCTTCCGCGCGTTGCGTAACCTTCAAAGAACTCGTATGCAAAAAAATTAAACGGAGATTTAGAAATAAATTTCTGATTTTTTATCCTCACATAGTTTTTCTCTGTAAAGCGGGAAGCGGTCCGTCGGCAATAACTCATCGCCCAAAAGAGATTTTGGACGAACGTAAGGATCTCGACTGCAGCGGAGAAAGGGTTGCCCTCACGCCCAAACAGAAGCTTAGACCGATGATGGGCGTTTTTGCGCTTAGAGGTGCTTTACGGGTTTCTGACGATTTTTCTTTTTGCTGTTCCTTTTGAGCCGGGAAAGCCGCATGACCGCCTCGATCTGCAATGGAACAAGCCGTCACACGGCAGGCAAACTGGGAAGCAACATTTATCTCGTCGTGACCGGACATCGCCGGCCATAAAAATCATATTTCGGCTTCACGCTTCCGGCAGTGTCCCTTTTTGGCATTATCCCTTTACGGATTTCTTTTGAAGTTTTTCTGTCCAATCTGCCTCCACTCGTTTACCATTTTTTTCAGTGAAATGCAAGTCGCCTGCTCCCGCGCAGCGTACCTGGGGATTGGACGGAATGCAAGGTCAAGCCTCCTGTTTCTGCGGAAATCTCCAGCCCCAGGGTATCGAAAAACCTGTGATCCCTAATCCCCTGCCTTTGCTCCGAAACGAACGACCGATGCGACAGAAAAGACGCATAAAAAAAAATGTCGGATAAACGAGAGGCAGATAAGATAGTTTGAAACTCAACTCCCTCAGCTCTTGAATCCGCATTAAAACAAAAAAATCAAAAACAGCGAAGATATGACGGCAACGGCAGATTTCAGACAAATGGCACAGTACATAGGACTTGCGATATGCGGCTTAATGGTGCGCACCGCTTTGGGGTGTTCGGCATCCTTTGGGGTATCATCAGAGAAATTGTAAACGGAGTGTTCCGAGTAACGATAGGCGTAATCATGGCTATCCTTTCCACAATCGTCTTCTTCGGCTTCATCCTTTGGTTATTCACCCCTTTAATCCTTACCGATATGGCAGAGAGAAACAGCAAGACAGCAGCGCAGCAGTGCAGATACTACGAGGTGGACAACATCTTCGAGTACATGGTGGAAACGGACATCAACGGCAACATATCCGTGTTCCGTGAACTCTACCGAGAACTGAACAAGGACGCACGGAGGGACTTTACAGACTTCCTTTTTGAGCGAAGTGCAGCCGACCTATTGAGAGAGATACTGAAACAGACCATCTAAAACGACAGCGATATGAGAACGATAACAAGGACATACGACCTTTTCCAATTAGCCGAACTCTCCGCAGCAGCGAGAGATACCGCATACAATGAATGGCTGCGCACCTTTGAATACGGTTGGGAGAGTGACAACCGCAACACGCTGGAAGCATTTGAGAGTGTGTTCAAGGTCAAAGTTAACGATTGGAGTTACGACACGTGCCGTTATTCCTACCGCTTCACCTCACGTTACAGCGGAGAGGAAGAGGAACTCTGCGGCATACGGCTTCTGAAATACATCGTCAATAACTATTGGCATACCCTATTCAAGCCGAGAACCTACTACCTAAAAGGCAATTACAAGAAAAGGCGCAAAAGCCGTGTATTCACGGATAATTGTTGCGTACTGACAGGCTATTGCGCAGACGAGGACATCCTGCGACCCATCTACGACTTTCTGAAAGCCCCCGATACCCGAACCACTCTGTACGACCTTATGGACAAGTGCCTTAACAGCTTCTTCAAGTCGTGCCGTGACGATATGGAATTTCAGTGCAGCGAGGAGAGTTTCGAGGAGAGTTGCGCAGCCAACGACTACGAGTTTTTTGGGAAACGGAAAAATGTATAACTGATAAAACGACAGCGATATGAAAGGAACAGAACATTTCAAAAGAACGATACAGATGTACTTGGAGCAGCGTGCAGCCGAAGATGCGCTCTTTGCGAAGAACTACCGCAACCCAGCCAAGAACATAGACGATTGCGTGACCTACATTCTGAACTATGTGCAGAAAAGCGGTTGCAACGGCTTCACGGACGGAGAGATATACGGACAAGCCGTCCACTACTATGACGAGAACGAGGTAGAGGTGGGCGAACCTATTCAATGCAAGGTAAAGCCGTGAACCATGTGGTGGAACTCACAGCGGAGGAAAAGGCGGAAGCACGGCAGAACGCTATCCGACAATACCAAGACGAGGAACTCCGCAAGTTGCAGCAGAACCGCAACAAGCCAACAGCGAAGAAAGAAACCAAAGTTGAACCATCACTATTTGACTTCTGATTATGAAACCGAGAACACGCATACAGCAGGAAGTCGCACGTTTGAGCAAGCGACTACCGGGATTGACCGAAGAACAAAGGGCATACGCTTTCCGCCATTGCTTCAAGCATTACGCCATCAAAAGGGCAGACGGCACGAACATCTGCACCGAGCGCGGACATTCGTGGAAAAGCGACCACGACCTTGCAGATACCATTTGCGGATGCACCTGCCCCCGTTGCGGCATGGAGTTGGAAACATTACGCACCCGAAAGAGTGTTTTCAGCGATATGGAGTATTTCTCCATCGTCACCACCTGCAAGCAATACCAAGTGATACGCTTCTTTTCCGTCAAGTCACGATACAAGGCAGGGCAGACAGCCGAATATTCCATCTTTGAAGTGGTGCAGAGGTGGATTGCCCCGACGGCAAGACAACGACCGTTGCCCGATTGCGTGGCATGTCCTTGTTCTATTACGACCTATGGAATGAATACAGCGACATGGAGGTACGCAAGAATGGAGAATTTCGGGCATACGGCATAAATCCGGTATGCACCTACCCCCCGACAGCGTTTCATACCCGAAGTGAAACGCAACGGCTTCAAGGGTGATTATCACAACATCCTGCTTCTTACGACCTTTTCAAAAGCCATACTTTCCGACTGCCGAGCCGAAACGCTGTTGAAGGCAGGGCACTATCCCATGTTGCGTTACTATATATACCACTCTTTCAATATCGTAGAGTATTAGGCATCCTTGAAGATATGTATCCGAAATGGCTACACCATTGCCAACGGCTCTATGTGGCGTGACACGATAGACCTCCTGCGTCATTTCGGCAAGGACACGAACAGCCCGGAAGTACGTTTGCCCTGCCGACCTCAAAGCCGAACACGACAAGTTGGTGGCGAAGCGTAACCGACAAAAGGGAACGTGAGCGGACGGAACAGCAAACGGCAAAAAGGCGATTGAGGACGAGAAGAACTATCTAAAAGCCAAAGGTATCTTTCTTTTCGATTTGTAAGTTTCCGACACAACCTTATCCGTATCAAGGTCAGCAGAGAGCGTGGAGAAATGGCTAGAATGCCGCATCCGGCCATGCTTCCTTTCCTCGAGTGTCATAGCATTCTCGGCACGATTGATATTGAACGCCCGCAAATTTCTGATACAGTTCAATGCAATATTCTCCCCGTTTTGCTGATAGGCTGAGTATACACCCGCTCTCCATTGGTTTTTTATACTTCCAAACACGGTCATACACCGTTATAGGCCCCAAAACAAAATCATCTTCTCCATAGCCCGTTAAGCCTTTTAACTTGTTTTCAAGCATTTCAATCGCTTGCTGCGCGGTTAAAAAGGGTGATCTTCCGCTTGAATCTGGGGAATTTCACCGTCTGCAAAGTAATATCTGTTCTTGTAATCCTCATTGTTTCCCAGAATTTCCGGTTCTCCATCCTTCGATATGACATAAAGCTGCCCGACTTCATTGTAGACAACCTCCGAATAGAAGCAGCTTTAAGTCATTTACAGGTGAAGCACCCGTTACCCGAATAACCGGTAGTTTTTCTACATCCGGCACATCAATTTGAGCATCAATCTGAATGGTTCTCCACTTTGTTTCATAGCTTTCCGTCCATCTTTCAGGCGTGTTTTTCCTGAACTTCCTTGATGGATTGCCATTCAGCTTTCGCTGTTCCTCCGTTCACCCCAAATAGTGCAACCATTGCAAGAGCCGCCATCGTCCATGTGCGCTTTTTTCATCGTATTTCCTCCTCTATTGCAAAAGGGAGCGAATACCGCTCAGCATTCGCTCCCTTTGTCAATCTGTTCAGTTCACCTTGAAATAGCCAGAAATGACAAATTCTTCTTCGAGGCCTTCATAAGTGTTATAAATCTTCATCAAAACGAATTTCGCTCAGCTCTGCATTTTTCGCATATGTTTTCAAAAATCGTTTGAGCCTGCTCATAAACCTGTGTATGACTCGATATCACATAGCACCTCATTTCAGGCTGTGAAAGTCTAAAAACCTGTTCTCCGAACCTGAGAGCGATAACCGAATTCGGAATTTCTCTTTCCTCACTTTTAGTTGTCTCTAAAAACAACCTCCTTGAATAAAGCCGTTTCTTTATCTGCGCTTATATACTCAGAAATTCTACTCCACAATTCGCTTCCGTCTTTCTGTAAAAACAACGGTGAATTAGGAAACCTGCTTGAGTTTTCCAGCACATACAGATTGGTTCCATGTTCGTCATTATAATCTGACACTTTATCAGCTATTTCAAGAAGTATATCCCAGTTCAACTCTTTCTCGGGGACAGACAATCCCATTTCCTTCCATAGTTCCAGATTCTGTACCTTGAATTCTGTCCTGTAATTTTTTATCGCACATCCGTACACATCATTTCCAAACTTTACGGTGCTGGACACATCATCAATCTCTATCGGAAGTATGTCTCCATTTTACGCCGCTTTCTGCATTTGTTTATACGTCATAATCTGAATATCTGCTGGTTCATCCTGTACAGAGTACTTTATTTCATCTCCATTTTGAACGTATTCTTCTATCGTACACCTCATTCGTTCGGATTCCGCCGTATATTCGATTACAAGTTCTTTCTGCGCCAATGCACAGTTGCATATCAACAGTAGAATTCCAAATGCCATTATTGGTACACGAACAAATACCGCGCTTTCTTTTTCATGGGGTTTTCTCCTTTTTTTCTATCTACCTATATAGACACATCTCCCTGCAATTTTATCTCCATTTTTTGAAAAAATTTATTTTATCCGTGTAACGCTTTTTGCTACTTTCAAAGCGTCTTTTTCCGCCTCTCCATCAATAATTACTGAGAACATTCTGTTTTTGTTCATTCCATGAAACAATCGTTAAGTCTGCTTTCACCGAAACCAAAGCAGTATTTCCATGAATCTCCGTATAATATACTTTCGCATTTTCCCGGTATCCACATTTCATTTCGTTGTTTTCAGACATTTCTTCAAAAATCAAGCGAACGTTCGAATTGTTTTTTTCAAAATATACACAGAAAACTCACGTCCGAACGAAGTTATCAACGTTTATAACCTCAAATTCATCTGGAATAGGGATGGATAGTACATTCCTTCCCATCCATTAGGAACATCAAAGGCTTTTTGCTCATCTTCTCGCAGCCCAATCGCGGTATATTGCCCATGATCTTCTGCGAACATCGAAAACACGCGCACTCGAAAGGTTTCACTCGACGCAAACGCAGTCGTAAGCCCGATGCACAGAATTCCCAAAGCGGCTACCGCGAGGCGCATCGTTCTAGGCGCTACTGTAAAAACTGTTTTTTCAGACTGATCCACCGCAAGCGACGCATCATTTTCTTCATGCGCTTTTCTCTACTTGTTTCCAGAAACTCCAAATAACGTTGATCCTTTGGTGAACTTTCCAACAGTGAATCAGCTTCTTCATCCCGTATCTCTCTCATTGCTTTTGAAATCAAGACTTTCTGATATTCGGCTCTCAGCTTTTGATCGTCCTGATACTCCGGTTTATTCATTTTTTTCAATTCAACTCCACCTCTTCAAGTATCCTTCTCAGGTGCTTATATGTCCTTTCCAAAATTCCGCCAATATTCTGGGGCTTCACCCCGATCTGCTGTGCGATTTGCTTATATGTCAGTTCTTCATCAAAACGCATCGACAATATCCACTGTTCTTTTTCAGAAAGTTTTTGAATGGCTTTTTCAAGCGTCGTTTTTCTGCTGCCATAATGATTTGTTCCTCAATCGGCATCTCATTTGCCGCCAGTTCTTTGTGTGCATTCTTCATCTACGGTAAATGAATACTGGTTTATCCTTTTCATTCGTCTTAAACGATTGATCGAAGCATGTTCAACAGTTATAATGATATATCTTCTCAAGCTCATATCGGAAAGCTGTCTAAGTGTCGATATGCGTTTCATAAGCATCAGGCACGCATCACTTACAGCATCTAACGATTCTTCCTCATTTCTCAAAACGGTCAACGCCTTCTTGAACATCATCAATTCATAGTCAATATATAACTGTTGAAAAAACGCTCGATCATCTTCACTGTGCATTGTCCAAGCTACGGTGTAAAATGCTAGCATTTGTGCTTGATTCACCCCTGAATACATTTTTTCTTTCTTTAATAGAGACGCTTATTGGGTTCATCGACAGTTCCAAGTTACAGCAAAAGATGCGGGTTGGCAAGTCCTTCTCGCGTTCATTTCAGCAATTATCGCATAATGAACCTAAAAAGCTGTTGCAGCCCGCCATATAACGCTTCGACAAAATTTGGTTTCGGGCTGGCATCCTCACATTTCAGGAATGTGATTTCCTGTGCGTCGGGATTCTCTGCAATGATCTCAGCGACGACGTTATCCGGTATTCCCGAAGCCTCGCTATGAATGGTGACCTTCGGTTCTCCACGCGCCCCAGCGCAGAAACAGATGAGCATTGCGCACGCGGCAAACACGGCCATACGTATTTTCATAAACGTCTCCTTTCCTCCAGAAGAATCTATTTCTTGTTCTTCCTGTTTCTCTATTGATATAGACGCTTGAGCCTTCCGTTTTATCTCGTTTTTTCATATAAATTTCTGTTTTTCTGTTTTCCGCGCTTTTTATGTGGTATAGTAGAAATATCAATCATACATGAGGAGTCGATATTGATGAAAGCCGTTATCTATGCCCGCTATTCTTCCGACAACCAGCGTGAGGAATCCATCGAAGGACAAATCCGCGAGTGTACGGCTTTCGCGGAGAAGAACGACATCACGGTTTTGAAGCACTACATCGACCGCGCTTATTCCGCGCGAACAGACCATCGTCCCGCGTTTCAGGAGATGATTAAGGACAGCGACAAGCGCCTGTTCGATATGGTCATCGTCTGGAAGCTCGACCGTTTTTCCCGCGACCGTTACGACAGCGCCCGCTTTATAAGGTGCTGCTCAAAAGAACAACGTCCGCGTCGTTTCCGCCACAGAGGTGATTTTTCCGGCGCAGACGGTATCCTGCCGGAATCCGCCTTGGAGGGCGTCGCAGAGTATGATTCTGCCGATCTCGCCGAGAAGGTGACGCGCGGGCTGACGGAAAACGCGCTCAAAGGCAAATGCAACGGCGGTACACGTCCAATTGGTTATGTCGTTGATGATGAACAGCACTTCCAGATCGACCCCTTAACAGGACCGTTTGTGTTGGAAGCCTTCAAACGCCTATGACGATGGCGCCACAATGAAAGAAGTGGTGGAGTTTTTTTCAAGCGGAAAAAGGCATCAAAAACTCGCTGGGGCGGGATATGAATCTGAATAGCGTCCAGCGGATGCTTTCCAATCGTCGATATATGGGCGAATACACCTTCCGAGATATCGTTGTTCCCGATGGTATTCCCGCCATTGTTCCGAAAGAGCTGTTCGACCGAGTACAGGAAAAGATGGCAAAAAATAAGAAAGCCCCTGCCCGACATAAGGCAGAGGATGATTATCTGCTGACAACAAAGCTGTTCTGCGGATATTGCGGCGCATATATTTGCGGCGAAAGCGGAACAAGCCGGACGGGAGTTGTTCATCACTATTACAAGTGTGTATCCGTCAAGAAAAAGCGCACCGATTGCCATAAAAAGCCCGTCCGCAAGGAGTGGCTGGAAGATATGGTCGTCAACGCAACCATGAAGATGCTGATGAGTGACGCGACCATCGATGCGATGTTTCCGCGCTGATGACCTTACAGGATGAAGAAAACGTCAATCTTCCGCTGTACGAGAAGCAGCTGCGAGAAACAAAGACCGCCATTGACAATCTGCTGAACGCCGTTCAGCAGGGACTTTGACCCGTTCGACCAAAGAACGGCTGGATGCTTTGGAAGCCGCACAGGGATGAATTGGAGAACAAGATCGCCTGCGAGAAGCTGGCAAAGCCGAGGATTACCGAAGAACAGCTTCGTTTTCTTCCTCGAAAAGTTCCGAAAGATGGATGTTGCGAATCAGGCACAGCGCAAGATGCTGATCGACACGTTTGTTAACGCTATCTTCCTGTATGACGATAAAGTTGTTTTGACGTACAACTTCCACGAAGGGACAGAAACGATCTCCTTTGAAGAACTTCAAAAAGTTACAGAAGCAGGCGCTTCTGGTTCGGATTTGGTTTCATCTACCGCACCAAGAAAAAAGCTCGGCAAAAACGCCGGGCTTCTTTTTTGTAAACTCGGGGAAACGGACTTGAAGAAGCCGCAATGAATCAAGCCCCGGTGGGGCTTGAGAACGGCTGACCGTGAGCGGCACGAGCCCGCGAGAATCAATCCCTGTTCCCGCACCAAAAGAAAAAGCTCGGCAAAGCGCCGAGCTTCTTTTTTGCAAACTCGGGAAACGGACTTGAAGAAGCCGCAATGCGCAAACCGGTGGGGCTTGGAGAACCGCGCGACCGAGCGGCGTCGAGCCGCGAGAATCCAGTCCTGTTTCCCGCACCAAAGAAAAAGCTCGGCAAAAGACGCTGGGCTTTTGTAAACTCGGAAACGGACTTGGAAGAAGCCGCAATGAATCAAGCCCCGGTGGGCTTGCGCGAACGGCAGCATGACCGAGCGGCATCGAGCCGCGAGAATCCAGTCCTGTATTTCCCGCACCAAGAAAAAAAGCTCGGCAAAGTGTCGGGCTTCTTTTGCAAACCGTGAGAAACGGACTTGAAGAAAGCCGCAATGAATCAAGCCCCGGTGGGGCTTGAGAATAGAATCGGGAAATATGGTATACTGGGGCTCAACAAATCGGGATTTGCAGGAGGTGCTTTTCGGCGTGAAAACGAAACGAGTCGGTCTATGCGTGATCGCCGTTTTCTGATCGTGGTTTTTGATTTATTTCGGTATTCAGAAAAATACAGCCACGCTTTTAAATAATGATGAAGACAGAATAAAAGACAAGAACAAATACAGCCACTTTGGGAAATTGTAAAAAGTAAGTGGTGATCGTGATACGGATGTCGTTTTTACCGATGTTGAAACAGGCAAACAATATACAATCGGGTACATTACACATGGCATAACAGAAAAATCAAACTTGAAAGCAACAAATGGTATAAGGTGGAGGGCGGAGGTAATCTCACGCTCTGCCCTGTAAATGTTCGAATTGAATAAATGCCGGTTTATCCGTATTTGCCCATAACATGGGCTGAGGCAGGCACACAGCAATCAGAAATGGCTCAAGGTGAAGATTTTTTTCAAGAATGGTTGAAATGACAGTTTTCGTTAGGAAACACTTGGTCATTCTCGATCTGTTGCAAAAAAACACAACCTCATGTATAATAACTGCATGCCGTCTTGAGATTTTACGAAAAACAAGGCGGATAAAGGAGGAAATAAGCATTGGCTAAGCCGAAAAAGAAATACACGGAGCCGGTCAGCCTGCCGATGCTGCCGCTGCCGGCGGGCTGATGGTCTTCCGCATATGGTTCTGCATTTTGATGCGGGGCGCAAGAAATCCATTGCGGCGCTCGATCAGGCCATGGAGGAAAACCAGCGCATTTTTCTGGTCGCGCAGCGCGATATGGATGTGGATGACCCTGCCGTTGATGATATTTATCATGGGCACCATTGCCTGCGTCAAGCAGGTGCTTCGTTTGCCGGGCGGCAACGTCCGCTGCGCTCGTGGAGGGTAAAGGAGCCGCGCGGTTCTGCGCGCGGTGACGCAGGAAGAGCCGTATTTTGTGGGTGCGCTGGATGAAGTGCTTGAACAGGGAACGCCTGTTTCCATCGAAACGGACGCGCTGCTGCGCACGGCGCACCATTATTTTGAGGAATATTGCAAGATGAGCGGCCGGATTTCCGGGGAGACCATGCAGTCTGTTCTTTTGGAAATCGAAGATCCGGGTCAGCTGGCGGATATCATTGCGGCCAACGTACTCAGCAAAATCGAGGATCGTCAGCAGGTGCTCGAGGAATTTGACGAGCTGGCGCGGCTGGAATCCGTCTGCGCGCTGCTCGTGCGCGAAACCGAATTGGCGGGCGTGGAGAAGAAGGTTCAGGCGCGCGTCCGCAAGCAGATTGAGCAGAACCAGAAGGATTATTTCTGCGGGAGCAGATCAAGGCGATTCAGGACCGAGCTGGGCGACAAGGACGCGACGGACGTTGAGGATTTGCGCGAACGGCTGGCCAAGACGCCGATGAATGACGAGGCGCGCGATAAGGCGAACCGCGAACTGGAACGAGCCGCATGGCGCCCGGCAGCCCGGAAATCGGGGTCAGCCGAACCTATATCGAATGGCTGCTCGATCTGCCGTGGGGCAAGACCACGCCGGATAACCTCGATCTCAAGCGTGCGCGCCGGATTCTGGCGGAGGATCACTACGGGCTGGACGAGGTGAAGCAGCGCGTCATCGAATATCTGGCCGTGTGCCGCATCAAAAAACAACATGAAGCGGGGCCGGTGCTCTGCTTCGTCGGCCCGCCGGGCGTGGGCAAAACGTCCATCGCCAAGAGCATCCCGCCCGCGCACTCGGGCGCAAGTTTGTTCAGATGTCTCTGGGCGGCGTGCGCGACGAGGCGGAAATTGCGGCCATCGCAGAACGTATATCGGCGCGATTCCGGGGCGGATCATTTCGTCCATCAAGCAGGCGGGGACGATGAACCCGGTCTTCCTGTTTGACGAAATCGACAAAATGGCCTCCGATGTTGCGTGGCGATCCGGCGAGCGCGATGCTCGAAGTGCTCGACAGCGCGCAGAACGACGCTTTCCGCGATCACTATTTGGAAGCGCCGTTCGATCTTTCCGGCGTGATGTTCATTACCACGGCCAACTCGGTGGATACCATCCCGCGCCCGCTGCTCGACCGCATGGAGCTGATCGAGGTCAGCGGCTATACCGAGGATGAAAGCTGAATATCGCCAAGCGGCACCTGCTGCCCCGGCAGATCGAGGAGCACGGGCTGGCGGCGAAAAGCGTCCGTATCAGCGACAAGGTGATGCGCAGCCTGATTCGCGGCTATACGCTGGAGGCGGGCGTGCGCGCTTGCAGCGCACCATCGGCAAGGTCGTCCGCAAGAGCGCGGTGGAGATGATCGACGAAAACATCGAGACCGTCACCGTGACGCAGGAAACGCTCGAAAAATTCGGCGCACCGCGCTTCCACTATGAAAAGGCGGGCAAAAAGCCGGAAGTCGGCGTGGTCAACGGTTTGGCGTATACCGTCGTCGGCGGCGACACGCTGCAAATCGAAACGACGACCATGCCGGGAACGGGTGTGCTCGAATTGACGGGCAGTCTCGGCGACGTGATGAAGGAGAGCGCCCGCGCGGCGAGATCCTACGTGCGCGCATGCGGTTGAATTTGGCATCGACCCGGAATTTTATAAAAAGCTCGATATCCACATCCACGTGCCGGAGGGCGCTGTGCCCAAGGATGAAGGCCGAGCGCGGGCGTGACGATGACCACGGCGCTGGTCTCCGCGCTGACGGGCATCGCGGTCAGGCAGAATGTCGCGATGACGGGCGAAATCACGCTGCGCGGTCGCGTTCTGCCCATCGGCGGATTGAAGGAAAAAGCTGCTGGCGGCGCATCGCGCGGGCATTGACACCGTGCTCATTCCGAAGGAAAACCTCAAGGATTTGGAGGAAGTGCCCGCCAACGTGCGCGAGGCGCTGACCATCATCCCGGCGGAGGATGCATACCGTGCTGGAAACGGCGCTTTGCGAAAAGCCGACCCCCAAGCAGCAGGCATAAGAAAAGGAGCATACCAAACGATGATCGTAAAACGCGCGGATTTTATCACGTCGATGAAGGATTATGGCGATTTCGGCACGAAGGGCTGTCCGGAGGTGGCTTTTGCGGGCAAGAGCAACGTGGGCAAATCTTCCATGATTAACAAGCTGACCAACCGCAGCAAGCTCGCCCGGACGAGCGCCACGCCGGGCAAGACGCGGCTCATCAACGTCTATCAGATCAACAATGAGATCAAATTTCATTGATTTGCCGGGTACGGCTTCGCGAAGGTCAGCAAGGACGAAAAGCTCTCCTGGGGGCAAGATGATGCAGGATTATTTTTGCCCGGACGGAGGATTTTGCCACGTCTTTCATCTGGTGGATATCCGCCATGAGCCGAGCGCGGAGGATAAGGAGATGGCCATGTTCCTGCGGCAGGCGGGGATTCCGTTTACCGTTGTGGCGACGAAGGCGGATAAGATCAGCCGCGGCGCGCGCATGAAATACCTGCGCCGATCTGCCGCGGGCTGCTGGTTCAGCCGTGGCAGGTGATTCCGTTCTCCTCGGAGGACGGCACAGGCAGGGAGATGCTTTCTAAAATTGAGCAGGGTCTGCTACGCGGAAGAGGAACTCGATGACGCGGCGGGCGAAACCGGACCCCGCCCGTGGAGGGGCGAATGGTCCAATCAAAAAACGGTGCAGGCCGCAAGGTCTGCAACCGTTTGATTGAATAACTTTTTAAAGGTCATCGTTGTGTGCGGGCATTTTTGCTTCGTCGCCGACACATGCGCCCATCAGCTTGTTGATGGAGCGCTCTACCGCGTCGCGGCTGTTGCCCCACGGCTTATCCGCGTTGCGGGAAATCGTATTTCAGCGTAAAGCCATTCCAGCTCATCCGAGAGCCTTTTCAGATTCGGCAGCTCCACGGCGGCGACGGCGCTTGCTGAACGCATCGGCCTGCGCGGGCGGGAAGCGTTTTTTGCGCCATATCCAGCACAAGCGCCAGATGCGGCAGGCAGAAGCCCTTTGAAGCGTCGAGCATTTGCTTAAATTCGGCGTTTGTGCCGTAGAGCTGGGCGATGGTATAGGCGTAGCGGTTGAAAGCGCGCCGTCGAGCTGTTCGCAGATCACGCAGCCGGAAAGGCGCTCCCGAATTTTCGCCGCGTGGGAATCCTCGCTCTTTCCGCCGCGAAGCGAAGCAAGCAGCCCCTTGGAGCCACCGCCGCTTTCCAGAATGGTTTTGAGATCGCGCTCGACCTGCTGCAAGTGCGTGTGCGTCATCAGCGCGAGGCCGAGCCGGTTGCGCCGCTCGAACATCAACTGAAAATGCCGCGGGCAGAAGCCGACTTCGTTGGTCTTGACCCGGCAATCCGGCTCCATGTAGGCCGCGCCGAGCATGCTGTCCACATATTGATCTTCGCAGGCGATGCGCAGGCGGCAAAGCGGACATTCGCTGTTTTCGCGGTAGGCATCCAGAACGGGCAGGGTATCCAGCGTATATTTCATCTTCGTTTACCTCATACTGGGTCGAGGGATAATTGGGCGGCGCGGCTCATAGGCTCAAGGGCGAAACGGAGGGAAGCGCATGGCAAAAGCGGCGGCTTACCAGCAGGCAAAAGCGTCAGCGGACGAAAGAAAATCCTGAATCGGGTCATTTCTGGCGTTGGCGGTTCTGGCGCTGACGTCGGCGCGCCATGGCGCCGGAATTGCGGGCATATCGAACGAAAATCCGACGCGGGTGCAGGCGTTTGCCGATCTGCGCGCGCGCAGGAGATTGAGGTCACGCTGCCGGCAGCGGCGGATATGCGCTTCAGCTCGGCGTGTGTTTGACAATGGGGAAAGCGCCGAAAGCGAACGGAAAAGGCTCGCGGCGATGGGCGTTCCCTGCGTCGTTTGGGATGCGCAGATGCGGCTGATGGCGGACGCGGCGACGAGCCGGGAGACGCTTCTTGGCGAAACGGCGGGGGCAGACTAGCTTTTTGTGACCGAAGAAACGCTGACGCGCGTGGATATGCGGCTCAGCGCCGGAAAGAGCGACGGAAACGACGCGGCGCGGCTGCTGCACCTGCCGGATGAAGCGCTTTCCCGGCTGGAGAGCGGCGAGGTGCTGGCGGATGTTCTCGCGGACGTGCGGGCGCAGGCACAGCGGGGCGTATCGGCGCACCCGGAAAACACGCTGTACACCCAACTGGCGCAGAGCCTTGTCAACTGGTGCGCGCTGATCGAGAAAACGCCGAACGGCGATAAGCCCTACGCGCGGGCGACGATGGCGCTTCTGTGCCGCGAGCTCAGGCGTGCGCTGGCCAATCAGTAGGCGTTGAGCACCGCCTCCGCGCATCTTACGCCGTCCACGGCGGCGGAGGTGATGCCACCCGCGTAGCCCGCGCCCTCGCCGCAGGGATACAGTCCGAGAACGCTGACGCTCTGGAGGGTTTCGTCGCGGGTGATGCGCACAGGCGAGGAGGAGCGTGTTTCCGGCCCGGTGAGCACCGCGTCCGGGCAGTCAAACCCGCGCAGGCGGCGACCCAGCAGCGGAAGCGCCTCGCGCATGGCGCCGATGATCGGCGCGGGCAGAAGCTCGGACAGATCGCCGGGCACGACGCCCGGCCGATAGCTCGGCCTGACCGAGCCAACTGAACGCTTGCGCGCCCCGTAAGCAGATCGCCGACGGTTTGGCAGGGGGCTTTGCCGCTTCTGCCGCCGAGAACGAACGCGCGGCGCTCGATTTCGCGCTGGAGAAACATGCCGGCCAGCGGATGCTCGCTGCCGAAATCCTCCGGGCCGACGCCGACGAGCAGCGCGCTGTTTGCGTTTACGCCGTCGCGGGCGTAGCAGCTCATGCCGTTGGTGACGACGCTCTCCGGCTCGCTGGCCGCCGCGACGACCGTGCCGCCCGGACACATGCAGAAGGTGTAAACGCTGCGCCCGCTCGGCAGATGCAGCGCCAGCTTGTAATCCGCCGCGCCGAGCGCCGGGTGCCCGGCCGCCGCGCCGTATTGCGAGACATTGATGAGGCTTTGGGGATGCTCGATGCGCGCACCGATGGAGAAGGGCTTCTGCACGAACGTGACGCCGCCCGCCAGAAGCGATTCGAACGTATCGCGGGCGCTGTGGCCGATGGCGAGCACGACGGCTTCGGCGGGCAGCTCGTGCCCGCCCTGCGCGTCTTCATAGCGAATGGCGGCGACGCGGCCGCCCTTGTGCAGCATCTTCGTCAGGCGCGCGCCGAAATGCACTTCGCCGCCCAACTCGAGAATCCGCATGCGCATGGCCTTGACCACACCGCAGAGCTTTTGTCCAGTGCCGATGTGCGGCTGCGTCGATCAGGATGTCATGCGTGGCGCGCCGAAGCGCACGAAGGTGCGCAGGATATGCCGCCGCGCGGATCCTTCGTGCCGGTGTTGAGCTTTCCATCGGAAAACGTGCCTGCGCCGCCCTCGCCGAACTGCACGTTGGAAGAAGGGGGAAAACGCCTCCGCGACCGCGCGACCAGTAGGCGTGAACGTCGCGGGTGCGCGTATCGACGTCCTGACCGCGTTCGAGCACGATGGGGCACGCGCCCGCTTCGGCCAACGTCAGCGCGGCGAACAGACCGGCGGGGCCGAAACCGACGACGGGCGAACCGGGCGAACGGCGGGCGCGTGAGGGAGCGCCGCCACGGCGGGCGGCGCATAGGGGACGGCCAAACCGCCGACCGCGGGCGCGAGCCGCGCGGCAATCCGCTTTTCATCCTGCGGATTTTTGAGCGTCACATCGAGCGCGACGACGAAGCAGACGTCGTTTTTTTTGCGCGCATCGACGCTCTTTCTGCTGATTTCACAATGCGCGACGGCGCTTTGGGAGACGCCGAGCGCTTTTGCGGCCGCCTGCGCAAGCGATTGGCCGGAATAAGAGAGCGGAAGTTTTATGTTATGGAGCCTGAGCATGGTATTCCTCCGAAAATCAAGCATTAACCTGCAATCGCCTTCGCGGCGGCCAGCGCACCGGCAAAGGCAAAGTGTAAATTGTAGCCGCCGCAGGGGCCGTCCACATCGAGCACTCGCCGCGATGTGTGCAGGCCGTCAAGCGGGAAGCCATGGTCGAGGGATCGACGTCCGCAAGGGAAACACCGCCGCGCGTGACCTGCGCGTTGGCAAAGCCCTGCGTGCCCGTGACGACCAGCGGAAACGCGGAAAGCGCGCCGCAAAGCGCCTGCTTTTCGGATTCCGAAAGGGCTTCGGCGGGCATATCCGGCGAAAGACGCGCTTCCCGAATGACCGTCTGCGCCAGCAGGCGCGGCAAAACGCCGGTCGTCAGCGCCAACAGGGACGCGGGCGCGAGCTGACGGATGCGCGCATCCAGCCACGGCAGAAGCGACGGAATCTCCGGCAGAAAGTTGACGGCGAGGCGAACGTTCCGCCCTTGCGCCAGTGCGGGCGCAGCCTCGCGGGAAAGCTGAAACACGCAGACCCCCGATACGCCGTAATCCGTCAGCAGCAATTCGCCGGTTTCCCGCAAAACGGCCTGATCGTCAATCATCAGGGTCAATTCAGCCTGCGTGCGGATGCCCTTCAGCCCCTTGAGCGCGGGATGACTGCATCGAAGCTGAACCAGCGCGGGATAGAGCGGCGTGATCTCGTGGCCGAGTGCCCGCATCAGACGCGCGCCCGTTCCGTCCGTGCCCATCGACGGCGCGGCGCTTCCGCCCATGGCGGCGACGACGTGCGGTGCAAAAAGCCCCGAACCATCTGCAAGCTGCACCGACCAGCCGCCGCGTCGGGATGGGGAGAGCGCGACGACCTCCGTATCCGTCAGCATCGAGACGGCGTAGCGCTCGCAGGCCATGCGCAGCACGTCGAGCACGGCGGAGGCGGCCATCGTGCGGGGATAGACGCGGCCGTCCTCCACGGCGGTCATCAGGCCGAGCGAGGCGAAGAAGGCGGCGACCTCCTCCGGCGGCACGGCGGCATAGACCCGCTCGACGAACGGCACGGCCTTGCCGTAATGCGACGGTTGCATATCCAGATTGGACAGGTTGCAGCGGCCGTTTCCCGTGGCCAGCAGCTTTTTGCCCACGCGCGGCAGGCGCTCGACCACCGTAACGCGCAGCCCCCTGCGGCCAAGCGCGGCCGCGGCGCACAGGCCGCCCGCGCCGCCGCCCAAAATCACGCAATCGGTTTGCATGGAAACATCCTCCAGAGCTTCGATTCGATTTATTATACCATAGACAAAGGGAAAAACACAATGCGCGGCTTGATGTCCGGCGCAAACCGTGATAGACTGAAAAAGCGGCGCCGCGCCGCGCACACATCCGCCTGATTCGGCGGGAAGGGATGAACGACATGCAGACGACGCTTTGCTACATTGAAAAAGACGGACGCACGCTGATGCTCCATCGGGTCAAAAAGAAAAACGACATGAACCGCGATAAATGGCTTGGCGTGGGCGGAAAATTCGAGTCGGGAGAAAGCCCGGAGGAATGTATGCTTCGCGAGGCGAAGGAAGAGACCGGGCTGACGCTGACGCGCTGGGCATATCGCGGGATTGTGACGTTTGTTTCCGGCGATTACTGCGAATACATGCACCTGTTTACCGCCGACGCTTTTGAGGGGACGCTGCGCGAGTGCGACGAAGGCGCGCTGGAATGGGTGGAGACGGACAGGCTGACGGAGCTGCCGATCTGGGCAGGCGACAAGGTTTTTCTGCGCCTGCTGAAAGAAAAAGAGCCGTTCTTCTCGCTAAAGCTGGTTTACGAGGAAGAACGGCTTTGCAAAAACTATGTAAACGGAAAAAGGGTAACGCGGCCTGCGGTTTGCGCCGCCGGGGCGCTGGGCGGAGTTTTGGCGGCGCCGCAGGCGCGTTGAGCTAACTTTTCCGTTTAAGCGCTGCTTCCTCGTAAGCCTTTGCTTGAAAGGCTTTGTCTTAAACGGAAAAAATTTAACGCGGCCTGGGGTTTGCGCCGCCATTCCGCCCAACGCCCCGGCGGCTGCGTTAAATTTTCGC
>VOFK01002826.1_pt1 | contig 18705 bp, 29 predicted proteins | sample 5384121 | NCBI WGS metagenome assembly VOFK01 (sample SAMN12384730, study PRJNA508395) | human gut metagenome | isolation source: healthy gut J | host: Homo sapiens
CTTATGTAGAAAAAGTGTCAGATTTTTCATTATGCCGATTTGGTCTTCGTAAGGCTGGTAATGAACTGACTGGGGATCATGAAACGCAAAGATATGATCAGCTTTGTTCGTGTGAAAAGGTATCGCAAGTTAAAAGTCTTTATAAGAAATATGGCGATGCCGACATGTAATAAGAAGGCATTAAAAAGATATATGTGATCAGATGAAGGAAATGCAGAAACAGTATGATGTGACATGGGATTACTGCAGAACCTCAATGATTCCATTAAAGAAATATGGAATCGATGCCGTATTTACACTAACGAAAGCGGAGGATGTATTTCGAGGAATCGAAAAATGTCTTTATTCGGATGGAGAAACGCTTCATTTTAAAAAACGTGGAGATCTTCCATGTATTCGTGCCAAACAAGTCAATCGTGGAATCATAATGAAACAAATGAATTTCAAATTCAAGGATATTGAGTTTGGTGTAAAAAAATCAAAGACCGCTATGAACAAGAGGAAGTGGATGCCATACTGTATTATTTGAAGAATACAGAATTAATGGATTTGGTACTACGTCAAGAAAAAGGACTCATAAAATAGATAAATTTTAAATTCTAATGTTTTGAATAATAATTATTCTCATATTGATTTGGTGATTCATAACCGCAATGGCTATGGATTCGTATTGTGTTGTAGAATGTTTCAATATATTCGAAACACAAATCATATGCATGATCATAATCATAAATCAAAGCCCGATTTAACCATTCTCTTTAATTACTGAATGAAAAGATTCTATGCATGCATTATCCCATGGTGTGCCTTTTTTTGAATAACTTAGAATCAGTCCTGCCGTTAACTTTTTATAAAGTTTGCTTGTATAATGTACTCCCTCTATCCGAATGTATAATTACAGGATCCGCTGTTTTTCTGCGCTTTCTAGCCATCTCTATACATTTCAATACTTCTTCCACTTCAAGGTTCTTGATAATGTCCATGCAATTATTTTTCTTGAATACAGATCCATTACACTCGTAAGGTATACAAATCCTTCAAGGTAAATATATACGTTATATCTGTACACCATGCCTCGTTTGGCTTGCTTGGTGAAAAGTCTCTTTTTAAAATGTTATGCAGTTTTGTTGAAAAATCACTATCAAAGGTTGTTTTTACATACGGTTTAATGTAACAGGCTTTGATACCCATTTCTCGCATATATACACCTACAGTTCTTTGTGATATTTTTTCGCCTTTCTTTTGCATCTCTTTCGCTATCTTTGGTGCACCATAAATTTGATGATTATTATCATATATTTTGAATCGCTTGCATCCTATTTTTCTTAGATATAGATTGCTTGCTTGGCTTTCGATGTAAATAATTGTAATATCCTGATTTTGACAAATGTAGCTTACATAGCACTCCAGTCACTGAAAAGTCTTTGTCGACCTTAGACTCTTCAGAAACAAGACAGTACAGAACTTGTGTTATTCTCCCAGAATGCTGATGGCTTTTTAGGATTTCAAGAGCATCTTGCGTATCCTTTAATTCACGTTTTAAACGTCTGTTTTCAAGCTCAGCCTCTGTTAGATTTCCCGAACCAGTAAATGCCGCCCTGATTGTTATTGGCTTTAGCTTCTTCTCCATCTATATAAAGTACTATCTCCAATACCTAAATTTTTCGCACATTCTTTACGACTAAGTTCTGGATGTGTTAAACAATAATTGACTGCATTTTGTTTAAATTCTTGATCAAACTGTTTCTTTTTTATTTGCCATTTTCTTTTTGCCTTCCTTTGTCTTTGAATCATCCTCTTTCTATTGTACCACTGGTGTAAATTTTCTCTTTTTGACTAGTCCTATTTTATATGCTAACATCAATTTGACTCGTTTTAAGACAACAACAGTCTTTTGATATTTCACAAACTTCAGGAGATCCTCTTCCATCTTGAGTGCATGATTTGACAGGTTCTAGTAATGAAGTGAAAGCAATTATTCAAACTATTCAGTCCGTATGTACAATACCAATTGAATTTAAAACAGAAACTGAAGATCTTAGTTTTATGACTGGAGCTAAAGGATATTATTCGCCAAGGAAAGATAAGATTGTCATTAATAAAGATTTAGAGGATTTACAAACCGCAAAAACATTAATACATGAGTATGCTCACAGCATATTTCACAAAGAAACTGATAAAAATCAAAGCCAACGAGAAATTGAAGCAGAATCGTTGGCCTTTGTCATTTGTGATCATTTTGGAATTGATACTTCTGAATATTCATTTGGCTATATCGCAAGCTATGCTAACAAGGATTACAGTGAATTGAAATCTATTTTAGTGAACATTCAGAGTAAAGCACACGAAATGATTGAACTAATAGAACCTGTGTTTAAGGAGAATTTGCATATGCTAGAAAAGGAAAATCAATATATTACTCCAGTAGAAATGGAAGAATTGAATCATGATATAGTACTTAAAATTGCATCCGTGATGGAAAAGTATAAAGAAGTTATGTCGGATTCAAATATTACAACTTCAGATATTCATGAAACGATTGATCAAGAAATATCGAATCTTTTGACAGATAACAAAGAATATAGAGTACAAGATCATTTGTATCAGAATAATGAAGTCTATCAATTTGCTTTGCATAGTGCTTGTTTTGATGCGTTTATGAATGAAGAGTTTGATCCAAAACAATCCTGGTTTATGGATCATTCAATTGAAAGAAGAAACTATGAAATGTTTGAAAAAAATAGCCAATCCATTATTAACAAACAGTGCATATTATATGAAATTTGGAACACCTAATTATATGGATTTAAATATCGAAATTATTGGGGATGATCGATTGGCTATGGCGCATAACTATGTTTTAAATGGGGATGTGATGGCTGATCCAGATGTTGAATTTACTGTTGATAAAAAGAACAGGATGCTATATCCACAGACCTATCAGCAGGATTCACTTCAATACTTTGAAAGAGTAGATGGAGATTCAACTCGTGCTAGAGAACTGAATCATTTTATGCATGAATGGCTCACAAATGTTGTTAATCAAAAGTATAAAGTACAAACTATTTATACGGAAGACAAAGAACTTTCTATCAAAGAAAATCCAAATGCTGTAAGAAGCTTTTGTAAACAGAATGGTATAGGAATGATGGCACCTAAACTAAAGGAGTTGGAAAAATGAGTAAAAAGTTTATTCGAAAATCGGTTCTTGAAAAAGTTAGGACACTATCGGCATTTGATTATTTAAATAACTATCATCCTTCACTATTAGTAAAAAATGGAAAGAAGGATTACTATCATAGAGAACATGAATCATTGCACTTTTCAAATGGAAAGTGGTATTGGTGGTCGCAAGGTGTAGGTGGTACGACTGCATTGGATTATTTAATTGCTGTAGAAGGATATGATTTTAAAGAAGCGTGTAACTATTTAGCAAGTTTAATGAACATTAGTGATCCAGTTGTAACGTATTATTATAAAAAAGAAACTAAATCATTTGAGCTTCCTGAGAAAGATAAAAACAATAATTTAGTAATTCGTTATTTATGTGAAACGCGAAAAATAGATAGAGAAATTGTTGATTATTTTATATCTAAAGGGATGCTTTATCAGTCAGCAAATTTTCGAAACGCAGTGTTTGTTGGATACGATGGTGATATGCCAGCTTATGCATTTAAGCGAAATATATTTAAAGATTTTAAATTAGAACATACAGGAAGTAATAAGGCTTTTAGCTTTAATTATCAAAATAAAGAAAGCAATGTTCTTCATGTTTTTGAAGCAGCCATTGATTTATTGTCTTATATGACACTATTAAAAATGGAGGATATTGATTACAAGTCTTTTAATTACTTATCTTTAGGTGGAGCTTGTGAAAAGATAGCGGCAAAGACTGAAGCTGATATGCCGATTGCATTAAATGCCTTTTTAGAAAGAAATCTCAATGTTCAAATTATTGTTTTCCATTTGGATAATGATGAAGTAGGTAGAGGTGCAACGCAAAAGATTATGATGATTGCAAGACGTAACTATCAATGTTTTGATAATCATCCTGTGAACTTTAAAGATGTAAATGAGGAATTAGTAAGCATAAAAATATGAATCAACATTCAAATTGACAATCACTTGTACGCTTGCTAAAATAGAGTTGTAAAAAAGAAGTACATTACTAGCTAATTAGTTAGTATGAAAGTTTGCCCTGACCAATATGCGGGGTATAAATGGTTGGGTTGAAAGTTTACCGCTGACCAATATGCGGAATATAAATGGTTGGGTTGAAAGTAAAATCCTTCGCCATTAGGTGAAGGATTTTTCGTTACAAAATATCTTCAAAACATTTATTACTTTTTGAAGATAATGAGGATACAAAGATGAAAAAAAACAGGTTTTTATATTATCAAAGATCAATTTTTTGAAGATATGAACGATCCGTATCTCAAAGGAAATAAATCAGGAAATAGACCACATTATTATTGTTTTGGAAGATTCAACAACTGGAATATATTGGATGATTCCTTTATCTAGCCGTATTGAAAAATATAGGCGTATCATGCAAAAGAAAGAACAAGCAGGGAAGCCATGTGATATCATCCATATTGTTAAACTAGATGATAGTCGTGAAAGTGCATTTCTCATACAAGATATGTTTCCAATAACAGATGAATATATTGAGCGAGAATACACAATCTCCGGAAATCAATTACTATTAACAAGTAATCATGTTGCCAAAGAAATTGAGCAAAAAGCAAAAAAGGTAATGAGTATGCTGAAAAAAAGAGGAATTAAATTCACTCCTACGCAGCCTGATGTGATAACAATATTAGAAAAACTAAAACAGAGTAAATAACAAACTATAAATTTTTGATAATTATCAAATTGGATAATGATGAAGTAGGTAGAGGTGCAACACAAAAGATTATGATGATTGCGAGATGCAACTACCAATGTTTTGATAATCATCCTATGAACTTTAAAGATGTAAATGATGAATTAATTCATAAAAGTCTGTTGCTATCGACTGATTTATGAATTCGACAAATGAATCATTCATATCATATTGGATATAAAATAATGTAACTGTAATTAATAAGTAATGCTTTTTATGTACACTAGCAATGAAATTGCATATAATTTAAATGCGGAGGTGATGCTGTATGTCTACTATTCAAGTAATAGTGGATGATGATTTAAAATCTAAGGCAGATGCATTATTTAAGGAATTAGGTACAGATACAACTAGTGCAATTCGTATGTTTTTAACTCAAGCAGTTGCTTATGATGGAATTCCTTTTGAAATTAAAAAATTTAATAAAACAAAAAGAAAAGAAAATTATGACAGAAGATGAGTTTTTGGATAGACTTGCTTCTTCTAGAGTTCAATCTAGAGAAGGAAAAGTAATAGATGCAGATATAGCAATAGATAGCATTAGAAATAAATATGGATTATAAAGTAATATTTACTGAAAATTCAATAGTTTTTATAGATGGTATTTATCATCAATTACAAGATTACGAAAATAAAATTAAATAATTCTTTTTTGAGAAAGTTTACGCTTTCTCTTTTTTATTACACAAATTTAGAAAGAGGTGGATTAATTTGAATAAGCAATTTGATTTGTTTCAAAAAATGAAGATCAAAGAGGTCTGTGAAAATATTAGTCGCATGACTTATGCATATATCAATCCAGACACAAAACAACCAACCGTAGTGCCATCAAAGCATTATAAAGATATTTTAGATCAGCCGGTAGAAGTATTGGTTAATGATCAAGTGAAAAAACAATTTTTAAATATTATGTTTAAACAAATGAAAACATTAAAAGAGGAAGAACCCATCTTGTTTAATGAAACACTGTTGTTGATGGATTTGAATAAGACTCCAGATAGCTTGGAACTAAATGAAGAAGCAAGCATTAAAGATAACGGCTACAGAATTGGTGGAAAGTGAGAAAACACAAAAAGAAAAAATTCCATTTAGTGGATAATGCATATTTGGATTCATACGAAGCAACAAAGAATGATAGTGAATTGATGGCTCAGATATTTGGAGAGCAACAAAATGATCGTGTTTATTCTGTTGAATTAGATGAGATGGAAATGGAAAAACCTAAGTCAAAGGAGGAAAAAAGAATGACTTACAACACTAGAATTTATAATTATTCAAATTTAAAATCTGAAGACAAACAAATTGTACAGGCACAATTGTTAATGTTTGAAACTGTAGAAGACACAATTACAGAATATATGTATCGTAGAGAATCTTCTACAAATATTTTGGATGCAGTTTCTTATGAAGAAGGAATTAAAGCTTTAGAACAAGTACAACAAAATATGTTTAGTGATATTGTAGAATATATTGTTTACGCAATTGACAGTTATGAAGAAGATGTGGACGAAGTTGATACACAGGATCCGCTTTTTGGCTTGTATCAAGAAGTTTAGGATATTGATAATGAATGATTTAGAAACGTGTGATTTTAATACAGTCAATCTTGAAAGATTGGCTATTTATTTTGAAAAATTAGAAGAAGGAGAGGACGAATAATATGATTCACAATGATAAAGTTTTAGAAGATGTGAATGCATTACTTGATTACGATTCAGTTAAAGATTTCTTATTCATGAATGTAATTAATGCAGAAACTAATAAAGAAGAATTATCTATGGAGCCACATACAGTTATTGGAGATTTAGCGATTGTATATAGAGTGATGATTAAAACAACTGATGATCAATTTTGCTCAGCTAGAGTTACAAATGAAATGCTTGATCATTATGGTATTGATGTATCGCAGTTGCACAATGATGCATTGATTTCATCACCAAATATGATGAAACCAGAAATTATTCCACTAGAAACATTGCTGATGGGAGTTCCAGAACAAGAAGCATGGCAAAATGAAGACAGGCATTTTGTAGTTTTGACAAATGAACATAGAACGGATGGAGCAGCAACAATTTTTTATTCCGGAGTTTTGAATGATCTAGCTGAAAAATTAGGGCATGATCTTTATATTGTTCCTTCTTCAACAGATGAATGTTTAGCTTTATGTGATTCTCCAACATTGAATACGGATCGTTTGAAAGAAATGCTTTTACTTATGAACGGTCCTAGTTTTATGGATCAAGATAAAAAGCTATCTGATATTTTATATCATTATGATAAAGATAATCATGTTTTAGAGAAATCAGATGATTATGAAAAGAGAATCAATAAGCAGAGATATTCACAATTACTTCATTAAGATTTGGAGAATTGAAAATGATTAAATACGAAGATATCGTTAAGCGAATTTCGTTTATTGAAAAAAAAGAAAAATTAAAGATGAGGAAAAGATAAAATTTCTAATAGAAGAAAATAATACCTTATCTTCAAATTTAAAATTACTAAATCAGAAAAAAGAAATGTTAGAAAAAATGAATCAGGATCTAGCAGATCTTATACCTGATAAGAAAAAAGGCTGCAACAATTAGTGTCTACAGTGGTAGCAAGCAACGTCTTTGATCGATCAAAGACAAGTGTTTAGGGAATATCCCTAAGACCCTAGGCTATCTTAAAAGGAGATGGCCTTTTTGAATGGAGGTATTTACACATGACAAATACATTTACTTTATGCTTTGTAAGTTTTTTATTTGGAGGATTTATTGGTATGTCAACTCTGTTATTTATGCAAGGTGCTTTTTATAAAGATGCGGAAAAGAACGAATCGAGTCGAAATAAAATTAAATGATGCTGAATATGCACATTTAAACAATTTAGTTCAAGCATCTAATTTATCTAGAGAATCCTATTTACGTATGTGTATAAATGGCTTGGTTCCTAGACCTGCACCTAGTGTAGAACTAGTAGAAGTGATTCAAGTGCTAAGACAAATTGCTAATTCTTTTAAGTGATATTTCAAAATGCGTTTATACACAAAATGGTATTGATGAATCAATGTACATTCATAATTTTGAATTGCTTCAAAATCAAATTAACGAGATTATGATTTTGATACGTGAACCTACGGAATTAAAATTTCCTATAACACAATAAACAAACATTTAAATTCGGCATGCCAAGTTAAAAATATGGTAAGCTAGGAATGATTGAAAATTTTGGAACAGGAATTCCAAGAACAATAGAGAGTTACAGTAATTACAATGTGAAGCCATAATTTAAAGCAACAGAAAATTTCTTTATTGTTACACTGCCAAATTTAAATTATGGTAATAACTCTGTAACTGACCCAATACCTGACCCAATAACTGACCCAATATCTAATTTAGGATTAGAAATATTAAAATGCTTAAAAATATTCCCAGGATTAAATACTTTACAAATTGTTGAGAAAATCAATCATGAAGATCCATTAATCATAAGAGATAAAGTGAAAAATGAACTAAAACGATATTTAACTAATTATGTTGAACATCGTGGTTCTAACAGAAATGGTGGATATTATTTAAAAAAGATCGGCATAGCAATGAACAAGACAAAGTTGAATAAGCTTTGCCTTTTTTTTTATTTAAAAGTGAGCAAATAAAATGAAAGAAGGAGATAAATTGGCAATTACAAAAATATGGGCAGTAAAGGATGATTTGAGAAGAGTTTTAAACTACATTGAAAATCCGGATAAGACAAAAAAAGAAGAATTAAGTGATGGATTAAAAGAAGTGTTGGCATATACAACCCAGGGATATAAAACAAATGAGAAAGAATATATTACTGGAATTAATTGCGAACCTAGTACATCACTAAAGCAGATGATGAATACAAAGTTATCCTATAACAAGATGGATGGAAGACTAGCCTTTCATGCAGTCCAATCTTTTTTAAACCAGGTGAAGTAACGCCAGAAGAATGTCATTCATTAGGTGTGCAATTAGCGAAACAAATGTGGGGAAATCGATTTGAAGTCGTTGTATCTACACATTTAGATAAAGACCATTTGCATAATCACTTTGTTGTGAATTCAGTTTCCTGGGTAGATGGCATGAAGTATGATAACCGGAAAAAAGATATTGATCATTTTCGAGAATTGAATGATGCAATATGTAAACAGCATGGTTTGAATGTTATTGAAAAACCAGAAGGAAAAGCCATGAATTATGGAGAGTGGAATGCAGAAAAAAAGGATGGCATCTATTTTAGAAAAATTATTCGTTATGATGTGGATTCTGTATTAGCGTATGCCAGAACTTTAGATCAAATGAAATCAGGACTTGAAGATATTGGATATGTTGTTGATTTAACTGGCAAGCACTGGACTTTAAAACATCCACAGTCGCAAAGAAAGTTTCGATTCTATAAACTTGCTCGTGATGGTCGATATGATGAAGAACATATTATGGAACGAATTAACAACAATTATTTATTTCCAATGCAGCCAGTTAAGGATATTGTGCCATGTAAAGAATATCATGGTGATCATACAAAATTAAAAGGAATCAAGGCTTTATATATTAGATATTGTTTTGAATTAGGAATTATTCGATCTAAAGGAAAACGACAGAAATATCCAAGTCCACAGTTAAGAAAGGATTTGATATACATGGATAAAATCACAAATGAAAATACTTTTGTAGGCAAGCATAATCTAGAAACAATAGAAGATGTGCTTGCTTTTAAAGTATCTCTAAATAAAGAAATAGAATCTTGGATGAATCAAAGAAGATCCATCTACAATAAAATTAAAAGAACACGTGATCCAAATTTGAAAAAGCAATTAGAAATGGATCGTGATACGTTAACTTCTAAAATTGCACATGGGAAAAAGGAAATCAAAATATGCGAAGATATAGAAAAGAGAGTTCCTGATATTCAAGATAAATTAAAAATGGTGAATGCATTAGAAAATGAGCGTATCCAAACACAAAAAGAATATGAAAGGAGCTTGAATTTATGAACAGTGCAGATACTGCAGATCAGATGATGAAGATGACCTTAGAAGGTATACAGGTTGCTGCTGAAGTTGGTTTAAAAGCCGGTGGCATGGCAGCAAGATCTTTGGCTGTTACTTTATACGCTATTTTAAAAGACAATAAAAAAGTGAAAGGAAAAACCAATTTAAATAACTTGTTAAAGTCAGATAAAGAGTTAAAAGTCTTTGCTATTCATCATTCGGATTTAAAAAAGTTTTGTGAAGAAGCAAAACATTACGGAGTTTTATATTCTGTATTGAAAGAAAAAAATAATACAGATGGAATTGTGGACATTATGGTAAAAGCAGAAGATGCTTCTAAAATCTCAAGGATGGTAGACAAGTTTGATCTAGCTACTATCGATACAAAAGCAATTCGTGAATCTGTATTATCACAACAGAGTATAGATGATGCTAAACCACTTAGTGATGAAGAGCATGATGCTTTATTGTCAAAGCTAATGGATGATAAAGGAAAACCCCAACAAAGCTCGGACAAGCAAGGACGGTACTCCGTTCGAGCCATCTTCAAAAACATCGAAGAAAGAAAACAAGAAGAAAACCGTCGAAAGAAAAAGGTCAACAGCTACTACGGATAGGCCTTCTGTTCGCAAGGAATTGAAGGACATTAAACAGCAAAGAAAGCCTAAAATCTTCTGCACCTAAGTATCCAGTTAAGAAAAAATCAAAAAAGAAAGTGAGATAACGATTATGAGAAAATGGTTTAAGAAAAATGATGACGAAATAATTGAAATTCAGGTAGATGATACAGAGAGAAGAATTATTGTTAGGGCATTAGCTGATTTAAGAGATAAACAGCGATTAGCTCATAAGAACTATGATTTTTTAGATTCTCTTATTGTAAAGGTTTGTGATGCAGACCATCCATCAATAAAAGATCACTATGAGAGATGCTAAGAACGACGAATATTTATTTCTAGGCTTATTAATCATTCCTACAATATGGTTTGCAGTTTTGATTGCACCATATATGGATCAAGGACTCATTCATGCACTACCTTATCTAAGTGAAGCGTTGAATCATCCCTTCCAATTTCAATGGTGTGATAATTCTTTAAAGACGATAGGAATATTCCTGGTTATCTATGTTTTAGGAATTGGTATTTACTTATCCAACGAAAAGAATTACAGACAAAAAGAAGAGTATGGATCAGCTAGATGGGGATATATACGCTCTTTAGTAAAGAAACATTCAAATAAGGATTTCTTTGAAAATAAGTTATTTACGCAAAAAACACGAATGGATATTCATGGAAAAATTAAAAACGTAAATCTTCATACGGTTGTGATTGGTGGTTCTGGTGCTGGTAAAACTCGATATTATGCTAAGCCTAACATTATGCAGTGCAATACGAGCTATGTAGTATTAGACCCAAAGGGAGAAATTATCAAGAGTGTAGGTTATATGCTTGAAGATGAGGGATATGAAATCAAAGTTATTGATTTAATTGATATGTCTAAATCATTGGGATATAATCCATTTCATTATATTCAAAGTGACAAGGATGTATTGAAATTAATCACAAATCTAATTGTAATACAACTCCAAAAAGGATCTTCCACAAACGATCCATTTTGGGAAAAAGTGAAACAGCATTACTTGAAGCATTGATGTTATATTTATATCATTATGCACCGGAAGACGAGCAAAAAACTTTACGATGGTAATGGAGATGCTGAATTATGCCGAAGTAAAAGAAGATGAAGATGATTATGAGAGTCCGTTGGATGAGTTATTTAAGCGTCTAGAAACGATAGATAGTAATTCTTTTTAGCACTTAAACAATATAAAAAATATATAAACAGGCAAAGAGGTGTAGTAAGTTTGAAGAGACTTCTTAATCAATCAATTTTAAAGAGTTGGAGCTCCAAAATGATTAAAAAGTCTCTTGAGGCTTATTTTTTTACCTTAAAGACCAAAATTGTATTTTGTAAAAAACAATTTCAAAACATGTCCGTATTTTGTTTCGCCAGTACAGAGATTGTGTAAGGAACTTTAAAAAGATGACACGAAATCAAAAAAGATGCAGTAAGGGGGCTGTAAAAAGACCTCTGAGCATTTCGTTTAGTGTAAGAATCTTTTTTTTACTTCTTACACGAACCTTGAAAACGAAACAGCCTGCCCGTAGTGATACCAGAACTGAATAGGCATTCAGCGTGTCTTTTTCTGGTTAATACGTCCCGGAAACATCAGCACCCGGTACAGGAACGGATATGGGATGAGAACAGGAATTTAATAAACGAAGGAAGGAGAACATCTGACTATGACAGAGAAACAAGGATTCATGACAGCGTTGTATGAACGTCTTAGTCGTGATGATGAATTAAACGGAGAATCCAACAGTATTTCGAACCAGAAGAAACTGTTGGAACAATATGCAAAAGAACATGGATTTACCAATCTTGTTCATTTTACTGATGATGGTATCTCCGGCACAAGATTTGATCGTCCAGGTTTCCTTGCCATGATGAAAGAAGTGGAGTCAGGGAAAGTCGGAACGATTCTGATTAAAGATATGAGCCGAATGGGAAGAGATTATCTGAAAGTCGGACAATATATGGAGTTGCTGCGACAGAATAATGTTCGTCTGATTGCAGTCAACGAGAATGTAGACAGCTTCCGGGAGGACGATGATTTTACTCCATTTCGAAATATCATGAATGAATGGTATGCAAGGGATACCAGTAAAAGATAAAATCCACTTTCAAGGCGAAAGGAAAATCAGGCAAGCATGTGGCAAGTACAACACCGTATGGGTATCTGAAAGACAAGGATGATCCGAATGTATGGATTGTTGATGAAGAAGCAGCTGTAGTTGTACGGAGAATCTTTCACATGACAATGGACGGGTACGGACCATATCAGATTGCCAGGACACTGAAAGAGGATAAGGTTGAGATACCAGCGGTTCATATGGCAAAGAAAGATGCCGGTTTATGGAAAGGCAGAGTAGAAGAAATCAGAGATCCTTATGGCTGGGGCTCTTCTACTGTTGCAGGTATTCTGAAGAAAAGAGAATATCTTGGTCACACAGTGAACTTCAAGACCAGAAAGCATTTCAAGGATAAGAAAAGCCATTATGTATCTGAGGATAACTGGACGGTGTTTGAGAACACTCAGGAAGCAATCATAGATCAGGAAACTTTTGACAATGTGCAGAGAATCCGAAGCAATGTGAGAAGATATCCAGATGGATGGGGAGAAGCTCACCCGCTGACAGGTCTGATGTATTGTGCAGACTGCGGTTCCAAAATGTATGTCCATCGGGTAAATAATGGCAAGCGAGTGCCACAATATACCTGTTCTGCATATTCTAAAGTTCCGGTTGGAACACTCTGCCAGACACAGCACAGAATTAATGCCGATGTGGTTATGGAGCTGATTAAGGAACTTTTAAAGGCTGTTGCGGAGTATTCACAGTTGAATCGTGAAGAATTTTTGGAGACAGTAAAAAAGGCACAGACTTCACAACAGTCCAGTGAGATCACAAGATTGAAAAACAGATTAGCAGAAGCAAAAAAGCGTGTGCAGGAACTGGAAAAACTGATCTGCAGAATCTATGAGGACAATATTCTTGGCAAGCTGCCAGATGAACGATATACGATACTTGACGGACAGTATTCTAAAAAGAACAGAAAAAATTTGTCGGCAGAAATTGCAGATATGGAAGCTGAATTATCAGGCTATGAAGAAGGTCGCAGATCAGCGGAGAAGTTTATTGCTCTGGTTGATAAATACCAAAATTTTGATGAATTGACCACTTACATGCTGAACGAATTTGTTGAAAAGATTGTGGTTCATGAGCGTGACCGAAAAGGAAGCATTGAGACAACTCAGGAAGTGGAAATCTATTTTAATTTCATTGGAAAATATTTACCGCCACATTTCGGTGAGGTGGAAATGACACCGGAAGAAATTGAAGAAATGAAGAAGCGGGAAGCCAGAAAAAAGACAGGCTTCATCAGAATTACTTGAAAAGAAAAGCAAATGGTAAGCAACAAGAATACTATGAACGGACAAAGGCAAAAAAGAAAGCTGAGATGGATGCAAAAAAAGAGGAAATCCGTCAGGAAGATATTGCAAAGGGTGTGTTCATTCCGGTATCACTGCTTCCACCTGCAGAACCGAAGAAAGGAGTTGCATCAGCATGAGTAAATTAGAAAGAATTGTTCACGATGACAGCAATGGTCTGGATTATATCCTTGTCGGGGAAATTTATCTGCCACTGATCGCTGTACCGGAAGAAAAGCGTGATATTGGCTTTTATGGAAGCCTTCACAGAAACTATCTGAAAGACTACAAAAGTGGCTTATATTCCTATCTGACATTGACCGGAAAGCTCTGGACTTACCTCGCAGACTTAAATGAACAGTGTGTAGAACGCAGAGATTTTCTTATGAATCAGATCATGGAACAGGAAGGCATTACAGAGGAATTGAAAAGCAGAGATCAAATGGAATGGGTTCGCCAGGCAAACAATGTGAGAAGCCGGGTAGATGAAATCATTTTAAGTGAATTGGTTTATGTGTAGGAGGGGCTTATGAGATACCGGATTGAATATGCAGACGGGAGATGCTGTAGTTTTTGCAAGCAGCAGAAAAGATTTGTTGGATTGGCTGAAAACATTGAAAGATGAAAAAGTTGTTGATATCCGTAAAGTGTACAAAAATGGTGTTACAGATTCTGTGATAGACAGCTATCGCAGTTATCTGAAACAGTGAAAGGGGTGGACAGTCATGGTAGTTGTAAAAACTCATTATAAGGATTCTGTTATTGCCAGTGCGTATAAGCCTGACAATCGTACAGCTGGTGGTCATGTTCATTACATGGCTGTCCGCAACTGTATTTCATATCCTGTCTGGGATTATCTGTATCACAGCTATATTGGGATATGGATTCGGGCAGGAAACAGGCACAGAGATGATTAGGATGCTTGCGGTGGGGTTCTTACTGTATGTGCTACCTATCATTGCAAGTTGGTTTGTTGTGTGGCTGGAAACAATCAAAATCATATTGATGGGAGATTAAAAAAAGATGGAATTAACAGGAAAAATGGAAGAATTTATGAATGATCTTATCGGAAAAAGAATGGAGCAGGTCTATCAAGAAAAAGACGGACAGCAATATGATCCATTTAATGAAAAATTGGAAATGAAATTGCAAAAAGATATTTCAGAAACTTTCAGACAAACAGAGAACAATTTTATTTGATTACATGACTGAAACATCAAATAAATGCAGTGATCTGAATGAATTCTATTACCGTATGGGATTAAGAGATGGATTGATGTTGAAAGAAGTAATTCAAGTCATGCTGGATGCATTGACGGTGTGATAAGTGTGAACGGAATGATTCAATAGCGGGAGTAAAGACAGTGGCAGTCATTATCGTAATCAAGTAATTAAGGAAAAAATGATTTATATATGCTATAATTCTTATGTGCAGAGATAAAACACTCTAACACAGGTAATATGGCAATATATAATGAATTTGGCTATATCACAATAGATGATGCCAGAATTGATGAAACTTGCAATGCCTATTTTAAATGGAAAGATTTGAACACATATATTTCTAATAACAGTCATAGAGGTATAAACATGCCTGATGCAATAAGCGAACCAATGGGTTGTTATTGTATGGGATATTTGTGGAATCGCGGTGATGAAGTCGGCGACGCTACTGATCCAAATACAGGAAGAAAAATTGAATTTAAAGCAACTTCCCGATTTGAAGGAGATTTGTCTTCATTTGGACCAAAATGTGTATTTGATTATTTGGTGTTTCTGAGATTTAAGCTAGATGATAATTTGCTATACATTTATGACTTGAATATAAATTCGGAAGAATTTGGAAAATATCCAGCAAATAAAACTCAGACAATACAAGAACAAAAAATCAGGGAAGACGACCACATGTAAGTCTTAAAACATTATTTGTGGATGCAAACAATTTAGAGCCAGACATTATTTTTGATAATTCGAAGATGTAAGGCTTATGACAGACTATCAGAATACTACCAAAGATTAATCGGTAAATAATATGAAAGGCAGAGTGTTTTTATCTCTGCCTTTTCAAAATAGAATATTTGCGCGCCGCAATATATGATAATATGTACACATTATGAAAGAGCAAGGAGAAAGATAATGTTTAGTGTAGCTTCATTTTTTGCAGGTGTAGGTGGAATAGATTTAGGATTTGAAGAAACAGGAGAATTTAAGACCGTATATGCAAATGAGTTTGATTCATATGCCAGTGAAACATTTGAAATGAATTATCCGACTGTTAAAGTCGATCAAAGAGATATTCACTTAGTTCCTGTTGAAGACGTTCCCAAAACAGATGTTATTATTGGTGGTTTTCCTTGTCAGGCATTTTCCATTGCAGGATATAGACAAGGATTTGAGGATAAGAAGGGAAGAGGAGAACTTTTCTTTGAGCTTATGCGTATGGTCGAAGCAAACAAACCAAGAGTTGCATTATTTGAAAATGTTAAAAACTTAGTTGGACATGATAATGGAAACACGTTTAGGGTAATATGTGAACAGCTGGATTTATTGGGATATCATTATACCTATCAAGTGTTGAATGCGATGAATTATGGAAATATGGCTCAGAACAGGGAACGTATTTATATTGTTGCCTTTAAAGATGAAGAAGATCTTAATAAATTTCATTGGCCGCTGTCAATTCCATTAACAACAACTGTTAAAGATATTATTGACTTTGACGGAAAAGTAGATGACAAATATTATTATACGGAAGGAAAATATAAAGGGGATATTTATAAATTGTTGGTTGAAGCGACAAAGGATGAAGACATAAATCACCCAGCTATTTATCAGTGGAGAAGAAAAATATGTACGACAGAATAAAAGTGGAGTAGTCCCTACGCTCACTGCTAATCAAGGGAAGGTGGTCATAATGTATGTATTGTGAAAACCAAATATGGATTACGAAAAATGACACCGAGAGAATGCTTTAATACGCAGGGATTTCAAAAGATTATAAACTTCCGAAAAAACAAAGTGACGCTCGTCTATACACGCAGGCAGGTAATTCAGTTTGCGTGCCAGTCATAAATCGAATTGCTGAAAGTATTTTAGAAGCAATTAAGTAAAAATACAGAGGGTTGATAGAATGGCAGATAATCTGACAGCTGAACAAAGAAAGAAAAATATGCAGAACATAAAAAGCAAGGATACAAAAATAGAACTTGCGTTGAGAAAAGCATTATGGAGTAAAGGCTACAGATATAGAAAAAATTATCAAAAGCTACCGGGAAAGCCAGATATCGTTTTAACTAAGTATAAAATTGTAATATTCTGTGACAGCGAATTTTTTCATGGAAAAGATTGGGAAGTACTCAAACCGAGATTGCAAAAAGCAAAAAACAGTGACTATTGGATAAAGAAAATATCAAGAAACAAAGAACGGGATATAGAAATTGAAAAACAGTTATTGTTTGAAGGTTGGACTGTTATAAGATTTTGGGGAAAAGACATTTTGAAGAATACTGATGAGTGTGTACAAGTTATAGAAGAAACTATTTTTGATTTGAAAATGGAAGAAGATTTTTGTTGAAGTGGAGGAATAAAAATGGGACACTATAATAATGCTACGATTTGTTTAAATGGTCATGTTGTTAGTAAATATCAAGCAAATTATCAAAAAATTTTGTTCCAAATGTGGAAAAAGAAACATATTCGAAATGTCCTGAGTGTAATTCTCCGATTCATGGAAAATACGAAGTAGATGGGATTGTTGATTTGTCAGGGAGCTACAACAGACCGGACTATTGCTATAATTGCGGAGCGCCATATCCTTGGACAAAAATTATTTTTAGATAATGCAGTAATGTTAGTTTCGTTAGAAGATGAATTGGATGAGTCGATGAAAGAGTTAATAAAAACTGCTATTCCAGATCTTATCACCGAAACTCCGGCGACACCAATAGCTATTGCAAAATATAAGAAGAGCATAAAGTGTGCAGGGGATATATTAAAAAAAATTCGATGAGACAACTTTTGATAGATGTTGTAAGTGAAACTGTGAAAAAAGTTTATTTCAATAATGATCAACCCAAAGGGCATTAACCGTAAAAAAGTTAATGCCTTTTGTTTTGCTCATTATTAAAAATAGACTGTATGAGTCAGTCGGAAAAAATGAATAATGACCGATCAGGTCAAAGGATTGAGCCGATGTATTTGGACTTTTGTATAAGTTGAAATTGCGTCGGCTTTTTTATTTTCACAAAATCCGAAATAGAGGATTTTTGAAAAACAGGCAGAACGGAAAACATGCCGAAGGGACAGTGGCAGGAGTTTCGTTTTGTCTGCCGGGAGTACAGAGGGCTGGAAGTCCTTTGTGCCTGGAATGCAAAGGGTGGCAACACCTTGCTGGGGTTAAGGGGCAAAGCCCTTAGCAGGTTAAGGGCGGCAGCCATTGCCCAGTGATATGGCGTTTCGCCATATGGTACTGGGTACTATCTGTAACGGTGACAGAGCCTTTTTAAGCGACTTCGCTGCAATCCCTTCGGGGAAACAACTTGAAAGAAAGGAGAAAAAGTGAAATGAAAGGAACAAGGCATAACGGCAGATCTGGAAAAAATGGAGTTTACAATCCGCTTCATAATGATCGCAGATTTAATCCGGAACACAGTGAGCATATCGACAATGAAAGAGTCCGACAAAATATTTACTGGGATTGCTATCAGGGGATATACCACAATGGAAGATCAGGGAAAAAGAGAATAATTTTTCTTTTTGAACAAATTGAGT